>Ga0209490_10001726_pt1 | contig 20962 bp, 20 predicted proteins | sample MAT06_FD_187209 | JGI IMG/M metagenome (GOLD analysis project Ga0209490, IMG submission 187209) | Freshwater microbial communities from Lake Fryxell liftoff mats and glacier meltwater in Antarctica - MAT-06 (SPAdes) (version 2) | ecosystem: Environmental > Aquatic > Freshwater > Ice > Liftoff... | reverse complement strand
GGCACCCCCGCCAAAGTCGTCCGCCCCCTCTCCTCCGAAGAACGCCTCGCCCTCCGCACCTGGGCCGACAAATACCTCGCCGTCGCCAAAGCCCACGCTGCTCTTCAGAAAACATTTAACGTCGCGTAACAAAAACCGCCCGGCACCCTTCACTGTTCTGCCTTATGCGGGACTCCCGCATCCCGAAAAAAGGCGGCGGCTTGAATCTCGATCCCCACAATCCAGCGTCAGGCCATGGGGAAAGCGACTTTGAGCCTCTCACTCCAGACTAACGCACCAGAGAGCCGGAAGCAATTTCCTATCAAGTCCCGGAGAGGTGAGAACGTTTGCGGCGACGGGCGAGGAAAAGAAGCATCCCGGCAGATCCGATGAGAGCAAGCGTCGCGGGCTCAGGAACCGAATTGATGCCATCCCAAAACTCGATTTCTATTGTCTCGATATATTGGGTGCCATTTCCTGTTGTCACGCCATAGACCGGAATTTGAATGTCTTTGTAAAATTGCATTCTATCCGCGATTGGATGCCCGTAAGCAAGAGGCACTGCATCAAAAAGTATGCCTCCGTATTCACTGTAAAAAGTGTTATTCCCGCTGCTGAGATCAGGTTGAACACCCTCAAACAAAAGAAAGTTTCCGTCAGAAGCCGGAAACTCATTCCCTCCCCACCAGCTTCCGCTCGGGCTGTCGCCATAGGTGACATTGCCGGAAAGGTAATTCGGATTAAGAATATCACTGTCAACAAAACCGAAAGCGAGGCCTGCAGCCAAATCACCCATAATTCGGCCAATCACCGAAGTGCCGAAAAGGTTGCTTCCTGAAGTGAGAGTTGTGCCATTATATCCCGTTGTGGAAGCGATCGTGGACCAATCTCCACTGAGGGCAAAATCGGGAAATGTCGAATTGCTGGTATTCGCAGGCGTTGGGGCGAGGTAAGCAAATGATGAGGCCCAGTAGCTTGATTGGGCGGGATCACTCAAATTATCACTCCCGATGGTGATACTCAAACCAGTGTAGTTTCCAGAAGCGGAAGAGTTGCCTCCAGCACCAGCAACCACGGTGACATTTCCCGACAATTTCAAGGTATTGTTGGCGCCCAGAGCATCGAGCTTGAAGTCGTAATAATACGAATAGGTCTCACTATTTTGCGTCAGGTTGATGAAATCCTTAATGGTTGTGACCGTCCCATTGCCTTGGGAATTCTTGATTTTGTTAAAATAATCCGTGAGAGGTTCGAACGCCGGACTTCCCCCGGCTATGCTTGTGAGTGAACCTGCGGGGGCGGTGTTTGGGGCGGCAATGATCGCAAGCCCACTGGGATTACCCGAGCTGGCATTGCTTGTCACAAACGCATTCGGGAAGGATGCCTGCATGCGGGTGGCCATTGTCTGGAACTTGGATAGCACCTGAGCATCCGTTCCTGTGAATCCCGTGGTATAGGATGGGGCGGAGGCATTGGTTAGATATGTCCGCATCTGCATGGGGAGGCCGAATTGGTTGATATAGGTGATGTCCCCGGTATCTGCGACGTTTCCGTCAATAGTCAGTTCAAACGGCTGGTAGGTGTATCCGCCCCAGTTGGAAGAGGGATTACCAGGTGAAGGCCTCGGCTGAGAAAATGAGAGGGACGGTGTATTGACACCTATGTACCAGGCCGCGTTGTTGAAGTTTGTAGTATATGCAGAATAATACCCCTTGTTACCTCCGACGGGGGGCGTGTAGGCCAAAGAAGATAACTGTAGCGTGGTGTTGGTGCTCGTGCCATTGAGAGTCTGGGATGCTGTAGCATCCCAATAGATGTAGTTCCCCGTCACATCCGTGAGCTTGCTGCCACTTCCGGCGTAGGGCAAAATTTGAAGATTAGTCGCATTGACCGACGTGCTGTTATAAAAACGAATTTCGATCGGACCTTGAGCGTGACAAATTGGTTCCGCAACAAACATTGCGAGCAGGACAGCGACCAAGCTGAGGATGGTCGTTCGAACGGCCCTTCCGACCTGATAGGGAATTACTTGGAAGCGTCCGCGGCGGGAATTTCCAATCATAGACTGACCCGCGCAACGATTCAAATCCCTCATAGGTTGCATCTTTTTACATTTGGGTCTGGGAGTCAAAGGGAAAGTGCGCTGCAAGCGCATTAAAATAGCCGCGAAATACGCGCTCGGGGTCTGGGAGATTTTCGTCCTGCATCCCTTGGCTCGATTTTCAGATAAAATGACTTTTCAAAGTTCGCCGCTCCGGTTAATCTGTTCGCATGAATTGGCTACTCATCGCTGGTGGTGCCTTCCTTGGCACGCTCGCAACCCCTCAAGATCCGGAGATGTTCAACCACACGCTTCGCGGCGAGAAGATTCCTGCGAAGGAAGTTGTTTGTCGCAATATGTGGGGCACGCCGATGTTGCCGGATGGCAAGGGCAGCTACAGTCTCATCGCTCCGATCAATCCTGAATTTATTGCACGCAGCCTTGTTCAGCCGCCGATTACGAGTGGCCCGATTTTTCGTCCCGCGACGGTTTCTATTGTGACCGCGCCGCCGACTCTGGCACTCCCGCAGTGATCCACTCCCTCCGCGTCGCCCGCTCCGGGCTTTGCTGAGGAAACACCGTGTCCGAACGCACATCGCCGTATCCGCCAGGCTCGTTTAACGCGCACTGGTTTAACTTTTTCAACGCGGTCTCGTTCCAGATTATTTTGGGCGCGCCGATCATCATTTACGCGAAAAGCATTGGCGCGTCGTCAACGGTGCTCGGCATCATCGCATCGTTCACGCCGCTGATGACGGTTTTTCAACTGCCCGCCGCGCAATTTCTCGGACGCTTCGGCTACAAGAAATTCGTGCTCATGGGCTGGACGCTTCGGACGATTTTCATCTTCGTCGTCGCGTTCGTGCCGCTCATGTTTTTCTTGGACGACTCGTCCAAGATGGCCGTGCTCCTTGCGTCGCTCTTCGTGTTTAATCTCCTGCGCGGAATTTCTTCTGCGGCGTGGATGCCGTGGATAACGGAATTGATCCCCGAGGAAAAACGCGGACGCTTCCTTTCTCTGGACCAGATTTTCGTCCACGCCGGTTCCCTGCTCGCGCTGGTGGCGTCGGCGTTTGTCATGGCGGGCAAGGTCGACCCGGGCGAATACGCGTTTGTTTTTCTCCTCAGTGCCATCGGCGCGACGCTGAGCCTGGAGTTCATAAAAAAAATCCCCGAAACGACAGTGGAGGAAACCGCCCGCAAATCTTCAGAACCCGTCCCTTGGCGCGCGATGATGGCCTTTGTGCCGTTCCGCGAGTTGCTCATCTTCAATCTCCTCTTTATGGCCGTCGTCGGTAGCCTTGGCGTGTTCACAATCGAATACCTGCGCGAGTTTCCGAAATTCGATGTCTCGCTCGTGCTCTTCCTGTCGGGCCTTTCGTTTGTCGGTGCGCTCTTGAGCCTGCCGGTTACCGGACGGTTGGTGGACGAAGTCGGGAGCAAAACCGTCATGGCTTTCGCACTCGCACTCTTCTCGCTCGTCATCGCCGGATGGTTCCTTGTCGCGGCGGGCGTTTTCCCCGCAACCATCTTCGTCATCGGCGCGCTCAATTTTTTCGCCGGCGTCGCGGGGGCGAACTTCAACCTCGCCAACGTGCGCATCGTCATGGCCACCATGCCTGAGATGGGGCGCAATCACTTCTTCGCCCTCTTCACGGTCATCACGAGTCTCGGCCTCGGTGCCGCGCCGGTCGTTTGGGGAATCTCCCTCGACATGATCGGCACTTACGAAGTCGTCACCGGTGCTCTCCACTGGAAACGCCACAGTATCTACTTCGCTGTCCTCTTTGCTCTCAACATCGTGGCTCTCACCTTCATCCGCCGCCTCCACGAAGGCCGCGGAACCCAGCCCCCAACCCTCGTTTACGCGCGTCTCCGCCGCTCCACAAAACTCTGGCACCGGTAATTTTCACGAAATATTTCTTGCATGTATGGCTGCCAAGCCATACTCATAGTTGTTATGAAAATGACCATGCATATTGACGAGGAACTTCTTGCCAACGTGATGGAGGCCACGGGCGCCACCACCAAAACTCAGGCCGTGGACATGGCCTTGCGGGAAGTGGGTCGGCGGGTTCGGCTCAAAAAATTAATGGCCACTCCCATCAAGGGGCTCGACGCCGCGAACCCTGCCGAAGTTTTCGATTTTGCAACCTACGACAGGCTCAGGGCAGCTGAGTCCCCCGCCCGCTATGGAACTCGTCGTCGCCGATAGCAGCTTCTACATCCACGAGCTTCGCCAGAAACGCCAGCCATTTCTCGAAATGGAGGAACTCGGCGATGCCGTGGAGTGGGCCACCACCGGCATGGTTGTTCTCGAAGTCTGCCGTGGATTCTCCTCGCCCTCCGTTCGCGACGAGTTCCTCGCCCGCTACGCGTCCATGATCTTCCTCCCGACAAACAACCGTGTCTGGGAAGATGCGGCGCGCATCGCCTGGCAACTTGACCGCAAAGGGAATTCCATCCCGGCCCAAGACATCATCATCGCCGCTCACTGCCTCCAACACGACGCCCGCCTGCTCACCAACGACGGCCACTTCGCCGCCGTCCCCGGCCTCAAATTAGCCTTTGCTCTCGATGAACTGACATGAGCCTCTCCGAATTCGTTTATACCGTTCTCCTCAAACCCAAGCCCCTCCGCTGGCTGGCGAACCGGATCCTTTGCACAATGATCCCGCCTGAAATCCAAGTCCGTGGAGCGACGGTTATCCCGAATCCGCGTGACCCTGTGGTTTGCGGTGCTCTGGCCCTCGGCGTTTATGAAAAGGACGAGATCTCGTTTTTCTGCGAAAGCTTTCGCGCGGGCATGACGTTAGTTGACGTCGGTGCGAACGTCGGGCTCTACTCGGCGCTCGCCATCAAGCAGGGAGGCGGAAAAGTGCTAGCGATCGAACCCCTTCCGGAAACATTTGCCTTTCTCCAAAAAACCTTGGCCGCAAACGCCACGTCCTCGACCGTTATTTGTGAAAACGTTGCCGCCGGCTGCGAAAAAGGCACGCTCACGCTCCACTGCAACCCCGACAATAAAGGCGACAATCGACTTTATCCCGATCCCATGCTCGCGCATCGCCGTGAGGTGCCTGTGGAAACACTCGACGATCTCTGTGAGCTCCACAGCATACCGCACGTCGACTTTCTCAAAATCGATGTCCAGGGAGCGGAGTGGCTTGTGATCGATGGGGCCTCCCGGATCTTGTCCCGATCTCCCGGATGCATCCTGATGACAGAGTTTTGGCCCGACGGCATTCGAAAGAGCGGCGGCGATCCGCGTGCTTACCTTAACGCTCTGGCCAGTGCCGGCTTCGAACTCAGCGAGTTGGTCGGACACAAACTCGAGCCGCTTGACCCCGAGAAACTCATCACGACAACGAACGGACGCTCGTATCGCAACATCGTCGGAGTCGCCCGAACGACTGCGAATCCGAGAAACGATGCATGACTGCTTCGCGCCGAACCCGCCTCGCGATGGTTTGGGTGCCGTTTGGCATCATCGTGACGATGTGGGCACTGCTCGTCAGAAAGACGCGTTGTTCCATTGGCACCACCGGCAACTCGCTCTTCCCAAACGACATGAACTTCACGGTTGCAGATCCGTAACACGGCCGGAGGCGAAACTTTTCCAAGGCAGCGGTAAAATCAGTCGGAGAACGATAAACGGCGGCTCAAGCACCTTTGCGCAACAGCAAGAGCCCGCCCGGCAGACTCCACAACATATCGTTGCCCACACACACAACGGATAGGGCAACGACGATTTCTGTCGTAGAATATGCTGCCCCCCCGGCCATAGAGATACCCATCTGGCTAAAGTAGAGAATCAAAACGGCTTCGCGAAGACCGTGCCCGTTGACCGTCACTGGAAGAAGCGTGACAATCAACACAATGGGCAGGAATTGCAGCACGCTCCAGAATGTCAGATCGATTCCGAGCGAACGCGCAAAGATAAAAAATCCAGCGAAGGCGACCATATGAATCACTATTGCGAGAACCAGCGCGCAAACTAAAGTTGCATCCCACTTCAGGCCGACTTGGAGTGCCGCGATCAACCTGCCCATTCGCTCACGGTTCGCGGGCCGCCTCGCAAATAGGGCGAGGATACAGAGAGTGACGATCACGAGTGTCGCGAAGCCGAAGCCAACGGGGCTTCCTATTCCCCCGAGTTGAGCAACCTCGCGGATCACGATGCCGCTCGACGGGCCGAACCAGAAACAAACCACCGCTAGGCAAAAGATACTCACCAACGCGCAAACGCGGTCTGTCACGACGCTTACCAGTGCATCGGCTTTGCGATCTGGAACGGCCGCACAAACCTGAACGATCTTAGAAACATCGCCACCGGTGCTCCCGGGGAGAATGGCATTGAAAAACTGTCCCGTCCAAACGAACGAAAGAATCGTGCGATAGGGCAAATGCATATTCTGTTTAACCAAAAACAAACGCCAGCGCACGGCGAGCAGGGTGATGAGCAGCGGCGTCGTGAGCGATGCCAACCCGAGCAATACCCAGTCAGCCCGACGCCAAATCTCCGCCAAATTAGCCCACTCTACCCGCGTGCAGAGAAAGCCCACAAAAGCGAGAGAAAGTCCCGCACGCAGCAGAAACGAAATGCAAGCTCTCAAAAATTGATCCGCTCTTTTTCGACCACCAGCGGCAGCTTGCGCACATGGGTAAGGATAAGGCCGATATACTCACCGAGAATCCCGATGAAAAACAGCTGCACTGAGCAAAAGAGAAACAGGCCGATCACGACAGGCGCAATCCCCGCAGAAAATCGATCCCAGAACAGTAGTTTGTAGACGAGATAGCACAATCCGGCTAGGAGGCTTAGGAGAGAAAGCGCAAAGCCGGACATCGCCGCCAAGCGCAGCGGAACTTTGCTATGCTTCGTGATGCCGAGAATCGCGAGATCGTAAAGGGTGTAAAAGTTGTTTTTCGTGGAGCCGCGCTTGCGAAGCGGTTGGCGATAGGGAATCCGCGCCACGGGAAGGCCGATCTCCGCGATCAGGCCGCGGAAATAGGGATAAGGGTCATCGATTTGTCGGCAATAGTCGATGATGGCTCTGTCATAAAGCCCGAAGCCAGTGAAGTTTTGGATGACTTTGTCATCCGTAAGGCGCTCGATGAGCATGTAGTAGCAACGCCGCACGAGAAAGAAAATGGCACTTTCGTCGCTGGATTCCTTAACCGCGGCAACGACCTTCGCTCCTCCTTCCCACTTCTCGATAAACTGTGGAATCATTTCCGGAGGGTCCTGCAAGTCGGAGGCCAGAAAAAGTGTAGCGACTCCGGTTGCCTGCAGCAAAGCGTGGTAGGGAGACCGGATGTGGCCAAAATTCCGTGCGTTAAGAATCACTTTCAATCGCGGGTTGCCCGCCGCCATCTTGCGCAGCACTTCCTGAGTGCCATCGGTCGAGGAATTGTCGATGACGATAACTTCGTAACGATACGCCGGGATGTTGACGAAGGCGGACTGGACGCGATCGACAAACTCGCCGATGTTTTCAGCTTCGTTGAATGTGCCGGTGACTATGCTGAGCAGGGGGCGGGAATCGACGGGGACTTCAGATTCCGCGTTCATAAACAAGCTTTTTCAACTCGGCGTCGTAGGCATACGGGCTATCCATTTGTTCGACCGTGAGGGGAGCGTCTTTTTTCACGTCCGAGAGAACGATCTGGCCCCACATGATTTCCCGGCAGGAGAGCTGTCCCCTTTGGAGGGGGATGGCCAAGTAGAGATCCTCGTCGCGCAGAGCCTGACCAGCCGTGAGATCGCGTTTGGCATAAACGCCGCGAACGAGGCCGTCCAGATAAGCGACTTCATCAGTTGGCGGCGTCCTCTTGACAGTCCCCGGGTGTCCACACATCGCTTTTACTCTTCGGAAAGCCTTAAACCACGTATCTGCCTGGTGAGGCAATGAGCAATAAGGGGATACCTTTACATCGTCCGCCTCGATATCGATGTGCCGCTCGAAGGTGCGTGCGCCCTTGGCGTAGGCGAGAGCTAGACTGGTTTCCCATTCGTGATATTCGTGGGTGGAAAACCCAATCGTATTGTGGGGGTAACGTGAGCGAAGGTAGTCAATTTGGTTAATCTGAAGATCTCTGTCCTCGGTCGGATAAAGGGATACGCAATGATTGAGAGCGAGTGGTAGGTTGCGATTTGCGAAATAAGCAACCAAGTCGTCCGTATCCTTGACTGATGACCCACCCGAAGAGGCAATCACTGGCTTGCCTGTTTTGGCGATTCTTTCAATAAGGAACCAGTCGTTGATGTCCGAGCTTGCTAGTTTGATGAGCGGGATTTCGAATTCTTCGCATAGCCCCACCGAGGCCTCGTCGAAGGGTGTGGCGCTGGGGATGCAGCCGGCTTTTCGGATGGCATCAACCAAAGTTCCTAGATCCTTTTTTGACATCTGTGTGTCGATCGTTTTTTTAATATAACGGATGTCGCTTCGCTTCCGGAAATCCTTGTGGACGAAATTGTCAACGTCTCTGAATTGAAGCTTGATTGTCGCCCGAATATTGTTGAAGCGCACGATGCGCGAGAAGTCAGCAATGATTTTCAAACCTCTGTCCACTCGGCCCCAGTGATTGTTGGCCATCTCTAGAACGAAAAGTTCTTCAAAAAAGTCGCGTTGGATCATGTATTTCTTAATGGAGGTTGAAGCAAAAGGGATTCGATTTCGGAAAACGTTTCTACTCGTTCTTCTCGTGGAGATGGCGGAGGTCCATAGCCGTAGGCTGCCCGAATGAACCGGAAACCACACTCGTCTGCAGCGTTGGCGTCATCCTCGCCGTCGCCAATCAGGGCTGTCTGCCGAGGAGATAATTTGAATTGTTCCATCAAATGACGCGCGCCTTGCCGTTTGGTTGGAGAGGGAGGATCCACGGAATCTGGCGACAGGATTTTGCAAAAGAATCCTGCCAATTGGAGGTGTTCGAGAATAACCTGTGTGGGCTCGGCAGGTTTATTGGTCAGAACGAACATTCGTATGTCAGACGACTGCAAATGAGTGAGAGTCTCGCTGACTCCAGGGAAGGGAATGGAACGCAAACACCCGACGAGGGCGTAATGAATTCGAAATGCTAAAAGGAGCCGCTTCATTCTCTCTGGAGCGAGATCAGGCCATGCCCGGGCGAACATTATCGCTAAAGGGGGACCGATGAGGGCTTTGAGATCTGGAATTGTCTCACCAGGGAGCGTCTGTAAAAGAGCAGTTCGCGTCGATACTTCGATGCCTTCGATTGAATCCACCAGCGTTCCGTCGAGGTCGAAAATGACGTTCCTGATATTTACTTTGCAGCTGTGGTTATCCAGAGGGGAAGGCATAGGCGACCAATTCGAAGGCTTGATAAGTGTGGTATCGCAGGGCGATCCGGTGATCAGGAAGTAAGCTGCGAATGAAAAGCGGAAGTTCCCATAAATCTTCGGGACGATGATAAACACAGACAGCAAGCGAAGGTTGGTGTCGTTGAATCATCTTTCTGCCACCTTGCAGCGCGGCAAGTTCAGATCCTTCAATATCAAGTTTGATGTATGTCGGGGCAAACGAGGGTAGCGCCTCGTCAAGCGAGACAAGTTGAATATGGGTGTCCCCGGCCTCATTCACAGCGCTTCCCGAGCCTCGCCCGGCTCGGAAACAAGCGACCTCGGTCGAGTTGCTGATTCCGCACGGCCATAACGTGGTGTCGCCAAGTCGTTCGCTGTAACGCTGGACGGTTTCTCCGAGCCGACTGAAATTTGCTGGATCGGGTTCGAACGCGGCAACCGCGTCGAAAATTACTCCGCTCTCCAGCAGGAACTCGATCGTATCCCCGGTAAACGCTCCGCCATCAATGAAACGCAGCGGCATTTCAGGTCGCGGCAAGTCATCGGAAAGGTATTGCTTCGCCCATGTTGGCTGGCGCATTAGTCGAGGATTCTGCGTGAGTCTGAGGTCTACGGAATCGAAGAAAATGCGCCGGCTGACGTCGTCATCCAGAAGGTTCCAGCCAGCAAGGACCCTGTCCCGGTTTTCGATTGCGTGAGCACGATTGGTCAGCCAATAGTGGGGAGGGAGCGCGAAGTGTTCCTGAAACTCATTAAAACTGACGATCCGATGAAAGCCTAATTCTTGGAGAAGCTCATGAATTGGCAGGGGGTCAACAGAGTAGTTGAAAATGCCAATCACAGCCGTATGTCCTTCGCTCGCGAGTTTTCGGACAGCTTCATGATCGGGTGCGTAAATCGGTACATCGGCGACTTGTCCGGTGATCCGTGCGTCGATGAACGCCGCAACCGTGCGGTCGCTTTTGATCAGATTGTTCAAAACCTCCCGACCGATGTTGCCTGCACCGTAGACAACATAATTTCCGTCAGGAAGCGGGGTCAGCGGAATGAGTTCGGCGGAGAGTAGCTGGTCGAGATTGCGGTCAAGCATATTCAAGGGATCAGAGTTAAGGTATAAGCATGTTTTCGGCAAGCTCCTCGCGCGAAAGAAATGGCGACATATCTTCCAGCGGCGACGAAACCATCCGGCCATCGGCAAGGCGCCGGGAGGTGAGTTTCGGCTCGAAGGTCTGATTGTGGTCCAGCGTCACCTCGCAAACCTCAGGATCAGGCGAGGCTAGGACGCACCGCAATGTTTCTACGAAATTTGATCCTTCCAAGCGTGTGGCGTTCAGGCCGTAAGCGCGAGCTATTTTCACGTGATCGGGGAAGGAAACGCCGCTTTCTGCCGTTGCACCAATTTGAAGGCCGAAAAAACTTGATTGCGTCTGCCGGATGGAGAGGTAGCCGCCATTGTTCAGGATGAAAAGCTTTAGCGGCCAGCGATGATGCGCCACGGTCTGCAGTTCTTGGATATTCATTTGGAGGCTGCCGTCCCCGGCGAGGCAGATGACTCGCTTTCCTCCACGGGCGACCGCCGCGCCGATGGCCGCAGGCAAGTCGTGTCCCATTGATGCGGCGCCAGAGTTAGAAAAGAGGCGCTGGCCAAGCTGGATGGCGGCGCACTGGAAGGTCACGATGGTGGCGGTGGCATCGCCGCAAGCCACCACGTCGTCCGAAGCCAGTTCTTGGAAAAGCACATGGGCAAAATGATAAGGGTTGATCTTGGATCCCTCGGCGATCTGCCGAACGGGGTCGAAAACCGGATACCGTCGCCTGCGTCCTTTGCACCACGCCAACCATTCTGTATGGAGCGTTGATGGCGTGTATCCATCAAGCTGTCGCTCCATCTCTTTGAGGTAAAGCCGCGCATCACTGCACACCGGCAAATCAATCTTCACCATCGGCTTCTCGAGCTCTGCGCGATCCACGTCGACTTGAATCTTGAATGCGCCCCGTGCAAAAGACGTCCAATTGTAGCTCACCTGTCGGATATTCAGTCGGGAGCCGATAACGAGGACGAGATCACTGTTTTGAACGGTGAAGTTTCCCGGGCGGTCTCCGATACTGCCGGGACGGCCGCAGAAGAGCGGATTTGAAGTTGCAATCGTGTCGTGGGTCCAGGCTGTGGTAACGGGGATTTGCAGTTTCTCAATTACCTGCTGGAAAACATCGACTGCAGCCGCTGCGCGCACGCCTGTTCCTGCCATGATGACCGGTCGCTTGGCTTTCGAAATTCTCTCGATGATGTCCGCGCAGATTTCGGGCAACCTGTCGTGGTCAGTGGCGAGGGCATCTTCCCCGGGGTCGTAGCCGCGGAGACTCGATGGATCAATCTGTGAGCCCTGTACGTCAACAGGCACGTCCAGCCAGCAAGGGCCCGGACGCCCGGTTGTCGCGAGATGAATGGCGCGTTCCAAATGATAGCGAATGTCTTCGGGAACGCTCACCATCACCGCGTATTTGGTCATGTTTGCAACCATGTGAACGATGTCCACCTCCTGGTCTCCGAACTGCCTGAGTTTTCCGGTGAGTTGAAAAGTGCGCAGGCAGGTCTCGCGTTTCACTTGACCGGAGACCACGAGCATCGGAATGGAATCGGTGAAAGCGCCGAAGACGCCATTCAGCGCGTTAACGCCGCCTGGCCCGGCCGTGACGTTGACGAAGCCGAGTTTTCCCGTCGTGCGCGCATAGCCCTCGGCCGCCATGGCGCTGGCTTGTTCGTGATGATTGCAAATGTATTGAATGCGCTTCTCGCGTCCAATGGCGTCGTTCAAGTGCATTGCCCCGCCACCGGTGACCATGAAAACATGGCGCACTCCCCAGTCGGCGAGGGTTTGGATTATATAGTCGGCAACGCGCACAGATAACGATTCCCGGCGACTAACGGGTTTTGGGCGACGCGTAGATAAGAGGGATGTCGAGTTCGCCCTGGGTGACAATTTCAGAATCGTAGTTCCAATTAGAAAGCAAACTGCGAACGTCCTCTGTTGTAAGGCGTCCTGATATTCGGTGGGGCTCGATTACGAGTTTAGGTTTAAACCGTTTGAGCAACTCCTCACTAGCTCGCAAGGCCTCGATTTCGGCTCCTTCAATGTCCATTTTTATAAAGTCCAAGCGATCAAGTTGATACTCGCGGGCAGCAGCTGGTATCGTCGTTACGCAAACTCTTGTCATTTTTCCTGGTCGATCTAAAAAACCATGCAAACTACTCCCCATGTTTCCCTCTGCGTGGAAATCCAAAGTTGTTTCCGCAGACCAAACGCCTTTATCAATCGGAGTTACGTTACGCAGCTTATGAAGTTCCATATTGAAAATAAGCGAAGCGAAGTTTTTTGGATCCGGCTCAAAAGCGAAGACCGCGCCATTTTCTCCAACCAATTTTGAAAATGCTTGTGTCGCAGATCCGCAATACGCTCCAAGGTCAAAAACGATATCCCCTGGTTTTAACGCTGCCCTATCGATATAGATTTTTGTAGTGTCCCAAGGTTCGGGAAACGAGGTGAAGCGAAAGATCAGCCCGTTCATTAATTTGTGCTCACGGGGAGCGGAGAAATCTGCCACAAACTCACGTCCAACACTTTGTGGCTCCACGCTACCGAAGTAGTAGTCAAAAAAACGGATAAGGTCTGCGCAATACGCAAGGTGACTTGTGGATGCCTTTAGGACACGGCATCCTCGGCGCAGGGTGATCACACCAGAAGTTGAGTCGATCAAGAAAACCGTTCCGTTTTTCCATGCCAACAGCTTGAGATAAAGCCTCGCAGCTGCATCATACAGACCCATGACTTTGGTGATTCGCTGCAAAGAATAGATCATGAGTTAGCTAAAAGCGGCAAGACGGGGTTGGTCAACCCGTTCTGACTGATGACGTCGTGAATTGCAATCGAATTGATGAGAGAGCAAACAAGGATCGGCGTGCAGGACGATACGAGGTCGCTCCCCCGGCGGATGGTGTGACCATGCAGGGTCTTTCCGTAGTTGATGGGATTGCCATCGACGAATGCTTCGATTTGAGCTCTACCGAGGCATGTGTCGCTCAAGAGTTTCATCGTAAGTCGGCCGACGCCCCAAACGATGATGCTCGGGTGTCCCGTCAAATGATCACGGATCTGGCGGTCGATTAAATCCATCGTGGTGCGAGACAAGTCCGCGTATTTCGTCAGGGCGAGAGGGAGTTCGTAATCTCTAACGATCTCTTGAGGCAAGTCGCTCGCGCGCGCAAAGCAGAATACAGCGGGATACGGCACGTCCTTCGCGGAAAAAATATGCTTTGTCCCTTCCAATTCGGGAGCGAAGCCGCAAGCCCGGCAGAGGTTCGCGAGGCCGGCGGATGAAAAATGGTTGATGTGCTCAGTGTTGAAGTCTTGGAACGGCGCGACGAGGAAATCCGCGTAGCGCGAAGCATCAGGCACTTCGATGTAGATCCAGCCGCCGGGTTTGAGTTTCTCGCGGAGTCGGAGCATCGCCGAACTCAAGTCGCGGACGTGCTCCATCACGTGGCTAAGAAGGATTCCGTCAAAGGTGCCAATATCTTCCGGAAGATCGGATAAAGTGCCTGTCCAAACGTCTCCTGCACGAACGTCATGCGCTGCCTCGACGCATGCCGGCGAGGGGTCGATTCCACATACGTTCGAGTAGCCAATATCGCGGAGAGCCGACAGAAGTCCGCCAGTCGCGCAACCGACATCGAGGAGTCTCGATGTGCGAAGCGGCGCAAATGAGGTCACTTGATTCGCTAATTGTGTCAGGCGCAATGCATCCCATGGCGACAGGCCCGATCCTGTCGAGGTGGCACTGTCGGCATACTTCGACATTTCGGCGTAATAGAGGTCGTAGGTTGACTGGCCGGCTGTGGTATCGGCGAAGCAGAACCCGCAGTTGTCGCAAGTCACGTAGTCCGTTTCGCCGGGGAGGGGACTCCCTTCCGAGAGGGCGAACTTTTGCGAATGGAGCACGCGGCCCGAAGAGGTGCCGCAGACGGGGCAGGCGCGAAGGAGTTTTTTTGAAATCATGGGCGTGCTTGCATCGAGGCGGATGTTTGGTGCCAACTCGTTGTTCTATTCAAACTTTCTGGCAGGGAGATGGGTTTTTCCGGGAAAAGCGCGCTCCCTATTTGCGGGAGATAGCAGGAGGGCGCTGTGCCGGGCACGGGTGCGCCTTCGATGCAAACGTCCTGCATGAAGAGGGTGCCAATCGTTTTGGCAAGGTCGCCGATCGTGATCGCTTCGCCGGAGCCCACATTGTAGGATGCGCGATTTGAGCCTTTGAGTAGGATGATCCAGAGCCATGCGGCCATATCGGCAGCGTAGAGATAAGACCGGATGGGGGTGCCGTTGCCCTTCACCGTGATCGTTCGTCCCGCGAGGGCATCGTGGAGGAAGTTGCCGACGGCGAAGTTTCCGTCGAGAGGGAGGCGGGGGCCGACAAAGGTGAACCCGCGCGCGATTTTCAGTGCGGTTCGGCGATTGGCCAATGCTTGTGAGCACTGTTCTTCGACCCGACGCCGGATTTGCCTATAGGAAAGGGGGCCGTCGAGGGGAACGAGTGGGTCGCGCTCGGAGAACGGTGCCGGGGGGTCTTTGGGCTGGTAAACGGCTCCCGTGCTGCACAACAAAAAGGCGGACGCGTTTTTTTGCAGGGCAATATCGAGGAGTTGTTGGGTCGCTGCCTGGAAAAACGACGCCGTTTCCGGGAGGGGCGTTCCAGTATCCGGCACAATGGAGTGGATGACAAAATCCACGGGCCCTTCAGGAGTTGGCACGGACGCAACATCGGCTTCGAGGACTTCGACTTGTGGGTGAGATGCAAGGTGGGGAAGTTGCTTTGCAAATTGCATGCCGCTTCTTGTGACCGCGACGGCCTTCGCCCCCAAACCGAGCGTTTGATTGGCGTGGAGAAACGTCTCAAGCATCCAACTTCCGAAGAATCCGGAGGCGCCAGTGAAAAGAATGTGTTTCCCGCACAGTTGCTTCCACAGCGCTCCGACGGTGCGGCTGACGCCGTCGAGGTCGCCTTCTGGGAGATTGGCTTTCATCGGCTCTGCACAAAATTCGTGATCGTGGAGACCATGGAATCGAGCATAGCAGAGGTCAGGCCGGGATACACGCCGACAAAAACGGCGTCGTTCATGATACGATCCGCGCCGTGGAGCTCGCCGACGACGCGGAACGCTCCGGGCTCTTCTTTGCGGAGCTCGGCGAAGGCCGGTTGGCGCACCAAGTTGCCACCGAAAAGCGTGCGGTTGCCGATTTTCTTTTCGTCGAGATGGCGAGAGAGTTCGGTGCGCGTGAAGCCCGCGTTGGGCTTGACCATCATCATGAAGCCGAACCAAGACGGATCGCTGCCGGGTGTTGCTTGCTGGAACTCGAGAGCGTAGGCGAGGGGCTCAAGTCCGTGTCGCAAAGTTGCCCAGTTTTTCCGCCGTGCCTCACCGAATGCCGCGACCCGGGTGAGTTGCACGCGTCCGATAGCTGCCTGGATGTCGAGCGGCTTCATGTTGTAGCCGAGGTGACTGTAGATGTATTTGTGATCGTAGCCTCCGGGAAGCTCTCCGAGTTTCCAGCCAAAACGCTTCCCGCAAGTATTGTCCACACCACTCGCACACCAGCAGTCACGTCCCCAATCGCGGAAGCTCTCGATTAAAACCTTGAGTCGCATATCGGAGACGACATTGACAGCACCTCCTTCGCCCATGGTGAGGTGATGCGGGGGATAAAATGACTGCGTCGAAAGGTCGCCAAAAGTCCCCGTCAACCGGCCGTTCCACAGGCTTCCGAGCGCGTCGCAGTTGTCCTCAATGAGCCAGAGGTCATGTGTTTCGCAGAATGCCACGACCGCGTCGAGATCGAAGGGATTGCCAAGGGTGTGCGCCATCATGACCGCTTTGGTTTTTCCTTCAACGAACGCGTCCTCGAGCTGATCGATCTGGGCGTTGAGCGTCGAAGGATCGGCATCTATAAAAACAGGAACGGCGCAATTTTGAAGAATCGGAGCGACGGTGGTGGGAAACCCTGCTGCGCACGTGATGACTTCGTCGCCCGGGCGGATCCGCTGGTCGCCGAGTTTGCGACTGGTGAGCGCGGACATGGCGAGGAGGTTTGCCGACGACCCGGAGTTGACGAGCAGGCTGCGCCTGACGCCGAGGAAGCCCCCGAGTTCGCGTTCAAAGGCGTCTCCCTCGGGGCCGAGGGTCAGCCAAAAGTCGAGGGTGGAAGCCACGGCCGCCTCGACTTCGACTTCGTCAAAAACCCGGCCCGCATAGGGAATGGGAGAACCTGGCTCGAAAGCAGGCCGGAGCGGGTCGCTCGCGGGACGCTGGCCGGCGTGAACCACGGCAACATACAGGCGGGTGAGGCGGAGGATTTCGTCCCTAAGATCCTGGGTGCTCACGCGGTGTATGCGCGGATTTGGTCGCGGGTGAGTTCCTGCATGGAGTCCGGTGCAACAAGTGACGCGCGGTACCAATCGGCGGATTTTTGTAGCGCGGTCTCGAAATCCCAACGTGGAGTCCAGCCCAGGATGCCTTTGGCCCGGTCAATATTGAGGCAAAGTTTTCCTGCTTCGTTCGGAGCATCGGGATCGCTGGCATCCGTCCAAGAGCCCGGCCAATATTTAAGAAAGATTTCGATGAGGTCGCGAACGGAGCGATGGGAATCCGGCGTGGGGCCGAAATTGAAAGGAACGTCCAGACCGGGTGTGCCGGCGGACAATTTGGAGGCCAAAAGGAGATATCCCCCTAGGGAATCCAGCACGTGCTGCCAAGGGCGAACCGAGTGTGGGTTTCGAATGGGCACAGGCAGTCCCACCGCGAGGGCCCGGACTGCATCGGGCAGCAGTCTGTCAGTCGCCCAGTCGCCGCCTCCGATGACGTTGCCCGCCCTTGCCGACGCAATGCGCACAGGATGCCCTTGGAAGAACGAAGAGCGCCACGCAGCGGTCAGAATTTCTGCGCAAGCCTTGCTGGCGCTGTAGGGGTCCCTTCCCCCCAGAGGGTCGCCCTCGCGGTAGCCGATATCCCGTTCCATATTCTCGTAGCACTTGTCCGAAGTGACAACGATCACCGCGCAAGGCTTTTCCAATGCCCGCAGGGCCTGGAGGAGATGGACTGTACCTAGAATATTCGTTTCAAGGGTTTCCATGGGTCGTTTGTAACCACTCCTCACCACCGCTTGGGCGGCCAGGTGAAAAACAAAATCCGGCGACGCGGAATTGACAGCTCGCTCGACGGCGGCAGAATCCCGAAGGTCGCCGCGCAAATTGGTGACGCGGTTCGCGAGGCAGAGTTGTTCGAAGGCGGAAGGGTTGGTCGGAACTCCGGAGCTAAATCCGGTGACATCCGCTCCGAGCAGGGTGAGCCATTCACAAAGCCAAGAGCCCTTAAACCCAGTGTGTCCAGTCACCAGCACCTTGCAGCCCGAAAACGTGTTTACCAGGTTTTCCATGGCGCAATGCCTTTCGCCCACATCGCATTAAGTAGCACAAATTCGTTATAGGTGTCCATCGGCTGCCAAAAACCCTCATGGCGGTGAGCATGAAGGCGGCCTTCGGCGGTGAGGCGTTGCATGGGTCTTTTTTCCAAGAGCATATCGTTTCCGTTTTCCAAGTAGGGGAAAAGTTGGGAAGAGGCGCAGAAAAATCCGCCATTGATCCAGCCCTCTTCCGTCTGGGGTTTTTCGTTGAAAGCCAGAACCTTCCCCGCGGCGTTGCAGGCCGTTTCTCCAAAGCGGCCGGGAGGGTGAACGATGGTCATGGTCAGCACGCTTTTCGACTCGAGATGCTTCGCTACGCAGGCGTGGATGTCCACGTTGCCGACCCCATCGCCGTAGGTGAGCAGGAAATGTTCGTCGTCGCCGATGTGGCGTTTAATTTGATGGATGCGCCCGGCGGTGAGAGTGTCCTCTCCGGTTTCTGCGAGGGTGATCTGCCAGCCGGATTCTTCACAATCGTCGTGGAAGACGACAGGAGCCGGGCTCCCGATGGTGAATTTGGCGTCCGAGGTTTCCCACTGGAACTGGCGAAAATAGTCCCGGATGACGTGCCCCTTGTAGCCAAGACAGAGGATAAATTCCTTGAATCCCTGGTTTGCGTAAATCTTCATGATGTGCCAGAGAACCGGCCGACCACCGATGGGCAGCATCGGTTTCGGACGGAATTCGGTTTCTTCGCGGAGGCGCGTGCCCTTGCCCCCGCAGAGGATGACAACTTTCATGGGTTTTTAATGAGTGATCGGGGACCTTCGCGTGATCATGCATGGCAAAACGGGCATGTCAAACGGATTGGGGCCGAAGAGTTCGTGTTTGGGCGCATCACTAATCACGCAACTCTACGATTTTGAAGTTGATTCGTCAGGCCGTAGGGCTGAGCGGGTGGATCTTCTTCGGATTCGTTCTCGCATGCGGATTTGGAACGTTTTTGTGAGGCCATTCTGGGGCATGACCGCGCAATAGGCGTTTTTTTTTGGCAACAAAAACATTTATTGAAAGCACGAGGTAGAGGCAGGCATTTAGTAATTCAAAAACCGGAACCTCCTGACCGTTTCAGCAAAAATGTTTGCGGAGCTCTTTAAAAGATGATTGATGGCCTCTGGTGCGATCTCTATTTCTCTGTCCTCCGCAGCGTGCCCATCGAGTTTTAGGTGCAAGCTTCCGCGCAGCCACCCTCGTGAAATAACACTATGACGAAGAATCGCCTCCCGTTCCTTTTCCTGATGGCTTTCCTAGCTCTATTCTGCGGATCGCTGGCGTTCGGTTGGATGCGGCAGACGCCGTCGTTCGAAGAACTTTATGGAGGGGGAGGGAAACTTTGGGATTACTTTACGGCGGCACGATCTGTCGGCGGCTGGCCGTGGTGGACGCCGAACTTTCTTCTTGGGCACAGCCACGCGCTGATGAATGTGAGTTTGCTGCCGTTGCTGGTCGTGCAGACTTTGATCTGGCTTGTCGGCCCCTGGGCGCCGGCGTTTGTTGCGTCCAAGATCTTTGGAATCCTCGTGATCTTTTGTGCAGGCTTGTCCCTCTACGCCCTCGCGAAGCGCCTCGAAATGGGGGCTTGGACGGCAGCGTTCACCGCAGTCCTTTACGTCACGAGCGCTCAGTTTGTCCTCCGTATCGCGATTCTTGAGCATCTGTCCACGGCGGCCTGCATGATTTTCGCTCCTTTGATTTTGTTGGCATTGCTTCGCTGTGAACGGAACCCGTCGTGGCGAAGTGCCACTCTGCTTGCCCTGTGCGTTGCCGCCATGCTGGTGTGCTACGCCAAAATTTTCATCCTCTTTCTACCCGCCGCGGCGTGTTTTTTTGGATGGAGACTAGTTGCGTCAGGCGCCTCCGGGCGAAGAAACCTGCTACTCGGGAGCCTCCGGGGCCTCGGGATTACGCTGCTCCTCGCATTCCTGCCGCTCATCCCTGTTTTTCGCGAGACCCGATTTCTCGCTTTGTTTGACTTGGAGCCTTTTGCCGGTTGGCAACAGAACTTCTCGTTTTTCTCGGCGTTGAGTTGGGTGGATTGGGGCAATGTTTTGACCCAAGGCACAGTGGTTCCAATCCTCACAGCGACGAAACACCCGGTGGTTGAATTTTACCTTGGACTCGTCGTGCTCGGGGGAATTTTCCTCGGCCTCGTAGTCGGCCGCTCACGTGCGGAACTCACAGTGACTCCGGCTTGGAACATTCTAAGAATGTTTTCGACGCTACTCCTGCTCGCGACGTGGCTCGCCTCCGGTCCACGATCAGTGATAGGAAGTCACTTCGCTTATTTAGCGGGCTCGGCCGGGTGTCCTGACGTCACGATCCCGTTGGTATGGGTGGGGTTTCTTGCTCAAGGTGCGTTGATCTATCTTATTATTGGACCCGGCATCTTCCGGGTTTGTGCGGCTTTAGTAGCGATGGGGATTTACTATTTTGTTCCCGGATTTCGATTGCTCGAGATGATCCCCAGCTTCGGGGATATCCGCGCGCCGAGCGCGGTGTGGACGGCCTTTGGCACATTGGGTGCGATCGTGGCGGCAGGTGCTGGTTGGTCGTTGCTGTCAGCGATCCCGGCAGCTAATTGGAAGCGAGTCGCCGCGGGGTGTGTGTTGCTCGCGCTGCTCTCTCTCGATTTATCATTCCTTCACCGCGCGTTTTTTCGTCCAGGACTCCCGGAGACAATGTTCAGAGAGTATTCCGAGGCGCAGCAGTTTCTCACCAAAGCCCCCCTCGCCGGACGTGTGCAGGCTATCTCGGGACGTTATTTTTATCTGACCACACCGCGTGATTCTGGCCGTTCGCTTTCTTCGGAAGCCCTGCTGCGGCACTTCCAACTCAAGTCGATGCGTTATATGGAGGCGGGCTCCCAAGCATCGCCTGAAACGCTTCGCGCGTATTTTGATTTATTCGGCATTTCGTATATTCTCATCGATCGTTTCGATCCCGATGGCTCGGAAGAATACAATAAATCGCTGTTGAGCACATTTCCAACTGTGTTTGAAAACGCAGGCTTCACAATTCTGGAGAACGCTTCGAGTCTTTACCCTGCTTATGCGGCGAAGGATCTCATTGTTGCGGAAACCGACATCTTTAAGAATCCTGCGACGG
>Ga0209490_10001724_pt1 | contig 20968 bp, 15 predicted proteins | sample MAT06_FD_187209 | JGI IMG/M metagenome (GOLD analysis project Ga0209490, IMG submission 187209) | Freshwater microbial communities from Lake Fryxell liftoff mats and glacier meltwater in Antarctica - MAT-06 (SPAdes) (version 2) | ecosystem: Environmental > Aquatic > Freshwater > Ice > Liftoff... | reverse complement strand
TCTATTTTATATGTATCAAGTTAATGAAAAAGGTTTTTATGGCCAGTTTGGCGGGGCGTTTATTCCGGAAATGCTTTATCCGAATATTGAAGAGCTGCGACTCAATTATCTGCGCATCATCAACGAGCCTGATTTTAGGAATGAGGCTGATCAACTCTTACGCGATTATGTAGGGAGGCCTACGCCTTTGTATTTCGCCAAGCGCCTATCAGAACGGTACAAAGCTAAAATCTATTTGAAGAGAGAGGATCTATGCCATACAGGAGCTCATAAGATCAACAATACCATCGGGCAAATTTTGGTGGCTAAGCGATTGGGTAAAAAGAAGATCATTGCCGAAACAGGAGCAGGTCAGCATGGAGTGGCTACAGCAACTGTTTGCGCACTGATGGGTATGGAGTGCACGGTATACATGGGGCAGTTGGATATAGAAAGGCAAAAGCCAAATGTGGAACGAATGCGCATACTCGGAACGAAGATCGTTCCAGCTACTAGCGGAAATATGACATTAAAAGACGCCACCAATGAAGCGATGCGCCATTGGATCAATCACCCAACCGATACGCATTACATCATCGGGTCTGTCGTGGGGCCACACCCTTATCCTGATATGGTTGCACGATTTCAATCGGTGATCAGCGAGGAGATTAAACATCAATTGAGTTTAGAAATCGGTAATCCATTCCCTGACTATGTGATTGCCTGCGTAGGGGGTGGCAGCAACGCGGCAGGAGCATTTTATCATTTCTTGGATGACGAACATGTGAATTTGATAGGTGTAGAAGCAGCAGGCAAAGGAGTTGATTCAGGGGAGTCGGCTGCGACTACTGCGTTGGGAAAAGTGGGCGTGTTGCACGGAAGCAAATCGTTGTTGATGCAAACAGAAGACGGACAGGTGGTAGAACCGTATTCTATTTCCGCAGGATTGGACTATCCGGGCATTGGCCCCATGCACGCACATCTTTTTGAAACAGGAAGGGTTAAATTTTTAAGTGTCACCGATGATGACGCGATGAACGCGGGTATTGAGTTGAGCCGTACGGAAGGAATTATTCCTGCGATTGAAACGGCTCATGCAATTGCGGTATTGAAGCAAATGGAGCTGAATGCCGATGACGTGGTTGTGATCAATCTCTCAGGTAGAGGAGATAAGGATTTGGAGACGTATATCCGGTGGGGGAAGTATTGAAAAAATAGAATACAGAATACAGAATGCAGAATGCTGAATATAGAATATAGGATATAGAATACAGGAGTTAGAATACAGCATTTAGAAGATAGAATGAAATGAACAATCGAATTGATAAGTTATTTGAAACCAAGAAAGAGAAAATTCTTTCGATATTTTATACAGCTGGATTTCCCAAACTGAATGACACCATGGAGATCGCGATTCAGTTGGAAAAGTCGGGGGTGGATATGATTGAAATCGGAATTCCTTTTTCCGACCCTATTGCGGATGGGCCAACCATTCAAGATAGCAATAAGATTGCATTGGATAACGGCATGAATTTAAAATTACTCATACAACAGGTAAAAGAAATCCGTAAAAAAGTATCGATGCCTATTATTTTAATGGGATACATTAACCCCGTAATGCAATATGGTTTCGAGCAATTTGTGAAAGATGCCAAAGAAGCTGGGGCAGATGGTTTTATCCTTCCTGATCTTCCGTTAGCCGAATATCAAGAGCACTATCAGCAGATCGTTGAAGCACACGGGCTGTTGAATATATTTTTGATTTCCCCTACAACATCTGACGAGCGAATCAGGATGATCGACCAAGTATCTTCGGGTTTTATTTATGCCGTCTCATCCTCTAGCACAACGGGAACAAAAACTGGTTTTTCCGCTGAACAAGAGTTGTACTTTAATCGATTGAAGAAAATGAAATTAAGAAATCCTTTTCTGATAGGGTTTGGAGTTTCAAATAGAGAAACATTTAACGCGGTTTGTCATCATTCTTCAGGTGCAATTGTTGGAAGTGCTTTTATTAAACTCTTAAAAAAATCAAAAGATTTTAACGCAGATATATATCATTTTACCAAGCCTTTTCAAAATAATTAAATTTTAATTATCTTCAAAAAAAAATACACATGAAACCAACTACAATATTTTTTTCACTTTTCCTGATTTCCTCAGTTGTTTTTTCTCAGACCAAGGAGATTTTTACAAACCCTAAATTCAACGATTTGACTAAGGGATATAAAGTTCTTGCGATATTGCCATTTAAAGCTTCAGTTAAATTGCGACCAAAGCAAATGCAATCAATGACGCAGGAACAAATCGAGAGATTACAAAAAGATGAAGGAATGGCTGTTCAAAGCGCGATGGAGACATACTTTCTAAAGCACATTGATGAAATGAACATTTCATTTCAGCCTCTTATCACAACGAATGCAATACTTTCTAAAAATAACATTGACGAGAGCAATATTGACAAATATACGCCATCTGAAATTGCTGCATTGCTAAGTGTTGATGGAGTGATTAATGGATTACTGTTCACTGAAAAACCAATGTCTGACGGTGCCTCCCTTGCACTAGGTTTGGTTGTCGGATTTTACGGGCCAACCAATTCTGGGAAATGTACGATTAATGCTTTTGACGGAAAGAGTGGCGAACTACTTTGGAAATACGAAAAAACTTTATCTAGAAGCCTTGGGAGTTCAACAAGTCAAGTGATTAATGCTATGATGAGAAAGGCTGCGAGAAAATTTCCGTTTGTTAAATAGTTTTTCATTCTATCATATTACTCGATGGTTTCTTAAATAGGTAATTGCACAAACTAATGATCATTCAACTACAAGATAGCATTATCAAAAAGCAGAAAGAAGAAATAATCAATTCTGTCAATAAGGTAGGCTACAAAGTAACAGAAGTTAAAACGCAACTCAATTCTTATTTGATCGGCATTGGTAAAAAGGAATTTGACATCCGTCAATTAGGTTCTTTGCCGGGCATTGCAGATATCCACCGCGTATCTGACGATTACAAATTGGTCTCGCGCAAATGGAAGGTGGATAGAACGATTGTTGATTTAGGTGACAACGTTAAAATAGGAGGGCATTCACTTTCCATCATGGCGGGGCCCTGTTCAATTGAAACGGAGGAACAAGTACAAGCTACGATTGATCACTTAAAAGCAAATGGCGTTACGATTATGCGAGGCGGTGTGTTCAAGCCAAGAAGCTCGCCTTACGCTTTTCGCGGGCTGGGCGTAGAGGGGTTGAAGATGTGGCATCGCAAAGCAAAAGAGGCAGGCATAAAAATTATTAGCGAAGTAATGCAAGTGAGCCAGATTGCAGACATGTATGAGTATGTGGATGTCTTTCAAGTAGGCGCCCGCAATACCCAGAATTTTAATCTGCTTGATGAGTTGGGCAAGGTAGATAAACCTGTGATGATCAAGCGCGGAATCTCTGGAACGATAGAAGAACTACTGTACTCCGCTGAGTATGTTTTTGCTGCCGGCAATGAGAAATTGATTTTATGCGAACGTGGCATTCGTACTTACGAAAAGGCCAGTCGCAATACGATGGATGTGAATGCCATTCCAATCTTAAAAGAAAAGACGCACTTACCAGTGGTGGCTGATCCATCTCATGGAATTGGCATCCGTGAATTTGTAGAACCCATCGCACTCGCAGCCCTGATGGCTGGTGCCGATGGCATCATTTATGAAACCCATCAAAGGCCGGACGAAGCTTATAGCGATGGACAGCAGACGCTTGATTTCAATGAATCGGCCAGGCTCGTTCATAAATTGAACAGAGCATTTGATTTACGGGAGTCAATTTAGGGCTGAAACATTCTTCATTTTATCCTTGTAATTCTCCGCTAGTATCCAAGCTTGAGCGTCTTCTACGTTTGAGTAGAACTGAATTTTGCCCTGATAGAAAGCAATCAGTTGTTGTTTATAGAGTTCAAAATCATCGGGTTCATTTTCTTTGGAGATCACGTAGGCCAGTCGTTTGAGAGGGGTGCGCTTTAGTTCGTTGGCAAACGCCATCCGAACGCGGTTGTACTCCTCGTTATTATCATCTGCTTTTGTTCCCTTCTTTATTTCAGCAATCCAGTTCGCGCATTGTTGAACGTTATTGAATTCCACACATCGCTGGAAAAACTCTTTGAACTCATGCACATGCAACGGCCTTTTCCAAATTACGTAGGTGGTATTGATCATGGCATCGAAATACAATTTGCCCCATTCTTTGTCCATGATAATTTGGTGATCAGGATTGGTAGTATCAGGAATGGATATGTAAAAAGTAGACCCAAAGCCAACAGTGCTTTCAATTTTTACTTTCCCGCCCAATGATTCGGTCTGAAGCTTCACTAAGAAAAGTCCCAATCCCTTTCCTTCCACGTGTGTATGGAATCGTTTGTAAAGGCCAAATAATTTCTCGCGAAATTTTTCGAGGTCAATTCCAATTCCGTTGTCTTGAACTTGTATTTCAATAAATGAGTCGATTCGTCTTGATCGGATTTTAATGACTGGTTTTCTGTCCTCCGAGTGGTACTTTATGGAGTTACTGATTAAATTGTAAAAAATACTATTCACCATCGCCTTTACAGAGTAAATCTCGGGACAATCGGTAACATCAATTTCTATGGTTGCCTCATTTTCCTTAATTGATTTCTCCAGTAAATTACTATTTTGTTCAATTTCATCTTTTAGATTAATGCGTTGTTTTACTTTTGAATTACTGTTGCGTATATCTATTATGTTGCTGAGGTCACGAATGGTGGTGTCGAGCGTGTTGACGACTTTTTGTAGATGACCGAGCAAAACCAAGTTTTCTCCTTGAATGGATTTCTTGTCAACTAAAGTCATCAGACCGAGCAAGCTCGCCACCGGCCCTCGCAGGTTGTGAGAAACGGTGTATGAAAATTGTTGTAAGTCGTTATTATGCCGTATTAGTTCTTCGTTGGTTTCGACTAGTTGATTGTTTTTTTCGATCAGTTCTTTGTTTAAGTTGAAATTTTCGCTGGTAAGAATTTTACTGGATCGCTCAATCGACTGATTTGCAACGGCCATTTCTTGATGCTTGACTGATAATTCACTAATTAACTTTTCATTTTTATTTTCATAGTTCTCAAAACTTCTTTTCAAAAAATAAGCGCAGGCTGCCAAAATAGCAAAGCAGGTCACAAAAATGAAGTTCTGAAATTCATAGTTAGGCCCCGTAAAGCCTAGTTGATAATATCCAACATGAAAAAACTCGTGGATAGGGTCATAAAAAACGAGCAGCGTTAGATTAAAAACTAACGTGCTGATCCAAAGTCTTCTTTCTTCCAGCCGAAACAAAATAAAGGGAAGTTGACTGGCGCATAAAATTACCACTCGAAATTCAAAGTATTGAAATTCTTCCAATTGAGCTATTTCAACCTTATCAAAGATTGAAATAACAGTTGCCCCCAAACATAACATCACGGCAGCAAACACGCGGCTGGCATAATTGAGGCCTAAAGCGTTTAGCAGTATGGGCAACAGCGAAACGAAAAGAAAAACTAGCGATAATTTTACTGCTGTAAGCCATCCAAAGTAAGAGAGTGCAGCTAGAAAAATAACGCAAAGCAGGACTGAAATTAGTAAACTGACCCGATTTGCAATAACGATGTAACGAGTATCATAGTCGCCAGTTTCGCCAGCGCCTATACTGCCAATACGATTAAATAAACTCATCGCGTCCAATTTAAGCATCTTCGTTTAATCTTTAGCTTTTTTTTAGATGACTTTAACGTAAAATGTATCTTTGTTGGAAGAAAAAACGAATCGATGATGGGAGAGGCCGGTCAAGTAACAATTATTAAAAATTCGGTTGCCCTAAAGGCGTTCGAACTAATGTCCACGGCTCGGCATATGGCTCATCTGTACGATGACCAAAGGGAAATTTGCAGTAAATATGTGCACAGTACTTCACGCGGGCATGAGGCTATCCAATTGGCAGCGGGTTTTTTGTTGAAAGCTGATGACTATGCTTCCCCTTACTACCGAGATGAATCAATCTTATTGGGAATGGGCATTACTCCCTTTGAGCTGATGCTTCAGTTATTAGCCAAGCGAGACGATCCATTTTCGGGAGGCCGAACGTATTACGGACACCCGTCATTGAGGAGGGAAGGATTCCCTACTATGCCTCACCAGAGTTCCGCCACAGGCATGCAGGCGATACCGGCTACAGGTATGGCTCACGGGCTCGCCTATCTGGATTCCCAGGGACTATTGAAAAACAAGGAGTCGATCGTGCTTTGTTCGCTGGGCGATGGATCGGTAACGGAAGGAGAAGTAGCCGAGGCCTTTCAGATGGCGGTGTTAAAAAAACTTCCCATCGTGTATTTGGTGCAAGACAATGACTGGGGCATCTCGGCTACCGGTAGTGAAATGCGAACCATGGATGCGTATGAATACGCTGCTGGCTTCAAAGGTTTGGAGCGTGTGCGGGTCGATGGATCTGATTTTATTGAAAGCTACAAGGCTTTGGAAAAGGCGATAGTATTTGTAAGAAAAGAGCGAAGACCGATCTTGGTACATGCCAAGTGTCCGTTGTTGGGGCATCACACATCAGGGGTGAGAAAGGAATGGTACCGGGGCGAGAATTTGGATGAGCAGGAAAAAGATGATCCGATCATAAAACTCCAAAGCTATTTACTGGAACAGGGTGAAACTCCCAGTTCGTTACAGAAAATTTCAGATCGAGCCTACTTGCGGGTGCAAGAAGAGTTCAAGAAAGCACTATCAATGCCAGATCCAGCGCCAGCGGATTTTGATTTGCATGAATTTGCACCCACCGAAATCACTAGTGAAAAGGGAAACAGGTCACCAAAAAATGCCGAAAAAGTTACGCTGGTAGACGCTGCATTGCACGCGGTGGATGAAATTTTGAAGAAGCACCCAGAGGCAATGTTTTACGGGCAGGATGTGGGCGCTCGATTGGGTGGTGTTTTCCGGGAGGCCGCAACACTGGCGCAAAAGTATGGAGAGGATCGTGTATTCAACACGCCTATTCAAGAGGCTTATATCGTTGGCTCTACAGCAGGCATGTCAGCAGTCGGGGTAAAGCCCATTGTTGAGATTCAATTTGCCGATTATATCTGGCCGGCAATGAATCAATTGGTAGAAGAACTATCAAAGAGTTGTTACTTGTCAAATGGAAAATTTCCAATTCAATCTCTGATACGCGTGCCGATTGGAGCGTATGGTGGTGGTGGTCCTTATCATTCGGGAAGTATTGAATCAACACTTCTTACTATCCGCGGAATAAAAGTTGTGTATCCGAGTAATGCTGCTGACATGAAAGGCTTAATGAAAGCCTCCTTCTATGATCCAAATCCAGTAGTGATGTTAGAGCACAAAGGGTTGTATTGGAGCAAAGTTCCGGGGACACAAGATGCAAAAATGATTGAGCCTGATGAGGAGTATGTAATTCCGTTGGGTAAGGCAAACATTGTTAAGCAAGCCGCAGAAGAAAAAATATCGAATGGTGAAAGTGCAGTTATCATCACGTATGGAATGGGGGTGTATTGGGCAAAGGAAGCAGCAAAATCAGTTGAGGGCCAAGTTGAGATAATGGATTTGCGTACACTCAATCCAATTGATTGGGAAATGATAGTCTCTTCTGTTAAAAGGCACGGTCGCGCATTTGTTCTTACGGAAGAACCGCTATTGAATTCATTTGCCGAATCCTTGGCGGGAAGAATTTCGAAAGAATGCTTTTCATTCCTGGATGCACCAATTTGGACGCTCGGTGCGGCAAATCTTCCAGCTATTCCACTCCATGTTGAATTAGAAAAGATGATGTTGCCAAATTCTGAAAAGGTTAAAACTGAACTTTTGAAATTGCTGAAATATTGATCGCTAAAATGGATAACCGATACCAATGTTGTAAATTACTGGCTCTCGGTCTTTGCCGTATGGCCCGAACAAACGGGCATTGCCGAGGATAAACCGTTCTCCATCAGGCCTACCCGGATCCCACGCCTTCACCCCTATATCAAGGCGTAAAATTAAGAATGAGAAATCAAAGCGAAGGCCGAAGCCCGTACCAATTCCGAACTCTTTGTAGAATGTATCTGACTTAAATTGAGTGGCTTCCTTACTTGAGCCCAATGTCCAAACATTTCCAGCGTCAATAAATAGCGCGTAGTTGACGAATCCGAAAATTTTTTGCCTCCATTCAATACTTCCTTCAATTAGCACATCGCCTGGTTTTTCAAACCGGTAGTCGTAGATTCCATTTTGCGTGGGGTCAGCACTGAGCGTAGGAGTTTCCGTCCCCACACCCAATCGCCTGGGTCTCCATGCTCTTACGCTGTTGCTCCCGCCCACAAAAAAATTCTTTTCGTAAGGCATTACCCGACTATCGCTATAAGCATACCCTACCCCCGTGTTTATTCGATAGGCAATGGAAGTAGTCTTATTAACGATTCGGTTTTTTCTGAAGTCAAAACTAAGGCGAATGAACTTGAAAGGTTCTAGTCCTTGGTTGATAATAATTTGGGGGGTATATAAGTTGAGCAATGTTCCTCCACTTTCTACGGTCGCCCGAATCAGGCTTGATCGTTTCAAGCTCGTACCATAGTTATTATTCCACGTCAATGAAAAAATCATACTTCCTACGAAGGAGGGATTGAATGCAAAAATCAGATTGTTGCCAAGCGAATCCCGCAAATTGACAAGCTGCTCTCGGAATTCTGTTGATAATGTTGAGTTAATGATATCCAAACTTGTTGGAGTAAATGAAAACTTTAACTTCTGACTAAGATCCCATGAGAACGCTGCCGACAAATTGGTGATGCTTCGTTGATACTCAGGTCGATCGGTATACGTATAGCTCCCTGATAATCGAGTGCGCGGATTATATTTTGCATATCGATAGGTAGCTGCTTTGCTAAGCGGAAATATAAATCGAGGGAAGGTGACAGCAACTGTGCCCGTTGCCTCGGTACTTTGGTAGAAATTTCTGCCTTCCGTTACCGAAGCTACCCCCTCATATCCAAATCGCCCGTTGAGTTCTAAAATGGCCAGACTGTTGAATAAATTTCTTTTTTTTAAGCTGGTACTCACATAGGGTCCAGGAAACCCCTGGGTAACCGTAGCCCCTGCTTCATTGGACCAAGAATATTGTTCGGTTGGGCTGGCAAAGATATTGGCAACAAACCGCCCATCTGTAGTATCGTAGTTGATGTTAACAAATTTGAAAACATCTAAGTTTGCCATCTGCCGTTGGGTGTTGAATGTTGCACTTCTGCTGTACAAACTGTCTTTTTTGATAAAAACACGAGGAGCCAAAATTTTCTTACTATACTCATCTTTGTAATAGTTGAACGTAATTTTTTCGTAGGGAACTGAAATTCGCTTTAGTCCAGGTGAAGCTCCTTTAAAGCCAACGTCTGTTGTAAATTTGATAGAGTCAATCCTGAATTGCCTGTGATGATCTTGCCGATTAGGGTTTTGGATTTCCATTTGTAAAATAACTTGATGATTTTTTCGGGACAAGGTATCCAATTGAAAGTCGATATACTGTCTGGTAAAATCATAATAACCAATATCTTTTAAATACAAGTCAATCCGCTCGCGCTCTTTGGTCAATTTATCCTGATCGTATTGATCGCCTTCTTTCACGTTGCTCTTCTCTGTATTTTTGGTTACCAACTCCAATACTTTTTTATCAGGTATTTTGTACAAGATGGTGTCAATCAGGTAAGGGCTTCCGGGTGCTACTGTGTATACAACACTTACTAGTCTACCTTTTTCTAAAACCGCTGCGGTTGCTTTTCCTTTAAAATACCCTTTGATGAATAGATAATTATTCATTTTCTCAAGCGTAATGGGAACCTTGGACGAATCATAAACAGCAGCGGGTTCGCCCCATTGCATAAATAGATTTCCATTTTCGATTTTGTTATCCAACCCGTTCAGGTTCTTCTTTTTCCTGAATTCTAGATTATCTTTTTTGCGCGGACTGTTGGCTTGGGCTATTTTTCGGTTGAATTTTTTCTCCACTTTAGTTTTCCGATCGAGAAACTTTTGCTTGTCAAAGTTCTTTTGGCCTTTGTGATACATCCAACCGGAAAAACTGGTCGTGACACCGAGTATTTTTTTTGCGGACTTTTGTGCGTAAAGTCCTTGTAAGCCACTTTTGTTAAATCCTTTTGGAGATTCAATTGTTTGGCGATATAGTAACTTTTGATTTTCTTGTAGATAACTGGTAGATAGGCAGCTACTGAGCGCTAACACCAGTCCAATAAAGTAAAACAGGCTAGCCCTCCTTACTAAAAATGAGAAAATGATCTCCAAAGCAAAAGTTAAGTTCATCAAATCCCTGCAAGTAAAGAAATACCGAAAAGAGGCGCAATCTTTTATTGTGGAAGGTGCAAAAGGTGTAAAAGAACTTTTACGGTCTGATTTTGAGATTACTTGGCTGGCGGGCACTTCTGATTTTTTGGATGAGAATAGAAATACCTTATCCCTTAGAAAGGTCGATTGGGTGGAGACCACCGAGAGGGAGCTTTCTCCATTGGGCACATTTACCACCAATAACGCTGCCTTGGCCATTGCGCGCCTGCGACCAAACCTTCCGCCCCATTTGACGAACGAGTTTGTGTTGGTGCTGGATGATATCCGCGACCCCGGCAACTTAGGCACCATTATTCGCACAGCCGATTGGTACGGAATCAAGAATATAATAGCCTCTGTAGAAACAGCAGACTTCTACAACCCCAAAGTCATAACCGCTACGATGGGTTCTTTTTGCCGGGTGCATGTTTATTATGTTTCGTTAACAGATTATTTGTTTGGTACCAATTGGCCATTGTATGGAGCATCGCTCACAGGTAAGTCTTTATACGAAACTAACTTTGAAAAGGAAGGCTTTATTGTGATTGGCAATGAGTCGCTAGGCATTTCACCTGCCATTCACAGCCTAATAACACAACACGTTACTATACCTCGGATCGGGCAGGCAGAATCCCTCAATGCTTCTATTGCCACCGCTATCATATTGGACAACGTGTTCCGATCAAAGAAATGATCCACTCTGTCGCGAAGACTCTTCTGATAGTTTTTGAGCATTCTCTTTACCCAAGTAACGATCAATAATGTAGTGGCCAAGGTAGATAAGGGGCGTAAGTAAAATGGCGACAGAGAACTTGTAGATGTAGTTTGTAAAGCCAATGGCCAAGATCTGCTGATTGGAAAAGATGCCTACAAAAGCTAGGTAAAGCACTAGAAAGCTATCTACAAACTGTGATACCAACGTTGAGCCTGTAGCCCGAAGCCAAAGCATTTTAGCCCCAGTCATCTTCCGCAGCTTTTGAAAGATAAAGACATCCACCAACTGCCCAATAAGAAAGGCAACCAACGAAGCGAGTATGATCCGTTGTCCTTGTCCCAATATTTTATTAAAGGCAAAATCCATATTGAAATAATTCCCGGCTGCATCCCTGTTATTTGCATCCAACCACCATTGAGCGGGGGGAAGTTTCATGGTTAAGAAAATTACCAGAAAAGAATAGGCAATAAAAAAGGCAGCGAGGTAGCTAATCCTTTTTACACCTGGTTTGCCAAAATATTCATTGATTAAATCAGAGGTAATGAAAACAACGGGCCATATCACTGCTCCTGCAGTAAGGTTAAAATCCATGCTAAAGCCCATGATGTCGAGGTGTGCAGGCTGCATTCCCAGTGCGCCTTCCCCTGAAAATATCTTAACACCAATCAGCTCAGCAATGATAGCATTGGTGAGAAACAAGGCGGCTAGCACAATGAACAATCTATTCTTCTTTTCGTCAACAGGTAGGCTCATCAGTCGAGAATAAAGGTTAGTCCTTCGATAGCTAGAGAAGTGGAAGGGAATATTGACACAGCTTCTGCTAACAACGGTTCCAAATCGCGGTAACGCGCAGAAAAATGACCGAGTAATAATTTCTTTGCCCCGCTCAATCGTGCAATCTCAGCAGCTTGCTTGGCCGTACTATGTTTTGTTTCTATTGCCTTACCCATTTCTTCTTCCATAAAGGTTGCTTCGTGGTATAAAAGGGCAACGCCCCGAATTTGTTCAATTATCTTTTCATTGTAGGCAGTATCTGAACAATATGCATACGAATAGGAGGGCTGTGGGTCGAGCGTAAAGTCTTCATTCCTATGCAAAATGCTACCATCTTCTCTAAAAATGTCCTCGCCTTTTTTCAGCATGACCAGGTGTTGCAAAAGCAGGTGAGGGCCGAGCTTCGTTTTGTCAATTCGTCTTGGTTTTGTTTTTTCTTTAAATAAAAATCCCGCGCAAGCTAGTTTATGAGTGAGTGGAATAGTTTCTACTGTAAGTGCATCATCTTCCATCAAAGCCTGTCTTTCTTCGGGATTGTACACATGAAAAACAATTTTGTAACTCAATACAGATTTAGAATACTTGAGATGCAAAAGAATAATTTCATTTAACCCGCGGGGACTGTACAAATGAAGATCGGCTTGGCGTTTTTGCAGGTGCATAGAAAACAGCAATCCCGTAAGGCCTAGGTAATGATCGCCATGCAAATGGCTAATGAAAATATGAGTGATCTTATGGATTGGTATTTCAAAACGACCCAGTTGCATTTGTGCGCCTTCACCGCAGTCGATCAAAAAATGCCTGTTCTGTATGGTCAAGTATTGGCAAGAAGGAAAACGACCGTAGGCCGGAACCGCTCCACTAGAGCCGAGGATGGTTAAGCAAAAATTGTTCAATTCGTTAATTTGTTGATTCGTTTATTAGGATGGTGAGCAACGAATTAGATCATCACCCAATCAACTAATCATCATCTTTCATATCCTTTTCAATCTCATGCATGAACACCGCATCGATGGCTTCTTCTACGGTGGGCAGAATGTTCAATACGCTGTCCAATTGTGAAATCTTAATGAGTTTTGTGGTATGATCGGAAAGGCATGTCAACACAAAAATCCCCGCGTCTTCTTGCAAAATACGATTGCCCACCAAAAGGGCACTCAAGCCCGAAGAATCCGTATACTTTACTTCGCTTAAATCGAGGATGATGTTGCGAACGCCTTCTGCGTGCAGCGTAACCATTTCGGTTTTTAACTGCGGAGCCGCGATGGAATCCAATTTTTCTTCGTGAAGGCGGACTAACGTGTATTTTTCTTGCTTGTCGATCGTGTACTTCATAAAATGGTTTAAGAGCCTAAAAATAAATCAATTTATCGACTTAACGATACTTTGTTGAATTCGTTCTTCAATCTTCGAATAATCAACGATGGATAGCTTTTCCCCTGTCATTTGGGCATACAATTCTTTGTATCGTTCTGAAATAGAGTGAACGATGGCATCGGTCATTTCTGGCACTTGTTGTCCATCTTTCCCTTGAAAGCCATTTTCGATCAGCCATTGGCGCACAAATTCTTTGGAGAGTTGCTTTTGTGCTTCGCCCGTTTTCTGCCTTTCTTCGTACCCTTCCAGATAAAAATAGCGAGATGAGTCGGGCGTATGTACCTCATCAATCAAGTAAATTTTTCCCGCATGTTTTCCGAACTCGTATTTTGTGTCCACTAAAATTAAACTGCGCTTGGCTGCGAGTTCCGTACCGCGGGCAAAAAGCTTGAAGGTATAATCCTCCAGAATTTTATAATCGGCTTCTGAAACAATTCCTTTTGCCAAGATATCTTCTCTTGAAATATCTTCGTCATGCCCCACCATGGCTTTGGTGGTGGGTGTTATTATCGGATAGGGGAGTGGGTCATTTTCTTTCAGACCCTCGGGCAATGCAACGCCACAAATTTTTCTTTTCCCTGCTTTGTACTCCCTCGCGGCATGGCCAGCCAAATATCCTCGCACAACCATCTCTACTGCAAAAGGTTCACACTTAAAACCAACCGTTACATTTGGATCGGGCGAGCTGATCACCCAGTTCGGTACAATGTCTTTGGTGACCGAAAGATTGTAAGCAGCAATTTGATTTAATATTCTTCCCTTGTCGGGAATGCCCCTGGGCAACACCACATCAAAGGCAGAAATACGATCGGTGGCCACCATTGCCATTCTACTTCCAAAATAGTAGACATCCCGTACCTTTCCTTTGTAAAATCCGGTTTGATCTTTAAAGTTAAAGTGGGTTTCCTTGATTGCCTGCATGAGTAGCTTTCTAAGGCCGCAAATTAAATAATTACCGTTGAATAAAGCAGCCTACTTCTTACTTACTTTACTGATGTTTTACAAAGCAATAATTTGCATTTCAGGCTGAGTTTATCGAAGCCTATTTGGGGTATGTTAGTTTTCGACAGGCTCAAACTGACAAAGACCTGCCTTTTTGCTTAACATCATATAACTTTAGCCAAATCTATTTTTCCAATTTAAATGAAGTTGCCCAAGATCAATCATGCTTTTTTGTCAGCTGGATGCATGTGTCTCTGGGTACTCGTTCAGATGGTACTTTTTCTGAAGTCGGGTGTAAAGATTTCCGTTGATAGTCCGCTATATATTTCAGGAGCAATGGATTGGATGGGCGGAAATTTGCCAAATGGAAGAAATATATGGTACTCTTCCTATTCTGCATTCATTGCCGGGGTTTTCTGGTTCGGTGGAGATGCTAAAGCGGTGGTCGTCATTCAATTGTTGTTTTCTGGCATAGCTGCAGGCTGTTTGTACGCGTTGGCAATTGAATGGTTTGATAGAACATCGGCTATTTTAGTAGTGTTGTTTTATTCATTGTGGATTCCCCTGCAAGAATGGAATACATTTGTGTATACTGAATCGCTTTTTACAAGTTGCTGTATCATCTCATTTGCTGCGCTAACAAAAAGCAAGAATACCTGGCAGTATGTTTTGTCGACTGGGTTGATCTTATTCACTTTCTTTTTGCGACCTACCGGTTTTGCGTTTGCCGTTGGGCTGATTTGTTATTTCTTATATTCTATTGGTTCACGTAGCTCGAAAATCAAGAGGGCCGTGTTCATTGTGTTAACACTTCTATCAGCAGTTGTTTTAAGTCTTATGCTCAAGGATTACACGCTGATCGAGAGCTATTCAAAAGCAGAGGTAATTTATCCGAATATTTCATTGGGATTGGAGGTCCCTACAAATCTTTATATTCCCGCCCAAGATCATTCTACGCTTGTTAGGGTTATACAGTTTGCTTTTTATAATCCAGTTTATTTTATGAAGCTAGTCGGATTAAAATTGTTGTTATTCGTTGGCAATGTGAAGCCCTACTTCTCTTGGCTCCACAACATGTTGATTGTGGTATTTGTGTATCCACTTTATTGGTTCGCGATGAAGGGGTTTATTCATTTTCCGAAACCGCGAAAAGAAAAGTATTTCATCGCAGGCTTCGTGATTGTGCAAGCTCTTGCGGTCGCACTTACCACCGAGAATTGGGACGGTCGTTTTCTGATTCCGATACTTCCGTTTATTTTTTTGTTGGCCGCGTGGGGCCTAGTTAAGGCTGTTAAAAAGTTTGCGAATTGATTATTTAAATTAATCCAGCTACTTTGGACAACCTTTTACCCTAGCTATGGCATTGCGCGATCGCGTCAATTTACTCTTCACTGGTTTTGTTCCGACTTTTTGGGTCGCCAATACACTTGAACTTTTTGAACGCTTGGCGTACTACGGTGCCAAGGCTGTGCTTACCGTTTACCTAGCAAATAAAGTTGGGTTACACGAAGAAGCCGGCTTTTTAGCAGGGCTATTTAATGCAGTGTTGTATGCGCTCCCAGTTGTGGCGGGCGTTTTTGTGGACAAGTATGGTTTTAAGCGCACGTTGATGGCTTGCTTCTCGATTTTTTGTGTCGGGTATTTTCTGATTGGCCTTGCGGGAATGGAATATGGTCAATCCATTGTAGCGGTCGTTGGCAAGAAGCCTTATGTGATTGCCGTATTGTTATTTACCGCAATTGGCGGCTCGCTGATAAAGCCATGCATCGTTGGTACGGTTGCAAAAACATCCAAGCCGGGAGCGCAAGCACTGGGTTTTTCTATTTACTACACACTCGTCAACTTTGGTGGTGCCATTGGCCCCATCATCGCGTACTATGTTCGCCAGGATTTAGGAATTGAATTCGTGTTTATAATGTCGTCCATCACTTCGCTCTTTTTATTTTTTGGTGCGTGGATTTTCTTTAAGGAACCCGATGGTGAAGTGACAGAGAAGAAGACATTTTCAAAAGTGTTCAGCGACATGGTGTTGGTCTTTGCCAACGTAAAATTTATGGTATTCCTTTTAATCTTCTCTGGTTTCTGGATGATGTTCTGGCAGATTTTTTATTGCCTGCCGTTCTACGCTACCGAAGTATTGAAATACAATGCATTCGAGTTTCTGGAAACAGTGGATGCATGGACCATTATTTTAATTACAATTCCCATCACAGCGTTGGTAGGCAAGGTAAAGCCAATCTTAGCGATGACCATTGGTGTCGGAATAGCCAGTCTATCGTGGATTGTAATTGGCGCAGGAGGCACTGTAACGGCAACCATTATTGGCATGATGCTATTTGCGCTGGGCGAAGCCACGCAAGCACCGCGCTTTTATGAGTACGTTAGTTCGCTCGCACCAAAAGATCAAGTGGGCACTTTTATGGGTTTTGCTTTTTTGCCCATAGCCATTGGTTCATTTTCGGCAGGCGTTCTTTCAGATTGGCTGCGAAGTTCTTACCTTGAAACTAACCCGGCTATGATGTGGTACACCCTTTCGGGAATTGGAATTATTACTACGTTGCTTTTGATTGTTTATGATTTCATATTTTCGAAACGAAGTTAAAAGTTGGCTGCATGCTTCAGGATACAAGCTTGAATCCTGAGGCGTGAAGCTTGTAGCTTTCATTTCATATCTTTACTAAATTGACCCCTAATGGAAGAACCAAAAATATTCAAACCCTACATTGCGCCAGAGCAAAACGTGGCGGAGTTTACAGTTAAGTCAATCAGCTTTGGAATTCTATTTGGAATTCTCTTTGGATGTTCCACTGTTTACTTAGCGTTGAAAGCCGGCTTGACTGTCTCTGCCTCTATCCCCATTGCAGTAATCGCTATCACACTGGGGCGGAAATTTTTGAAAACTACTATCCTCGAAAACAACATCATACAAACAACTGGGTCGGCAGGCGAGTCCATTGCGGCAGGGGTAGTGTTTACCTTGCCCGGATTTTTGTTTTTATCGCCCGGTGCCGATGGCGTGAGCGTGGGCGAAGACTATTTTAACTATTTGACTATTTTGATTCTGGCCGCTTTTGGCGGGATGCTGGGCACGCTGATGATGATCCCGCTAAGGAGATCACTGATAGTGAAAGAGCATGGCACGTTGCCTTACCCTGAAGGAACAGCGTGTGCTTCCGTGTTGCAAGCAGGGGAGAAGGGCGGAGATTTTGCCAAGACTGCTTTTATTGGAATGGGTGTTGCCTTTGGATATGCGGTGTTGCAAAAGGTCTTGCACGTGATAGCAGAAACCCCTGCCTATGTTACAAGCCAAGTGAATAAATTTTGGCCATCGGCTGCGACACGAGGAGAAATTACGCCCGAGTATTTGGGTGTTGGTTACATCATTGGATTTAAAATTTCAGGGGTATTGGTAGCCGGCTCTGTTTTAGCGTGGTGGGCAATGACGCCTTTACTCGCTACACTTGTTCCTGCCGATACGATTGCCACACAACTAGTGAAGTTAGGCTATTTGGCTGACGTAAATACAGCCGGTGGCTCTAGTACCGGTAGTTGGAATCCGGTCACACATACTTTTGGAAGTTATGCAGATGCAATTTACAAAGCATACATTCGGCAAATTGGAGCAGGTGCTGTTGCAGCTGGTGGATTTATTACCTTGATCAAGACCATTCCTACTATTGTCAGTTCATTCAAACAAAGCATAGGATCGCTAAAGGAAAAAGGTGAGGGTGGGTCTTTGAGGACGGAAAGAGATTTGTCTTTTAAAGTAGTAATCATTGGTAGTATTGTTTTGGTCGGATTGATTGCTTTGCTACCGAGCAATATCATTCCCGGTGAAAACTTTTTGCAGAAGCTTTTTATTGGGGTATTAATAATCATGTTTGGATTTTTCTTTGTCACCGTTGCCAGTAGAATCGTTGGCTTGGTGGGATCAAGCAACAGCCCTATTTCAGGGATGACGATTGCCACGCTTATGGGCACCTGTTTGATTTTTACCGCGATAGGGTGGAGTGGAAAATTATACGAGCCACTCGCACTGGTAGTAGGTGGTATGATTTGTATTGCTGCGGCCAATGCCGGGGCCACTTCGCAAGATTTGAAAACTGGCTATATCATTGGAGCAACACCGCGCTATCAACAGCTCTCGTTATTTATTGGCGCGATTGTTTCTTCTGTCGCGATTGGGTGGGTGGTGAGTATTTTGGATACGCCAAATCTGGCGGAAGCGACACAAGGCATTAAACATGCCATCGGGGGCGATCGCTTTCCCGCTCCACAAGCCGGACTGATGGCAACATTGGCAAAAGGCATTTTATCTTTTAATCTCGACTGGCAGTTTGTGATGGTAGGTGTTTTTATAGCAGTGATGATAGAACTGTGCGGCATCAAGGCATTGGCCTTTGCCATTGGTTTGTATTTGCCATTGGCTACCACGCTTCCCATTTTTATTGGGGGAGCGATCAAAGGGTATGTAGACTATCGCGCAGAGCGAAAAAAGGAAAACCTGCCTGCCGGCCAGGCAGGGAAAGAAGAAGATGATTTGGGCAAAGGTAGCTTGTTTGCAACCGGCCTAATTGCAGGTGGGGCGCTGACCGGAGTTTTCGTAGCTATTTTAACGGTTTTCTTACCCGAATTTATGGACTCCGTCAATCTCGAACACGGACTGGTCAAAATGCTTGGGCAGTCCGGTTATTTTATTGCTGGGGTATTGTTCTTTGGAGCGATGTCGATGCTCTTGTACAGAACGGCTGTGAAGAAAGAATAGACAGAACGCTATGCTTTTTTAGCCTCCGCGTTCAAGTCTATGATTTCTTTCAACGCATCGAGTGCTAGCTTTTCTGATTCCTCGACCTTGCCATCGGCATTTACAACATCGTACATGTCGGTATAGACTTTATATTTTTGGGTGAACTTCACTTGATCAAAATGCTTGAACGTAGCCTTTATAATATCCATGGTCGTTTTGTGATCAAGCGATTGGTAATGGATAAAAGCCTCATCAAATTTCTTCTTTAGGTCTGCCTCGGCAGGGAAAAGCTTCTTCATTTTTCCCAATATCACTTCTTCCTCTGCCGAGTGCAGATAGTTATCTGCTAGCGCCATGTGGACGTATAAAAACAAAACGAAGTCTTGAAAATTGTTGTGGATGACCATATTTGGCTATTAAATAATACTGCAAGGTAGTTAAAAAATTATTTGTTTAAGAGATTGTGCTTTGCGAAAAATCAACGCTTTCGAAAGTAGCAAATTTCGAAAATTTCTTGCTTTCCTAACTCTATTAGCTGATTGTTGTTATTTGAGTAATTAATAGTGTGACCCTTTGGTTTATGATTATGGGCATCTCTAAAAACTCCGCTCACCCTTCTTCCAAATAGCTATCGGGAAGAAGGGAAAGGGTTGAGGTGAAGAAAACAAAGTTTTTTACAGTTACCTTTAATTGAATATAGTGCGGTAAAAGAACAAGGCGGTTGGTTGGTAAGAAGTCTAATCGTAAAATATTTCCAGTATGTATTTAAGCTTTGATGTTAGGTACAATACCGGATAGATAAAATTTAAGGATAAGCGCGAGAGAGCAACAGTCGGGTCCTGTGCAAGCAGCTCGTTTCTGATCCTGCGTTCTCCTGTTCAACATCTTTCCCATGATTTACGAATGACTGCAATTGTACTGTTACTTCCAACTTGGTCGGAGGATTACTTTCAAATCCCGCCACCTCGCAAACCCAATCAGTAACACCCACGCTAAAAGACAAAAAAATGCCCGTAAGAGCGACCGTTTCCAGAACGAGTATTTTTCTTTCTTAGGAAATTGAATATCAACAAGCTTACTCTTGAATTCTCAGGGCTTTGAAGGTTCAGTAGCTATCCGGCTGGCTAAAAAAGCCACGTTAAAAAGCCCTCAAAATTCCCTTTTTGTCCTGAAAAGGTGTGAAATGTATAACTTTTACATAAAATTGTGTAACTGTTTTGTTTTTAAGTTTCATAAGCTTGTGCAAAATGACGAGTGAAGACACTTCAGAATTAGAAATCTCGTTGTTGCTGGAGGCTGTTTATCAAAAATACGGTTATGATTTCAGGCAGTATTCCAAAGCTCACATCAATCGCAGAATTAGGAATAGGCTGGTGCTTTCTGGATTAGACGATGTTTCTCAAATTCAATCTAAAGTTCTGAAGGACGAAACATTTGCCTATCAATTTTTACAAGACCTATCAATCACAGTAACCGAAATGTTTCGGGATAAATATTTTTATAGGTCGTTACGCGAAAATGTGGTTCCTGTTTTAAAAACATATCCCTTTATAAAAATTTGGCATGCTGGATGTGCCACCGGTGAAGAAGCATATTCCATGGCAATCATTCTGCAGGAAGAAGGGCTGTACGATAGAACAATAATTTATGCTACTGATTTTAATCAGCAAGCTTTAGACAGGGCGAAAGAAGCAATATTTTCGAACGCAATGATGAAGGAATATACTGCCAATTATCAACTTTCGGGAGGTAAAGAATCTTTTTCAGATTACTATACTTCCAGTTACGATAACGTTATCATGAATCAATCGTTGAAAAAAAACATTGTGTGGGCAAATCATAATTTAGTCACCGACAGTGTATTTGCAGAAGTACACTTAATATTGTGCAGAAATGTGTTAATCTATTTTGATACAAATTTACAAAATAGAGTGCAAAAGCTTTTTTATGAGAGCCTTGTCAATGGTGGCATTTTATGTTTGGGTTCCAAAGAAGGTTTACGGCCTACCAACTTTCACGAAAAGTATATGGAGTTGGACAAGAAGCAACGTATATTTAAAAAGAAATATTA
>Ga0209490_10001723_pt1 | contig 20975 bp, 22 predicted proteins | sample MAT06_FD_187209 | JGI IMG/M metagenome (GOLD analysis project Ga0209490, IMG submission 187209) | Freshwater microbial communities from Lake Fryxell liftoff mats and glacier meltwater in Antarctica - MAT-06 (SPAdes) (version 2) | ecosystem: Environmental > Aquatic > Freshwater > Ice > Liftoff... | reverse complement strand
ACTATTTGTAACTGATTCAGTAAGCCTTGATAGCGAGGAGATTCACTTAATCCTGATGCGGCGATCGCCTGATCACTATCAAACCCAAGTTGCCTTTGTAAAATCTTATAGGAAGCTTCTAATTCAATGATATTTGCTTTATTTGATTCCTGTTGCTGCTGAACGCCATTTAACATTGTAGAAAGCTCAGCAGCCCGATTTAGAGGATCAATTAAACTATATTTCTGCCTAAAAGATTCTAGTTTTGCTTGGATATTATTGTAGGTTACTTGAGATTTTGGTAATTCCTGTTCCACAAATTTAATACCTTGTTGGATATTAATTTCTTTTAGCTCACGACCATAATTAAGGTAAATTTCAGCTATCTTCTCAGCAACTGCCCTCACTTTTTCAGGATCTTTATCGTTGTAGCTGATATTAATAATATTGGTTTCTTTAATTCGGATAATTTCAATGTTAGTGGCTAAAGCTCCGTAATTCAAGTCAGGGTATAGAGATTTTAGGGATTCTGCTACCAAGTTAAGTAGCTTAGGACTACGCAATACTTGAATTAAAGTTGGGAAATTCGTCTGTTCGATAGTGTCACTAAGCCCAGACTGAAATGCTGATGCCTTTGGTTTAATTGGTTCAACTAAAACCTGAAAATTAGTCATGTATATTGGCGTACGGGTAAGAGACCAAGCTAAACTAACTCCAAATACTGTCGTAGCAACGATAACTATAACTCTTATTCGGCGTTTCGCGATCGCCAAAAACCGCTTAAGGCTATAGGTTTGAGGATTGTAATATCCAACAGGAATAGCTTGAATATTTTGCTCATCACTGGGGTAAGTTAACCGATCAGATTGCATTTTTCAACTCTAATTTCAATTATTGCCATTAATAGTATCACTACTAAGATAATCTTTGAACTCCCCCAGTAGAACTAGAAAAGCAAACTTAGTTGATTTCTAAAGCGGTTTCAATTCTAGTGACGGCGACTCCTCTTTGGGCTAAAAGCAATAATGATGAGATTAGATCAGGCCCATGAATATCTCCAGATAAGGCGCAGCGTAGAGGTTTCATAATTGCTCCTTTTTTGAGATTTAGAGATTTAGCGATACTTTGGATCAAGCTAGATGCTGAATCAGGAGTCAAAGTTGGAGTATCTTTGAGAGCCTGAGCTAAAGCTATTAAAATTGGTTTCACTGATTCTGCCTTGAGAATAGCGATCGCTTCTTCTGTATATTCCAAATTATCAATAAATAAATACCTTGCCATATCAACAGCATCGGTAAGCACAGTAAGACTAGGAGCAATTAATTTCACTAGATCAATCAGCCAGTTGCGATCAAAATTTGGATTAAAACCTGCGGCTTGCCAAAATGGAATCAGGCGATCGCAAAGAATTTCTGGATCCATATTGTGCAGATACTGACTATTGATCCAGTTGAGCTTATCCCAATCAAACCTTGCTCCTGATTTATTAACCCGCTCAAACTCAAATACCTCAGCGACTTCTGATGGTGAAAAAATCTCTCTACCATTAGGATCTGACCACCCTAATAGCACCATGTAATTATTAAAAGCTTCAGGCACATAACCCATTTGCTGAAATTCAAATACGGAAGTTGCCCCATCTCGTTTAGAAATTTTAGCCCCTTGAGCATTAAGAATCAGAGGTAGATGGGAAAATTTAGGAATCTCCGCTCCCAAGGCTTCGTAAATTAAAATTTGTTTAGCAGTATTAGCAATATGGTCTTCTCCTCTGATCACGTGGGTGATTTCCATAGCAATGTCATCTATAACTACAGCAAAATTGTACAGAGGCAAAGATACTTGCCCTTGGTCATCTACCCTAGCAATAACAATGTCCCCGCCAAGATCACGGGTATTCCAAGTTACATCGCCCCGTACCAGATCCAACCAAGTTAGCTCACGGGGTTCTTCAATTACGAAACGGATAACAGGCTTTCTACCTGCGTTAGCAAATTCGGTGCGTTGTTGTTTGGTGAGATGGCGATGACGGTTATCGTAACGGGGAGCTTGCTTTTTCGCTTTCTGCTCTTCCCGCATCTGTTCTAGTTCTGCTTCTGAACAGTAGCAATAATAGGCAACTCCTTGATCCAAGAGTAGATGAACTGCTGCTCGATATTGCTCTAGTCTTTGGGTTTGAAAAAATGGACCAGAATCATAGTCAATGCCTAGCCACTTTAAGCCTTCAAGAATATTTTGCGTGTACTGATCCTGCGATCGCTCTTGGTCAGTATCTTCAATACGCAGGATAAACTCTCCATGGTTATGTTTTGCATAAAGCCAATTAAACAAGGCAGTACGAGCAGTGCCAATATGAAGATTCCCAGTTGGACTTGGAGCAATACGAACACGAACAGTCACGATTTTCAATAATTACATAGTATTAAAAAAGCGTAACATAATCTTCTACATCATTCTCATCTAGGGATGAATTGGTTAGCTCTAGATTCAATATAATGATATTCTTGCTCAGAGCTAGGGGTACTTAGTCAAATTCAATCTGAAATAAAACTATGTCTGAACAAAAATCGAATTTTCTACTTCCTGTAATCGGAGGTTTAGTAGTTATAGCGGGTGGAATTGGAGCGTATCTTATTTATAAGCAAATCTCTCCCTCTGGTGTTTCTGGTGTTATGGATATTGCCAAAATTATCCCCAAGCAAGTGTTATTTGCGGCATCAATTTCGGGAGATCCTAACGCTTGGGCACAGTTAGAGCAGTTTCAATCTCCTGAGGTTAAAAAATACCTTGACGAAGAACTCCAAAAGATAGAAAAGCAATCATTAAGTAGTGGAGATTTGAGCTATACAACTGATATTAAACCTTGGGCAGGGGATGTGATGATCGCATTACTACCCCCAGAGGTCACTACGCCCAAGGCTCAAACTTTACCCAAACTATTACCTGTTTCTACCTCTAAACTTGCTCAGGCTAATATTGATAGTTCTGATCCTAAAGTTGTAGTTGTAGTCCAAATTAAGGATAAGGTAGCAGCAGCTCAATTTTTTGATAAAGTCAAGGGAAAAGCTAAAGTAACCCAAAAAGATCATAAGGGTGTACAGATTTCTTTAGTAACTGGGGATAATGGCAAGCCCACAAGTGTAGCTTTACTCGGTGATTATGCGGTATTTTCACCACAGACAAATTCCGTAGAAAGGGCAATTGATACTTTTCAAGGGGCAGATTCCTTGGCGACAGCGATCGCCCCTGTGAGTTTAGAGCTAAAGACTTCTTTAATTCAATTTTATGTGCCTGATTTTGCCAACTCTGTCGAGAAATTAATAGCTTTAAGTCCAAATCCTAGACCAATTCCGCCCCAAACCCTAGCCCAATTAAAATCTGTTAAGTCTATAACTATGGGCTTAGGTGTAGATAGTGACGGAGTTAGAATTAAGGGGATTACAGATTTAGATCCAAACCTAATTAAGGTCGAATACAAACCTGCGCCTGGTAAAGTGATTGCCCAGTTCCCTGCTGAAACCATGGCTTTGATTACGGGAATTGATATTAAAAGTCGATGGGAACAGTTTACTAAAGACGCTGCTAATGATCCTGAGCTGAAGACCCAGTTAGATGAAGTTAGAAATAGCCTTAAAAACTCACCACTTGCTCTGGATTTAGATAAAGATGTATTTGGCTGGATGGATGGTGAATATGCAATTGGCGCGATCGCATCTTCGGAAGGAATATTAGCGCAATCAGGAGTTGGACCAGCTTTAATCTTCCAAACTACTAATAGACCCGTCGCTGAAGCTACTTTAAAAAAGCTTGATACCTTTGTCACAGGTAATGGTTTGCAAGTTGCGACCAAAGATATTAATGGAGTACCTGTAACTGAATGGACGAGTCCCCAAGCTCCAGGATTTTCCGTTGGGCATGGTTGGTACCAAAAGGATACTTTGTTTCTCTCCGTGGGTGCTTTAGTTGGAGCGATCACCAAGCCTAGTAATACTTTGGAAAGTTCTCCTACTTTTAAGGCGGTAATCGGATCTTTGGATAAGAATAATATTGGCTATTTTTACTTAGATATGGATAAGGCTTGGGGTTGGTATAGTAGTCGGTTTATTCCACCTGCGGAACAGTCAGCAATTACACCTGAAGTTAAAGCATTAATCAATACAGTCCGAGGAATTGGGGCTACGGCTTCAGTACCAAACAAAACCACAACTAAATTTGAGTTTTTGCTTGCGCTTAAACCTAAAGGGGGCGTGTAGCATCCCAAAGCAATCCGATCGCCAAGATAATAAAACTTAGTCCTGCTAAAGTATCTAGCCAATAGGGAGAAAATTTTAGGGAGAGCCATTTTCCTGCTATTACTCCTAAAAAACTAGTTAAAATCAAGGCGATCGCCGCCCCACAGAACACAACTACAGGTAAATCAGACTCAGCTGTCATCATCATGGTGGCAATTTGAGTTTTATCGCCAATTTCAGCTAGAAATACAGCAATAAAAGTGGTGAAGGCTATATTGAGATTTGGCGATCGGTTAGTTTTCAGGGATTTAATACTTCATTTTTAGTTCATATTTATCTTATATCGGGTGCTACGGTTTGGCTAGAATTGCCGATATTTAATAAAAAAAGCACCCATACGGATGCTTGAGTTAGGGTTAAATAAATTTAGTATGCATCTTGGAGTTCGTAAAAGTCTGGGGTAATGTAATCTTTTCGCATGGGATACCCTACCCAATCCTCAGGCATTAAAATTCGCTTCAGGTTTGGATGCCCCTCATAGATAATGCCATACATATCGTAGGTTTCCCTTTCCTGCCAATCTGCCGATTTCCAAATCCAGTAAACCGATGGTACCTTAGGATCGTTGCGAGGCAAAAAAACTTTTACCTTCACTTCTTCAGGTTTAGTCTCAGGGTTATCAGTCAGCTTAGCAAGGTGATAGGTACTAACAAGATCCGATCCTGCGCCAGAATCATAACCACATTGGCACATCAGGTAATTAAAACCATAGGCATAGAGGGCTGTGGCAAAAGGTAAAAGATATTCCCTCTCCACATTAAGCATAGGTACACCTTGATGATCCAATCCTAGAAACTCGTGACTAAAACCATTATTTGTTAGCCATCCCGAGATCTTATCTGTAGTAGAAATCGCTCCAGTTGCGGTTAGTTCTTCTGATGATTTAACTTCTTCAGCCATTAATTTCTACCTCCTGCTTCTTAGCAATTTCTAGGGCAGGCAAAGGAATCCCTGACTCGACTAGGGCTTTTGGAGGCGCCATACGAGTAGGATTTTCTAAATATTGACCTGTCAGAATAGGCTCAACGACCTTCATGTCATGCTTAACCGTATAAAAGCGGTGAGTTCGGGAAATTCTTGATTTCTCAATATAACCCTCAGCATCAATCTTTTTGCGTAGCTTAATAATCGCATCAAAAATAGCTTCGGGTCTGGGAGGACAACCAGGCAAGTAAACATCAACTGGGATGAGCTTATCAACTCCGCGTACAGTTGTATAGGATTCGGTACTAAACATCCCACCAGTAATCGTGCAAGCCCCCATCGCAATCACGTATTTAGGCTCTGCCATCTGTTCGTATAGCCTCACTAGGACAGGAGCCAATTTCATATTTACGGTGCCAGCAGTAATGATTAAATCTGCTTGTCTGGGGCTGGAACGAGGCAATAAACCAAAGCGATCAAAATCAAACCGAGAACCTAACATTGCTGCAAACTCAATAAAGCAGCAGCTAGAGCCATAGAGCATCGGCCACAGGCTAGACATTCTTGCCCAATTGTAAAGATCATTAAGGGTAGTAAGAACTACGTTATTAGATAAGTCTTGAGTAACTCTAGACTCCTCAATGGGGTTAATTAAGCGTTGTTTTTGATCTTCGATACTAAAATCTAAATTAACATTCTCTGCCTTCATGACCATTCCAAAGCTCCTTTGCGCCAAGCGTATACAAGACCTAAAACCAAGATCGAAATAAAAATTAAAGCTTCAATAAAAGCTATTATTCCCAGTTGACTAAATGCCACTGCCCAAGGATATAAAAACACAGTTTCTACATCAAAGATAACAAAGGCAAGGGCAAACATATAATAGCGAATATTAAATTGTATCCATGCCCCACCTTTTGGTTCGCATCCAGACTCGTATGTGGTACGACTGGCGGGACTAGCGATCGCAGGGCTAAGAAGCTTTGCTAAAACTAATCCAAGAATAGGGACAAACGTGCAAACTAGCAAAAATACTAAAAAGTATTCGTAACCGCTTAGAATCAAGGCCTTTTCCTCTTAATATTTCTAAACTTTATTTATTAACTCCAGTATACCTGCCATAACCGTAAAAATTTATTTCAGTATTTATACTTCTTAAGATAGTGGTTTTATAATCTTTACTTATCTATGGTTTAGCAGTTTCATTCAAAATGCTGAAATCTAAGATTTTTAATAATTTAATAAAAATAATTTTGATAGATATTAATAATCAGGAGTCAAAGTGAATTCTAGTTTGAATCAAGGGTTAGCCACAAAATTAAGAGAAGGTACCTCTAAGTCTCATTCCATGGCAGAGAGTGCAGATTTTATTAAGTGTTTTCTTCAAGGTGTCATAGATAAACCTTCTTATCGGAAATTAGCTGCTAATTTTTATTTTATCTATGCTGCCCTAGAAGCAGAGCTTACTCGCCACAAAGATCATCCAGTTTTAAGCAGTCTCTATACTCCAGACCTTTGGAGAGAAGGTACTTTAGAGACAGATTTAGCTTATTACTATGGTACTGATTGGCGGAATCAAGCTCTACCTTCAGATGCTTGCAAAAAATATGTAAGCCACATTCAATCGATTTCAAATACTACTCCAGAACTTTTAGCAGCCCATGCTTATACTCGCTATATGGGTGATTTATCTGGTGGTCAAATTCTCAAGAAAATTGCCAAGCAAGCAATGGGACTAAAAGATGAAGATGGTACCGCTTTTTATGAGTTCCCAACCATTAAAAATCATGGCGAGTATAAGAAAAAATATCGGGCGGCTTTAGATACATTACCTGTTGATGCTGCCACTCAAGACAAGATTGTTGATGAAGCTAATTTCGCTTTTCACCTGAATATGGAGATGTTCCAAGAGCTTAAGGGTAATTGGTTTATTACTCTGTGGCAAATGCTTTGGAATTGGATTGTTAGCCGCTTTCAATCTAACTCTCCTGTCGTTTCTTCTGGCTCGACTGCGGTTTAGTTATAAAACTTAAAAAAGCCCTCTGGTCTATTTTAGCTATGGGGGCTAATATTTTACTTAGAAACATAATTTGTCTTTAATTGTTACTGACCATAGCAGGGCGATCGCTAAATTGCATATCTGAAAACTATAGGTTTTGAAATGGATTAACTTTAAAGGTAGCTTTGACTAAATTTTAAATAGATTTAGAAAATTTATTTCTATCTTTAATCTTTTTGGCAGGAATCCCCGCATAAACCGACCAAGGACTAAGGTCTTTAGTCGCAATTGAGCCTAGTGCCAACACTGAACCTTCGGCTAAAGTAACTCCCATTTGCACCGTTGCTTTAGCACAAACCCAAGCATAGGTGCCAATTTTTATGGGTGCCGAAATAACAGGGAAATTAGGATCATCATAGTCATGACTAGCACTACATAGATAGGCTTGCTGAGATACAGTACTAAAGGAGCAAAGAGTAATAATTTCAGGGTTATAAAGTTCAACTTCATCAGCAACGCAAACCACATCTTCACAATGTAAGTTCCAAGGAGCCCAAACTCTGGCATGGGGGTAGATTCGGCACTTTTTACCAATTTGAGCCCCAAAAGCTCTCAATAAACCTGATCGCAATGCATGAAATGGACGAGGGATATTTCTGAATAAAAGGCTATAGACAATTGACCATAACAATCTCGCCAACCGATTAGAAAGTGGATAAGTTGCTTGGGTATAGGAATCAATACCTTGCGAGTCTTTGCTCATGTTTTCATGTCCGAATTACATAGTGATTAAAGAAGGAGTAATCTCCAGCTAGTTCACATTCATTTTCAAATTAGGTACCACTGTAGCCTAGTTTTTGTAGTTCCACAATTAATCATGATTTTGCCATAATCATTGCCGAATACTATAAACCAAGTTCATAAAAAATCGGAAGAAGATCAATTAACTAACTTAAAACCTAATTGGGTTTCTTGGATTTGGTAGTATTAATATTTTAATAGAGCATATTTTGACTGAGATCAATGCAGAGTATACATTCTCCGATGGTGGAAATTATTGAGCAATAATTATATCTAAAAAGCCATCATGGTTGTTCTAGAGTCCAAAATCAAAGTAAAACCACAGAAGCTAATAGAACGGTTCAGTTTTGCCGAAACAAAGCTCTTAGATATTGGGTCGATTCAGATAGCTAGGATCTGAATAAGTACATCACATTACTAAAGAGGTTAAATATCTTGGGAATTAACGCTTAATAATAGATTAACCTCTGTATTGTAGATGCAAGTCTAAAAAATAAGTTAGCTGGTGGTCAGTGAACAAAGCCGAGCCGTTTATCTGAAAATCTACTGATTTAGCGAAGTTGGTATTAAAATTTCAGATTTGAATTACTACCAAAGGGCAGGAACAGGTCTAGGTGCAGGTACAAATACTCGTTCTGGTGCTGATGGGGGAGCAACAGGTGTAGGTACTACGCTTACGGATACAGAATTACAATCAGCCGCACTTGGAGTTCCAGTTACAGGAAAAGCAGCACCACTCACAAGATAATACCCACAAAATTCAGATAAAGCAGTAGTGTAAGGGCTAGACAAATCTCTAGTGCGGATATTGGGATCACTAAGAGTCTGAATTTCATACATTTCACGGCTAATGCTACGGAAACCATTTAACTGTCTTTCGGCAATTAGTTCAGGAAACTCGAGTTGAATCCATGGTTGACTAATAAATCCCGAAGAAGTCATGTCAAGTACTAAGGTTTGAGCCGCATTGTAGGAGTATGGATAGTTAATGGGATAGACATCTTGGTCTGTTCCCAAGCTAGTGAAATTTAGAACTGGCTCCGCAAAACTAGGTGCCACTAAAATTGATGATGCTACTGCTAAGGTGGCAGTTAGTAAACCAGACTTGAAATAAGAAAGCAAGCTCATAGTATAAACCCTCACAATTACCTATTAATAACTTAGCAGATTTCCATATACTTATCTAGCATATATATTACAAATAATTTCATGCTTGAGATCAAAGAGGCAAAAATAAATCTTTTAGACTTAATCTGTAAACTTGCCTATAAAAGTGGAGATTTTGTCCTTTCTTCGGGGCAACCCAGCTCCTATTACATTAATGGTAAACAGGTAACACTCCATCCCTATGGGGCATTATGGACAGGTCAAGTTTTTTTGTCGATGTTACCCACAGGGGTCAAGGCAGTTGCAGGATTAACGCTTGGGGCAGATCCAATTGTGACTGCTGTTAGCGTAGTTTCAGCCTATCAAGATTCCCCAATTTTAGCCTTAATTGTGCGTAAACAGTCAAAGGCTCATGGTACACAGGATTGGATTGAAGGTTTGGTATTACCCCCAGACTCAGAAGTTGTGGTACTAGAGGATGTCGTGACTACGGGTAATTCCGCTATGTTTGCGGTGGAACGATTAAGAGAAGCTGGCTATAGGGTAAATTTGGTTTTAACTTTGGTTGATCGCCTACAAGGTGGAGCTGAGTGTTTTGCTCAAGCTGGTTTAAATTTTAAGTCAGTTTTTACAATCACGGAAATTCAAACCCGTGCTATGCAAATATCGTGAATATTATTCTTCATTTAGCGGTTTAGACTAATTGAGTATATAACTTGTATTTGACTGACAGCGGAGTTATCAAAATATTATGAAAAGGTTGTTTCGCTACTTAGAGTATCAGTTTTGTGTGCCTGAGTTTGCGGGTGGGATGCTGATGCTGCTGTCTGGGTTTTTCTTTGCTGCAGCTACTAATACTTTGTCGGGGTGGTTATATGTGATTAGTGGGGTTAGTTTTGCTTTGCTCTTGATTAGTGGAATACTACCCCGCCGATCGCTTAAGGATATTGAAATTTTGCGATCGCCGATCGAACCAGTGAGCGCTGGGGATGCGATCGCTATAGAGTTAATTATTACTAACAACAGCAAAGCTGATAAATCTTTAATTGAAGTTTATGACTTTGTACCTAAAGGCTTAGATAAAGATTATGCACCCCAAAAAGTCATTGAAGAATTGCCTGCTCACCAAAAACTCAGATGGGTTTATACCCTAGATTCACAATATCGAGGCATATTTTGGTTTGGACGGGTGGATTTAGTGACTGCCAGTCCCTTTGGTTTATTTCGTAGCAGGCGATCGCTCTTATCAAATCAGCAAACTAATCAGCAAAAAGTAATTGTCTATCCCCATGTTTTAACCCTAAATCAATGCCCACTAATCGATCAAATAGGAGCAGAGGAAACACCTAAAACCTATAGCCAAAGGTATGTTAATGCCAATGCCAATGAAGGACTAACTAAAGCTTTGAGACCCTACCGATGGGGAGACCCAACTCGCTTAATTCATTGGCGATCAAGTGCCAAATTTGGTGAACTAAAAATTCGAGAGCTAGAAATCACCCTAAGCGGACAAGATTTAGTAATTGCCTTAGATACATCATCGGGGTGGGGACATTTCCAGTTTGAAGAGGCAGTGGTCGCCGCCGCTTCTTTATATTTTTATGCCCAAGGCGTAAACCTAAATGTAAAACTATGGACTAGTCTTGGCGGCACAGTGCAAGGACAACAGATAGTTTTAGAAACCCTAGCAGGAGTAAATCCTAACCCTAATGATTTAAGCTCCCAAGGAGTTAGGGAAAAATTACCAGACACTCCCCTAATCTGGTTAACCCACAGACAAGATAGCTTATCAAGTCTTATTTCTAGCAGTCGGTGGTTACTTTGGGGAGAACAAGTTCAAGATTTAACCGAGAGTTCAGGGATGTTGATCAAAAGTGATGATCAAGAGGCTGGAGAAAATCTTAAAAATGAATTTTCTAGCCTGCGATCGCAACTCCAAAAACAAATCAAATTCCTAACCTAAAGTTACAAGTTCCATATCTTGGAACATCGGCGTACTGAGGTAGCGTTCCCCAAAGCTAGGCTGAATCATCACAATCATCTTGCCTGCATTTTCTGGTCTCTTTCCCACTTGGATGGCGGCATATAAAGCTGCACCACTGGATATACCTGAGAGTAAGCCTTCTTCCTTTGCTAATCTGCGTCCGTAGGCGATCGCTTGGTCATCGGTCACAGCTATAACTTCATCAATTAAAGTCCGCTTAAGTACTTGAGGGATAAATCCTGCCCCAATCCCTTGTATACGGTGAGGACCAGGCTTACCTCCTATTAAAACTTGACTATTAGCTGGCTCTACGGCGATCGCTTTAAACTCGGGTTTATATTGCTTCAAAGCTTCACTCACCCCAGTAATTGTGCCACCTGTCCCAACTCCAGAAACTAAAAAATCAATCTGGCCATCGGTATCTGCCCAAAGCTCCTCGGCGGTTGTGGCTTTATGAATGGCAGGATTAGCGGCATTACTAAACTGTTGCAACATATATGCATTGGGAATTTTCTCAGCTAGTTCGGTAGCCTTGCGAATTGCCCCGCCCATACCTTCACTTCCAGCCGTAAGTTCCAACTCAGCCCCATAGGCTCTCAGCATTGCCCGCCGTTCCAAACTCATGGTTTCTGGCATAGTTAAAATTAGCCGATAACCCTTAGCTGCTGCCACCATCGCCAGAGCAATACCAGTATTTCCAGAAGTCGGCTCGACTAAAACAGTTTTGTGGGGAATAATTAAGCCCTTCTTCTCTGCATCCTCGACCATATTGATTCCAATCCGATCTTTAACTGAGGCAGAAGGGTTCATGCTTTCCAGCTTGACAATAATTCTAGCGACACAACCTTCGGCATTAGGAATACGATTGAGTTGCACTAGAGGAGTCCGACCGATTAATTCAGTAATATTTTGAGCAATTTTCATAGGTTGTAATTATGCAAATTTAATTTTTATATGAAACTTAAGTTTTTAAATAATGATTAAAATTTAGATGTAGTACATAGCTGTAGCAAGTTTGTATTGTTTCTCTTGTTCACATAAATCTTTGAGAGTGCAGCTTCTCAAAACATTAGCTGCTGATGACTGCGCCAATTTCCAGACATTATGAACTACTGAAGTAGTGGTCGTTTGAGTGGAATCACCTCTATGTCGATCATCGGAACTCATAGGATCTTTGCCTTCCATGCACTGAATAATCTCTAAGATATTAATCCGCCAAGGCTCTCTTGCTAAAATATAGCCACCCTTAGAACCCCGTTGGCTTTTAACTAATCCATGCCTTCTTAGAGTAGCTAAAAGTTGCTCAAGGTAGCGATCGGGGATATTCTGTTGGCTGGCAATTTGGCGAATCTGTAGGGGTTGATCTAGTTCAAAATGAGTTGCTAGTTCTACCAGTGCTAAAATTGCATACTCGCTCTTTAGTGAAAGTTCCACATTTAAGTTTAACAACTACAACTTTATAATACTACGGTATGGTGTTGATGATTGTGAGTTATTAAAACTGTGAGAAATTTAGATAGATATTTTAGATAAAAGTTTTGATGGAAACCTTAGAAATTGCTGGGAAAAAATTTAACTCTCGCCTGATGACAGGAACGGGAAAATATCGTGATTTTGAAACTATGCGTCAAGCGATCGCTGCCAGTGGGAGTGAAATTGTCACCGTAGCTGTACGCCGAGTGCAGGCAAATGTCCAAGGGCATGGAGGCTTAGGCGAAGCATTGGATTGGCAAAAATATTGGCTTTTACCCAATACCGCAGGCTGTGCTACGGCGGATGAGGCAGTCCGAGTGGCGAGATTAGGTAGGGAAATGGCAAAAATTTTAGGGCAGGAGGACAATAACTTTATTAAATTAGAAGTGATCCCCGATCCTAAGTACTTACTTCCCGATCCAATTGGTACCTACCGCGCCGCTGAACAATTAGTCAAAGAAGGTTTTGCTGTACTGCCCTATATTAATGCTGATCCCATGTTGGCAAAGGCTCTTGAAGAAATCGGTTGTGTGACCGTAATGCCTTTAGCTTCTCCGATTGGTTCAGGGCAGGGCTTAAAAAATACAGCCAATATTGCCATAATTATTGAGCAGTCTAAAGTTCCTGTAGTAGTTGATGCGGGGATTGGTGTACCCAGTGAAGCAGCCCAGGCAATGGAATTAGGCGCAGATGCTCTATTGATTAATACAGCGATCGCCCAAGCAATTGATCCTGTAGTTATGGCTAAAGCTATGGGCATGGCAACTTTAGCAGGCAGAATGGCATATTTAGCAGGTAGAATTCCCATTAAAGAATATGCAAGTCCTAGCTCTCCCATCGCAGGAAAGATCAGTTAAAACTCGGTATAATATGAAGCAGCTTTAGTTTTTATAAAATATGGCAGAAAAGTCAAATAGTTTTTTGGGAGGCTTTATTCTCGGCACGATCGCTGGTAGTGCTTTGGGAATTCTGCTAGGCTCTAAGCTCAACAAAATTTTGGAACAAGACGATGCAAGTAACCTAGAAGATGAAAATACTACACCTGCTACCACCGAAGAAATTGCTACTAGAACCAAGCGGGGCTTAGAACAAAAAATTGCCCAACTCAATGCCGCGATCGATGCCGTGAGCCAAGAACTATCAACTTCTGAAAGCAATGGTAAATCTCCACAGATAGAAAAGCTTTAATCTCAGCGTAGAATGGTTCAAGTATTATTTGGAGCAAATTATGGACGTTATTTTACAAACCGTACTTTCATTTATCAGCATCTACCTTGCCTTATTATTCATACGGGTACTCTTAACATGGTTCCCCAACATTAATTGGAGTAATCAACCATTTACTGCCCTCAGCCAAGTTACTGACCCCTACTTAAACGTATTTCGCTCCATAATTCCGCCTATGGGTGGCATGGATTTTTCGCCAATGTTGGCATTTTTAGTGTTAAGCTTACTGCAAAGAACCCTAGCTAGTGCTATAGGTGGCTTTTAGTTTAGGCTCAAAAAATATACAAAGAATATGCTTGATTTGAGTGGTAAAACTGCTCTGGTTACAGGAATTGCTAATAATCGTTCGATCGCTTGGGGAATTGCCCAACAGTTGCATCAAGCGGGAGCTAAATTGGCTATTACCTATCTGCCTGATGATCGGGATCGAACTTTATCAAAGGTTAAAGATTTAGTTGCACCATTGTCTCCCGATCTACTATTACCATGCGATGTCCAGAATGATGCCCAAATCGATGAAATGTACGGGTCGATCGCCAAGTCTTGGGAAAAATTAGATATTTTAATTCACTGCTTGGCTTTTGCTAAAAAAGAAGAATTAAGTGGTAATTTTACAGATATTTCACGAGATGGCTTTCAACTAGCCTTAGATGTAAGCGCCTTTTCGCTGATTAGTCTTTGCAAGGGCGCAAGACCTTTAATGACCGCAGGCGGAAGTGTAATTACTCTTACTTACATTGGCGGAGCTAGAGTTGTACCTAATTACAACATTATGGGAATTGCTAAAGCAGCCCTAGAGATGAATGTCCGCTACTTAGCACAGGATTTAGGCTCCCAGAATATTCGGGTCAATGGTATTTCGGCAGGACCAATTAGAACTTTGGCATCGGCAGCGATCGGTGATATTCATAAAATGCTCCATCACGTTCAGGAAGTATCTCCTTTGAAGCGTTTGGTAAGTCAAGTAGAAGTAGGAAATGTTGCAGCATTTTTAGCAAGCGATCTATCTAGTGCAATCACTGGACAGATTCTATATGCTGACTGTGGTTATGAAATAATGGGTGCCTAGATTTGCATGGAGATTGAAACTCTCAGCGAGACTTTTCCTTTATTTGATGTAGCTGATCCAGAGCTTCTGGAATGGCTGACGACTGTAGCGGTAGAAAAAGAGTATGCCCCACGGCAAAAGATCATAACTGAAGATGCTTGGGGTAATGCGGTTTACTTTATTTTGTCGGGTTGGGTTAAGGTTTATCAGCAACGGGATGATGAAATTCTAACTCTTGATGTCTTGGGTAAAGGCGGAATATTTGGGGAAATTGCAGTTTTAGATGAGGCTCCTCGCCTTACTAATGTTATTGCTTTAACCAAGGTAAATATTCTTACTATTCCTGCCCAAAGATTTTTGCAATTTTTATTTAAAGATGCTCAAGTCCATCATCGTATGCTGAAGATGATCATTAAAAGATGGCGTAAAGTTAATCAACGTTTGCAATTGTCGCAAGAAGCCCCCCTAGTCCGAGTTGCCAATATTTTGCTAAATTTAGGAGAAACCTACGGTAGTGATACGAGTTTGGGCTTAGAAATATTTAATTTTTCTACCCATGAAATCTCTGACTTGTCAGGAGTTAGTTTTGAGGATACAGCACAGGTATTGGAGCGCATGACCGAGAAGGGTTGGCTGCAAATAGATAAAAAAGAACAAATTCTCACCCTGTCAAATCATAAACAAATTTCGCAATTGATTGGTAACTAGGCTTTGTATGGGTTTCAGTAATGTTTGTTCTGAACAGTGCTGAGAAAATACAGTCATAATATATGTAGAAATACTGTAGTATCTATTTCCATAGCTTGTGGGTAAAAATATTACTAAGTAAAAACAGTAAGTATGGCTGGAGCCTAGTAAGCAGCAGAAATTAGTTTTGTGGGATTACTAAGGTTAAGTAAATTAGTAGGAAGGTGTGATTTGGATAATCGACATATTCAGTTTTGTGATTCCCCTAACTTGGTAGATTTTGAGCAGTTACAGGAATTATTTAAAGTTAGTGCATTTTGGGCTAGGGAACGAACTATAGAAGATTTAAGAGTGGCGATCGCTAATTCTAATCCAGTAATTACAGTGTGGGATGGTAATAGGTTGATTGGTCATGCTCGTGCAACTAGTGATGTGGTTTACCGAGCAACTATTTGGGATGTGGTTGTCGATCCAGATTATCGAGGTACAGGCTTAGGGCGGAAATTAGTACAAACTGTATTGGCACATCCTCGGGTTTGTAATGTGGAACGGGTGTATTTGATGACTTCTTTGCAGCAAAAGTTTTATCAACACATTGGCTTTGAGCTTAACTCTAGTACAACTATGGTTTTACATAATAATCATGGTTCAGAAGTTGAAGTTTTATTAACACAATCAACGGTATCTGGCTAACGGCGAAGTTGAGCCGCCACAAAAAATTTTAACCTTTCAAATACTTAGTCATATCCAACGCATTGTTATGCGTCCTGTCAACATCCTTTGATCTCCACCAATCTTTCCCCAGAACTCAATATTTCTAATGCTTCTGGTAAAGTCAAACTCAATATCTCTCGTAACCGAGCATTCGATGTGTTCCCGCAAGTTAACCAAATGATTTGTGGTGGTACTCCAAGTCGGTCAACCAAATCTACAAAATCGCTATCTTTGGTCATAAATATAGCTCCTTTGGCTTTGGCTGCCTCAAAGATTTCTGGATCTTCAGCATCTCTTAAGCCGATATCTCGTATGGCTATCGCTGAAACTCCAAATGAACTTGTAATCCACATTGCGATCTCAGGTGACAAATGTGCATCAATCCAAATCGTGGTCATGCGACCAACACAGAATGATTGATTTTACGTGAAGCATAGGCCAGTGATGCCTTTAAGTCATCCATTTCTAAATCTGGCAGTTCTTCCAAAATTTGTTCAGCACTAAGCCCTGCTGCAAATAGATCCAAAACATCGGATACCCTAATTCTCATGCCGCGAATACAAGGGCGACCGCCACACTGTTTAGGGTTAACTGTGATTCGTTCAAGTAGTTCTAACATTTTACACAATCCTCTTAAATCATAGGACTTACGCAGTATACAAATAAAATCTATATTTAAATGGGATTTGGGGCAGAGTCCCAATTGAAAGTGAAGCCCTAAAACTCTCACTCTCGAAGTTTTCGTGAATTTGTGTGAGTAAGTCCTAATTAAACTAAAATCAGGTGCTTGACTAAATAAAAAGTTCTTGGATTATTACTATATGCTTCAAATTACCTCAAAAACTATAATTAATTGATTGATAATCCAAAGAAAATTTATTTGCTTAAGTATCTTAACCAGTATATTTAATCCGTAGAGAAAGGTAGATAGAATTACAGTAAATTAGTATGACTATAGCGGCAAGATTTGGGCAAATTATTAGTAAGCTTGAGCAGTTATCTAAGATTAATTTAATTGGAAATTGGGAGCAAGATTTAAGTGGTGAACTAGTACCTGTGGGAGAGAAAGATAGCCTACTTTTTCCACAAAGTGATGGTGTTGTGCATTTAAGTCAGACTTGGATAGTACCAAAGACTTTAAGTAATTTAGACTTGAGCAATTCAACAATCAGATTAAAACTAGTATGGTGGGCATCATTAGTAGAGATTTTTATTAATGGGATAAAAGTTCAAGAAGGTGATTTATTTGATCAAAAATGTCGGCTTTTATTAACAGACAAAGCACAGGTAAATCAAAGTTTTAAGTTAGAAATTAAACTAATTAGTCCTAAACACGATCGCGGCGCATTACAAAAATCTGAACTAATTATTTTATATCCAAATCAACCCTGTGATCCCTATAAATTTGCAGAGGAATTAGGGATTATTTTTGCTTATTTACCGCTATTAAGTGAGTATGAAACTAATTTAGAAAGTATAGTTTCAGATTTGGAATTGATTTTTGTTAACGAAATTAGCAATCTAACTTTAAATCAGTTAAGAGAAATTAGGCGATCGCTAGTTAATTTATTATCAAAATTCTTCCAAGATCGAAAAGTTTATATTCTAGGGAATGCTCATATTGATGTTGCTTGGTTATGGGCGATCGCTGAGACTAAAGAAGTTATAACTCGAACTTTTAATTCTGTTTTAGATTTACAAAATCAGTATCCAGAATTAATTTTCAATCAAACTACAGCTTTATTTTATGAATGGCTAGAACAGGAAAATTCAGAATTATTTAGTAAAATTCAAGATCGAGTTAAAAATAATCAATGGGAATTAACTGGTGGGATGTGGATAGAACCAGATTGTAATTTAACCAGTGGTGAGTCATTAATTAGACAAATTATTTATGGTAAACAATACTTTTTAGATAAGTTTAATCAAGATATTAAAATTTCTTTTTTACCTGACACCTTTGGTTTTAATTTTCAACTACCCCAAATATTATTAAAAAGTGGATTTGAGGCTTTTGTCACACAAAAATTGACATGGAATGATACTAATAAATTTCCATATCAGGTGTTTTGGTGGCAAGGATTAGATGGCAGTAAAATTCTTAGTTATTTTTGTAATGAATTGGGTTTAGGAATTGAACCCGTGGCGATCGCTAACTATGCCGCTAAAATTGAAACAAATCATGGGATTAAAGATCATCTTTGGCTCTACGGAGTTGGGGATCATGGTGGTGGTCCAACAGCGGATATGTTAAATATTGGGCGAGAGTGGTCAAATTCAGAATTATTTTATGAGTTAATTCCTAGCAGCTTCAGAGATTATATTGATCGATTAAAAACATCTAATCCCAATCTACCCACTTGGCATGATGAGTTGTACTTAGAGTTTCATCGAGGCACTTACACAACTAAAGCTGATCAAAAATTGCAATGTCGCCAAACAGAAATTTTATTAGGTAATGCGGAAAAATATTTAGCGATCGCTTCTATACTTCATAAAGTAACTCATCATAAATCCTATCCAAAACAATTATTAGATCAAGTATGGAAGGGTTTATTACTTAATCAATTTCACGATATTTTACCCGGGACTTCTATTCCTGAAGTATTTATTGATGCTAATCAAACATGGGATGAAGTTAACAGTATATGTAGAGAATTTATTAATACATCAAAGTTAGATAATACTACTGAAGATTTATTTATCTGGAATTTTTGTAATTGGTTGCGTAATGAAATTATTGAAATTAAGATCGCTAGCTCTGATAACTTCTTAATTCGACAGGGTAATACTTCCGAGTTAATATCGACCCAAAAGATCAAAGATGGATTTATATTTAAATCTAATGAGATAGATGGAATCGGAAGCTCTTTATATGAATTAACTGTAACTTCAGATTCTATACCTAAGCAAACTTTGCATAGTCAATTGATAATTACTGTCTCAACAATTGAAAATCAATATATTAAAGTATTCTTAGATATTGCTACGGGTGAAATATCTCAAATTTATGATAAAAGATTTAATAATTTGCTCCTAAGTCATAGTTGTGAATTACAGTTTTTTACTGATCAGGGACAGTATTGGGATGCTTGGAATATTGATCCAAAGTATGAGGACAAAAAACTAGATGAATTAAGCTTAGAAGCAATTACTATTCATGAAAATGGTGATCTTAGAGTATCTTGGCAAATTACAAGAAAATTTAGAAATTCTACATTTATTCAAGAGATCCAAGTAGATGCCTTTAGTCCTTATATTACGATTAAAAATTGGGTGAATTGGCAGGAAGAACATATTTTAGTTAAAGCTAGTATTCCCCTCAGTTTTAGTTCAGATATAGCAAAATATCACATTCCCTTCGGAGCGATCGCCCGCAGTACTAGAGACCAAACTAAATTTGAAGTCCCTGCTCATTTTTGGGCAGATATAAGTGGTGATGGCATTGGCTTGAGTCTATTAAATAATTGCAAGTACGGCTATGATGCTAAACCTAATCAATTAAGGCTTTCTTTGTTGCGGAGTCCGACATTTCCTTGTCCAGATTCAGATAAAGGCATGCATGAGTTTACCTATAGGTTAGTACCGCATCAAGGTAATATTCAAACTGCTAAAATCTATCAGCTTGGGTATGAATTAAATAATCCTTTGGTAGTTCAAACAAATTCTTTTGAAGTTGCTGGGTTTCTTAAAACCACTTCAAGTAATATTATCCTCTCTGCATTTAAACAGTCTGAAAATGGCTTAAATTGGATCGTCCGATTTTATGAATCCTGTGGAGAATCGGTATATGAATCGATTAGTTTTATTAACCCAATTCAATCTGTAACTGAATGTGATTTATTAGAAAATCCTATAGCTAATATTTCCCACAATCACAATCAATTTAATTGCTCTTTTACTCCTTTTGAGATTAAAACCTTTGCGATCGCCTTTTGTCCTATCTAAACTCTATCTTTCCAAAATCGCTTTTAACTCAAATTTGGCGGTAGATATAGCTTCTGATAGTTTACTTGGCTCCTTGCCACCCGCCTGTGCTAGATTTGGGCGACCACCACCACCGCCGCCTGTAATTTTAGCGATCGCTCCGATAAATTTACCAGCATTCAATCCTTTTTTAATCACTTCAGGGCTGAAAGCGGCTACTAGAGAAACTTTATCAGGTTCGGGAATAGAGCCTAGAACCACGGCACTGTTTCCCAATTTTGCTTGTAATCGTTCGGCGGCAATTTTTAGAGATTCAGCATCAATGCCTTTGATTTCCGCCACTAAGACCTTAAAGTCTCCGATCGCAACTGCTTGAGTAATTAAACTTTCAGATTTGAGTAAAGCTAATTCTCTTTGGAGGGTTTCGGTTTGTTTTTGAGAGTTTTTTAACTCAGTTTGCAAATTTGTAATACGGTCGGAAATTTCTTCGGGTTTAATCTTAAAGCGATCGCTCAATTCTTTGACAATACCATCCCTAAGATTGAGATACTCAACTACAGCTTGCCCCGCAATTGCTTCGATTCTTCTGATCCCTGAAGCTACCCCTGATTCAGAGATAATCTTGAAGATGCCAATTTCTGAAGTATTCGCAACATGGGTGCCGCCGCACAATTCCATCGACACATTGGGAATATCTAGCACTCGCACTTCTGCCCCATATTTTTCCCCAAACATCGCGACTGCACCTTTAGCTTTTGCCTCGGCGATCGCCATTACCGTAATTTCCGAGTTGTGAGCTTCCATAATCCAACGATT
>Ga0209490_10001722_pt1 | contig 20980 bp, 21 predicted proteins | sample MAT06_FD_187209 | JGI IMG/M metagenome (GOLD analysis project Ga0209490, IMG submission 187209) | Freshwater microbial communities from Lake Fryxell liftoff mats and glacier meltwater in Antarctica - MAT-06 (SPAdes) (version 2) | ecosystem: Environmental > Aquatic > Freshwater > Ice > Liftoff... | reverse complement strand
GTTTTTCGTGTCCGGTAATGTTTCCGAGACGCGCACAAACGGCTCGTCGGCATAAGCGGACGAGAGCGCGGGCAGAATTTCGCTCGCGCGATGAGAAGCGGAAAGTTTTGTGAAAATCGTTGTGTGGATGCCGCGAGTCATTGGCGCGAGGTGCGGGACGAAAGCGATGCAGACGGAGCTCCCGGCAGCGAGGGAGAGTTCCTGTTCAATCTCGGAGAGGTGGCGGTGTTTGGGCAGGCCGTAGGCGCGGAGGCTTTCATTGCACTCGCCGAAGAGCAAAGTTGTTTCGGCCTTGCGTCCGGCACCGCTCACGCCACTGGCACTCGATACGGAGATGTCGTTGCAATCGATCAACCCGGCGCGGACGAGTGGAACGAGCGGCAGCAGGATGCTCGTCGGGTAACATCCGGCGGACGCGACGAGGCGGGCGGTTTTGATCTTCTCGCGATGAATCTCTGGCAACCCATAGACTGCGGTGGTCAAAAGATGCGGCGCGCCGTGGCCCTCGCCGTAGAATTCCGCATAGGTCGCCGCATCGCGCAGGCGAAAATCCGCGCTGAGGTCGATGATGCGTTTGCCGGCTTCGACGAGAGGTGCGACAAACTCCCATGCGACGCCGTGCGGAAGCGCGATGAAAAAAAACCCGGCGCCCGAGGCGAGCAAAGCGGGAACGTCGGGCGTCTGAAACACAAGGTTGGCCAGCGAGGTGGGGCCAGCGAGCCGGGGGAGCACGTCGGCAACGGTGCGTCCTGCGTGTTGACGCGAGGTGACGGCGACAACCTCCGCAAGCGGATGGCGCGCGAGGATCGCACAAAGCTCCTCGCCGGAATATCCGTTGGCACCGACGATTGCGACTTTCTGAGTTTTCATGACAGCGAAAATAGTTTGCGAAGTCTTGCGCCACTCGACAAGCCGCGAGGAAAACTTTCTACACGAGTGAGCGGTGGCGTCGGCGCTGGCGGAGAAAAAATCCCCGAAGCGCAAAACTCGCGATGCCGATGGGCACGAGGGCGATGAGCGGCCACCATGCGGAGAGCGGGGCTGCGGCAGGGAGAACTTCGAGGGTTTGCGAGACGCGTTCCGATTGGCCGTCCACACGCACGCGGACTTCGAGGTCCCACTTTCCGGGAGCTGGCACGCCGAGCCACGCGGAGTTGAGCAATCGATTGGTCGAGTGATTGCGGGTTGCGGTGGCGACTGTGCCGAGACCGTTGAGCGAATTGCAAATTGTTGCCCACTCTGCGGGCGGCACGACGTTTTCTTCACTTGTGAGAGAGATGCGCACATCGGGATCGGGAAGCGGTTGGCGCGAGGCACGATCCTGAGCGAGCACGCCGAGATCGACGGCGCCGACGCGAAGCGGGGTCGGGTTGGCAAAGACGGTAATGATCATGTCGCCGGTCTCCTCGCGAAGCACGACGACACCTCCATCGGCAAGGGCGTGTGACGCAGTGAAGAGGATAAAAATGCAGATAAGAGATCTCATGTCACATCCGGAGTCCGCGAAGTTCCATTGGTTGAAAAATGATCCAGAGTGCGAGCGCGTAGAGCAAGAGAGCCAGCGATCCCCACGGCGCAAAAAACCAGCCCGTTCGCGAGGGCGCGGCGATTTTTGATTTTTGCCAGAGAATCCAGAGCGAAAAAAGAATGCCGGCATTGAGGAGGAGAATTTGGAGTCCGGGCAATGCCGGAAACGCCAGCGAGGGTACGGTCCAATTGGCGGGCATTGCGCCGAGGCCGAGGTCGGACATTGCGCGTTGGAAGATCGGCCCCGGCGTGTGCGAGCCGGTGAGGAGGTGAAAGAGAAGATGCGAGATCCACATGGCAAATCCGAGTGGCGTAAATGCGACGAGAAATCCACATGCCGTCTCGCGGAGTTGGCGGGCTCCGGCGATCCACGCGCACAGCACCGAAAGCGCAAGCGGGGCACCGAGGAGGATGGCGGCGAATAGGAGAGCCATTGTTATGCCGGACAGCGCGGTTTGCCACACGATGAGCGGGCGCGTCATCGCTGCCGCGTTGAGAAAGGCCCCGGCGACGATCACGCCGGCAAGCACGGCGATGTCGAGGCGATGGGAAAAACCGCGCACCGAGGAGCGCCGGGGCGGATCGATGATGATGTCTGCTCCGGGCCGGGCGGTGAGGATGCCGACGTTGTCGTGCGGGCAGGCGTTCACGCAATCGAGGCAAAACGTGCAATCCATGTTGCCGGATTTTTTGGGTTGGAAGAGTTCGAGTTCGCATCCGCGCTGCGTCGCATTGCCGCGCAGGCAATCGTGAGTGCGACAAGACGCGCAGACGTCTGGCTCGCGAACGCGAACCTCCAGCGGTGAGGCTAACGAGGAAATGAAATGGAACTGCCCGATGGGGCAGACGTATTTGCAGAAGCTTGCGCCGCGGAAAAAACCATCGATGAGGAGAGCTGCGATGAAATACATCGCGACAATCCAAGCGGTCCACCACGGGCTGTCCCAGAGATCAAAAAACTCATACGCCCAAAAGAAGATGACGAGCAGCGCGACGGCGATCCATTTGGAACGGAGAACTCGTGGCCAGCGGCGGTTGCCGGGCAGGATTTTTCTCCCGAGGTCTCGAAAGAATGTGAACGGGCAAACCATGCAAAAAAGATTTCCCGCAGCGAGAAGCGCGATGACCGTGAAGCCGCGCCAGTGTGTCCACGGCAACACGCCGGCAAGATTCATGGAAGACACTTGCGGGCCGAAAAATCCGTCTGCCATGACGATGATGGCCAAGCCGAAGAGGAGGCATTGGGCGAGCGGACGAAACGGTTTCCAGCGCAGGATGTTGCCGATGACGGGCGTGCGGAGGAGGTCAAACGGACGCCGTGGTGGCGAGGGCGGCAGGGGTGCTCGCACGACGGAAGGGCGCGGGCGTTTCGGCGAGAGGTAGCTCATGACGATGATGCCTGCGGGGACAAGGAACGCGATGGAGCCCGGCACCCACATCACCGCGCCGGCACCTGTCTGGTCGTCGATGGCGGAGAGGCTCGAGATACGGGGCGCATTGGCGTAAGTCGGGTAGAGGATATTTTCCGAGAAGGTGAGAAATCCTGCCAGCACGGTATTTTGGATGTCGGCAATGAGGAGATACGGCACCATCGCCCAGCGGGGCCAAACAGGGCGCGAGGGCCATGGTTGCACGACGGGCCACCAAAAGAGCATGGCGGTCGCAAGGAAACACAGGTGCTCGATCTGGTGCCAATCCGACGACCGCAAAGCGAGCTCATACATTGGCGGCAGATGCCAGAAGATGTTTGAGAACATGAAAAGCGGCCCGGCGAAAAGCGGATGCACGAGCAGTCCGCCGAGGCGGTGCATGAGTGGCGCACTAAGGAACGGCCCGAGCGCGTCGCGCGCAAACCAAAGCGGCAGCCCGCGCAAAAATGGAAGCAGCGGTGCGCCCCACAACAGAAGCGGAGGTGCGACCATTGTGAGGAGCAGATGCTGCACCATGTGGACGATGAGCAGCCAGCTCGCGAAGGTGTCGAGCGGCGACGCGAGCGCGAAATAGACGATGCCGAGTCCGCAGAGAAACGAAAGCAAACGCCACGCGGGAAAACGCTCGGGGACTTGGCGGTGAAGTTTGCGCCAGCCTCGAACGTAGATGATCGCCGACAGGAAAAGTCCGGCGGCGGGCACGGGCTGGAACGCCCAGGAGGTGAAAATGGAATCAGCGGTTTCCATGTCTGGAACGCGCTGCGTTTTCCATCGTCAGACGACTACCGCGCCGGGGCGGGAGACTTCGCTTTTTCACCGTCGCGATACCAGAGAATGCCATAGCGGCGAAGGTTGGCCACGAGGGCGCGGAGGTTGTCGGCGACCTCGCGATCCGAGACCAGCGTGCCGAGTGCGCCGCGACCTTGGCGCACTTCGCGCAGAAGGCTGCGGATGTCGGCTAGTGCCTTTTGGAGCTCGTCGGCGGCTTTTTTGGCGGACTCCATCGTGGCCTGTCCACCCTCGATCGCGGTGCCGGCTTGAGAGACGACCTTGTCCACATTGGCGGAGGCCTCGGCGAGTTTCTCGCTGGTTGTCTTGAGGTTTTTTAAGGTCTCGGAAATCGAGCGAACGCCCTCTTCGCTGAGAACGCCGGAGTCGATTTTGGCGGCGACGGAGTTGATCTTGCCAATGGCGGTGCGAAGCTCGGTCATGAGCTCTCCGGCAGAGTCTGCCATGCCGCCGATGCCGCCCGTGTCGTAAACGCCCTTAACGACAGATTCCGGCGCAATGGGAGCAGACTCTTTCGCCCCCTCTTTAAGAATGATCTGGATGTATTTGTCACCGAGCAGGCCCGAGCTCCCGATGCTAAACGTGCTCGCGCTCGGGATTTTGACGTTTTCTGCAATGCGGAGATTGACGCTGACGCCCTCCATGTTGGGAAGGAGTTTTGGTCCTTCGGCAACACGACCCACGCGGGCGCCGGCGAGGAGGACTTCCGCGCCTTTGAGCAATCCGCTGGCATTGGGAAACTCCAGGCGCAAATTGTAAGTGCCCGTCACGCTGTCGCCGAGGCGTCCGAAATAAACGACCATCGAGCCGATCACGATCAGTCCGATGAGGATGAAAATGCCAACTTTGGCCTGCGTTTTTTGGTCTTCTCGGGTCATGACATGGCTTTCAATAAACGGTTTCGCCCGAGCGTCCATCCACAAAATCCCGAATGACCGGGTCTTTCGTCTCGCGGAGCTCGGCGGGAGTTCCGAGGAAATAGATACGCCCTTCGTTGAGGAGCGCAACTCTGTCGGCGATGTGGTAGCAGCTCACCATGTCGTGGGTGACGACGAGGGAGGTGACATGGAGCTGACGTTGGAGATGGCGGATGAGGCGGTTGATGCTGTCGGAGACGATGGGGTCGAGGCCGGCGGTGGGTTCGTCGTAAAGGATGACGTCGGGCGGGGAAATGATGGCGCGGGCAAGGGCAACGCGTTTGCGCATGCCGCCGCTGAGGTTGACCGGCATCTTGTGTTCATGCCCGGTCATGTTGACCATGGTGAGAGCCTGGGCGACTTTTTCGCTGACGACGGAGGGGGATTTTTCGCCGCGCTCGCGGAGCGGAAACGCGACGTTGTCGAAGACGTCCATGGAGTCAAACAACGCGCCGTCTTGAAACAACATGCCGATTTTGCGGCGGACGGGTTCCATCTCGCGTTCGGAGAGAGATGTGATTTCCCGGCCTTCAAAAATAATGCTGCCGGAGATGGGGTGCATAAGGCCGATGAGGTGTCGGAGGAAAACGCTTTTTCCGCCGCCGCTCTTGCCGAGGAGCACGAGGGTTTCGCCGTTTTGGACTTCAATGCTGACGCCTCGGAGGATTTCCTGGCCCCCGATTTTTTGCACGAGGTCGCGGACTTCGAGTAAAGGCGCACTCATCGCTGGCCGGCGGGAAAGATAATGTTGAGAGCCATGGTGAGGAAAAAGTTGGCGATGAGGATGGCGAGCGAGCAGGTGACGACCGAGGCTGTCGTCGCGCGGCCCACGCCGACCGCCCCGTCCTTGGCGTGCAATCCCTCGCGGCAACTGATGAAAACAATGATGCCGGCGAAGACGAAGCCCTTCATGAGCGACATCATAATATCGCTGCCCTCTGTGAATTTGGTCATGTTGGCGAGAAAGTAAACGCCGTTGATATTGAGCACCTCGACGCCGACGTAATAGGACGCAAGGATCCCAAAACCCACGCACTCGACAACCAGCAGCGGCATCGAAATAAACATCGCGAGCGCGCGCGGCACGACGAGGTAATCGACAGGATTCACCGCGAGCGCGCGCAGGGCGTCGATTTGTTGAGTTACTTTCATGGTGCCGATCTCGGCGGTCATTGCCGCACCCACGCGCCCGGCCACCATCAGACCGGCCAGCACGGGACCGAGTTCACGAAACATCGAGAGGGTCACCACGGGCCCGACCGCCGTTTCCATGTTCAAACTCGCAAACTGGAAATACGCCTGCGCGGTAAAAACAGCTCCCGTGAATGCACCCGTGACAATAACGACAACTTGCGAGCCAAACCCAATCTCGGCAATCTGCTGAAGAGTCAGGCGCACACGAATGCGCCCGCAGGCAATCGACGAAAATGTCTCGCCCGCCAAAATGGCGAGCTGCCCAAGCGAGGCCATCAAATCCGTCCAAACCCGGACCAAAAGCCCGAACAGATTCAGGATCGGACGCCCCTCGATCACCTCGCGATCTCCCGAACTCAAGCGATGCGCTGGGTTTTTCGTTTCGAGCTCACTTCTGGCGGGAGCTGTCCGACAAATTTCGCTTCGAGGCCGATCTTTTTGAAGAGCGATTCGAGATCGTGCTGCGACGGGCTTGCCTCGCTGAACTCCATGTAGATGATGTCGTGGTTTGTATCCACCTTGTAGCGCAGGCCCGGCATCACATCGAGTTCCAACGTCAAGCTCATCATCTTGTCCGGATGACGCACACCCGCAGAGTAAACCTCCAACTCGATCATGCTTCGAGTCTCGCCCGCTCTGCCGCTAAATCAAGGCTCAATTTTTTATTCCGCCGGTGCCCCGGAAATCGCCCCCGGCCCGCGATCGGCGATCTTTTTTGAGATATCAGCACGGGAGTCATTTCCGCGACGGTTCTTTGCTTGCTCCGCAGCGGCGGAGTCTTTAATGACCATCCATGCAAAGTCTTGATCAATGGATCGCAACGGCAGCGGGGTGGGTCTGGGGTCCGTGGTTGGTTTACCTCCTTGCGGGGACGCATCTTTTTTTGACGTGGCGCACGGGGTTGATCCAGCGGTATCTCGGCTATGCGATTCGGCTCTCGGTGTCGAAGGAGCCAGGTGCGCCGGGAGACGTGAGCCAGTTTGGGGCGTTGATGACGGCGTTGGCGGCGACGATCGGGACGGGGAACATCTTCGGCGTGGCAGGCGCGGTTTTGTTGGGTGGGCCCGGGGCGGTTTTGTGGATGTGGCTGACGGGTGTTTTTGGAATCGCGACCAAGTATAGCGAGGCTTTGCTGTCGGTGAAGTATCGCGTGGTGAACGAGCGAGGCGAGATGTCGGGCGGGCCGATGTATGTGCTCGAATACGCGTTAAAGGCGCGCTGGGCGGGGATTCTTTTCGCGATTTTCACGGCAATAGCGGCTTTTGGAATCGGCAACATGACGCAGGCGAATGCAATTGCTGACATGATCGTGGCGAACAAAGACATTCTTCCGTTCACTGCGCCGGACGCAGACATCAAGTTCTGGGTGGGTATCGGGCTGGCGGTGCTGACGGGGTTTGTGATTCTCGGGGGGATCAAATCGATTTCGAGGTTCTGCGCTTTTCTGGTGCCGTTTATGGCGTTGTTTTACGTGACGGGATGTCTGGTGATTCTCGTGATCGGGTGGCGGGAGATTGGCGGCACGATCAGCTTGATTGTGACGAGTGCGTTCACTGGGCACGCGGCGGTCGGCGGTTTTGTCGGTGCGGGAATCGCGCAGGCCATGCGCTACGGCATTGCGCGCGGATTGTTCTCGAACGAGTCGGGCTTGGGGAGTGCGCCGATTGTGGCGGCGGCAGCACGGACGAAGGATCCCGTGCGCCAGGCACTGGTGAGCAGCACGGGGACTTTTTGGGACACCGTGGTCGTGTGTGCGCTGACGGGTTTGGTGATCGTGGGCTCGGGGGATTGGACGAAAGAGGGGATGACTAAGGCGACGCTTTGCGATGCGGCGTTTCACCATCTCGGCGGATTTGGGGATTTGATTTTGGTTGGCGGGTTATTGACGTTCGTGTTCTCGACGATCTTGGGGTGGTCTTACTACGGGGAGAAGGCTGTGGAGTATTTGCTCGGGGTGCGGGCGATTTTTACATATCGATTGTTTTGGGTGGCGGCTGTGTTTTTTGGGTGTGTGTGGAAGAGTGAAGCCGTGTGGAATTTTTCAGACATGATGAATGGGTTGATGGCGATACCGAACGTGATTTCACTTCTGTTGCTGAGCGGGGTGATTGCGTCGGAGACGAATCGCTATTTTTCGGATCCGCTCCATCGCGCGGGAAAGGTTTAATGGCATGGTGAACTCGATAGAGACCGGGGCGCGCGAGGAAGTCTTTCGAGCAGTGCGGATTTGCGCGCCGTGCCTGGATCGCCTCGGCGAATTGACGTTTTCGGGTGCGACGGCGGAGATGGAGACCTGGCGCGAGGCCATTCTGACGAGGCATCTTTTTCCGGCGGTGTTGAAGGCTTTCGAGGCTGCGCGTGAGGGTGGCGCGCGTGAACTCGGGGCGGTCGATGCGTTGCTGGAGGCGGGTTTGGCCGGGCCGCCCGCGCGCCGGAGTCGCGAGGCGGGGAGGATGCTGCTGCTGGAATTCAAGGCACCGGCGGGCGAGAGGGTCCTCGAGCGCTACGCGCGGGCGGTGGCGGGCAGCACGGTGGCGTGCCACTTTGCGACAGTCTTCGCGGCACGGGCCGCGGCGTTTCACATTTCGCCTGCCACGACCATGGCGGCGTTGATTTTTCTGGAGATGCGGTCGTTGCCGGTGGCAGGGGTGTGGCCGGCTGTGAATGCGGCGCTGAGTGGTCTGCCAGCTTCAACTGCCCTTCTTAGAGCCGCTTGACGACATGCCAGCGATCGAGGAGCCTGAAGTTGAAAGCGAAGAGGATCTGGATTTGCCGTGGAACGTGGTCGTTCACAACGATCCGGTGAATTTAATGAGCTACGTCGCTTTGATTTTCCGAAAGATTTTCGGATTTTCCAAGGAACGTTCGGAGCGTCATATGCGCGAGGTGCACAACAACGGGAGGTCGATTGTTTGGGCCGGATCGCGGGAGAAGGCGGAGCTCTACGTGCAGCAATTGCATGCGGCCCTGCTGCTGGCGACAATAGAGCGCGCGGAGGGAGGCTGAGTCGCCTTCGTTACTTCATCAAGAGCATCGCGCGGGCACGTTTGACCTCGCGTGTAATCTTGCGGTGAAGGCGGGCGGACATGCCGGTGACGCGGCGCGGGAGAATCTTGCCGCTCTCGGTGACGAAGCGTTTGAGGAGATCGGGATTTTTGTAGTCGATGGCTTCGATGTTGAGATCGACGCGGCGACGGGGCATCGTGCGATTGGCACGGCGGAAATTGGAACGGCGTTGAGGAGTTTTCGGCTGCATGGCGGTTTATTTGATTTCCCGGTGAAGCGTGTAGCGCTTGAGGTTGGGATTGTATTTTTTCTTTTCGAGACGGTTCGGCGTCTGGGGACTCTTTTTGTTGCGAGTCGTAATGTATCGCGAAGGCGGCTTTCCCTCGGCGCGGGCCTCGGTGCATTCGAGTGTGATGTTTTCCTGTGGCATGGTATCAGTCCTTGGTATCTGTTGGTGAATCTTCTTCTTCGCCGTCGTCGTCGTCGAGCCCGAAGAGCGAAGTCACGGGAGCGCGGAAGCGGTTGTAGCGGTTATTTTTCTCAAGCTCGGTTTGGCACTCGACGGTAAAGCGGGCGAACGGAAGGGCTTCGAGGCGGGCGTGAGGGATCGGCTTGCCGGACATTTCGCACATCCCGTAGCCGCCAGTCTCCAAACGCTTGAGAGCCTGGTCGATTTCGAAAAGGGAGTCCTGTTCTTGAGAAAGCAAGCTGAGCGCGAAGTCGCGGTCGTAAGCATCGCTGCCGGCATCGGCTTGGTGCATTCCGAAGGCCGAAGCCTCACTGCCCTCGGCACGGGAGCGCAGGCTGTCTTTGGCGACACCGTTCATGGAGTCGAGGAGGGTGTCCTTGAGAACCAAAAGGCGTTGGCGTTGCTTGGCCAGGAAGCCGGTAAGGAGAACGGGCTTGGGGGGCACGTTGCTTTGAGTCGTGGCCGCCTTCGTTGCAACAGGCTTCGCAGGTGTTTTTTTCGGCACCGAAACTTTTTTGGCGACCGGAGCTTCCTTGACGGTCGGCTTTTTCGTGTTTGCTTTAATAGGAGTGGCCTTTTTGAGAGCAGGTTTGGACGGAGCCTTGGAAAGCACCTTTTTTGGAGCAGGCTTCACCTTGGAAGTTGCCTTCTTGGGCTTGGGGGATGATTTGGACTTGTTTGCCATTTTGGTCGCAGGAAATAAAGAAAGGGGGCGATATGTATCGCGCTAGCGGAAGTCATGCAAGTGCAATCTCAGGAAAAAACGAGGATGAGGCATACGGCGCGCAGCGTCCATGCGACGGTGCGGATCCAGTTGGTCGCGATGAGGCGGTTGAGGACGAGGGGATCTTTGCCTTGAATCAGGCGGCGATGGAGCGGGGCTTGGAGGGTGGCGGTGGATAGCCAGATGAGGGCGAGGAGGCCAAGGCTCAGTACAAAAAGAGGCTCGCGCAGCCCCACGATCCAGAGCATGACACCCGAGGCGAGTTCAAGGGTCATCAGCGGCAGCACCACAGAGCCGGTGCGTTCGCAGTGCTCGCGTGCAATGGCGGCAAACCCGTTCTCCGGGAAGCGTCGCATCATGGGGTAGTGGACGATTTGAACAAACCAGATGAGCCCCACCATGGCAAATGTGCCGAAGATTTGAGCGGCAACGAGAAGCCCGGAGGGAGGAATACTCATGGGCAGCTCAACCAGCGCGTCCGACGAGCACGGCGGCCGACCATTCGCTCAGGAGGTATTGTTTCTGAGGCTCGATTGGAGTCTCTTCCCCCGGTTTGCAAATGTCGGCCGGGCTCGCGAGGCTGGTGTCGGCAAAGCGCCTCCAAGTCATTCCTTTTGGGAGCACAGGCAACCCGAAATTCAGGGGCTTGTGATACATATTAAACGCGACGTAGAGGAAATCCGGCGGGCCTCCAGCGGCCTCTCCGTGGCGTCCGCAAAGCATGAACGCGAGAGATCGGCTCGGGGGCGACCAATCGGGGCGCCAAGGGAGAACGCCATGCCAACTGATGTCGGGGTAGCCGCTGCCGACTTGATCGCGGCCGGTGAGGAACTCGCACTGGCGCAAGGCCGGATGGGCCTTGCGGAAGGCGATCATGAATTTGGTAAAGCGAAGGATTTCGTCACTTTCGGGCGAGGGGTTCCAGTTAAGCCAATTCCAATCCTCGTCGTGGCAATAAGCGTTGTTGTTGCCGAATTGCGTGCGGGCGCATTCGTCGCCCATCGTGAGCATCGGCACGCCTTGGCTGGCAAGCAGGAGAAGCATGGCGTTTTTTTGCTGGCGCGTGCGCAGTGCGAGGATCGAGGGATCGTCAGTCGGGCCTTCGACGCCGCAATTCCAGCTCAGATTATCGTTCGTCCCGTCGTTGTTGTTCTCCCCGTTCGCGAGATTGTGTTTGCCGTTGTAGGAAAAAAGGTCGCTCAGCGTGAAGCCGTCGTGGCAGGTGATGAAATTGACAGATGCGGTGGGCTTGCGTCCGGCTGCCGCGTAGAGATCGGGTGAGCCCATGATACGCTGTACCATTTCGCCGACGGCGCCGACGTCGCCCTTGAGGAAACGACGCGCGCAATCGCGAAACTTTCCATTCCATTCCATCCAGCGACCGTAGGAGGGAAAGTTGCCGACTTGGTAGAGACCGCCTGCGTCCCAGGCTTCGGCGATGAGGTCGCAATCCGCGAGAACGGGATCGAACGCAAGGGACTCCAGAAGCGGAGGGTTGGCAAGCGGCGCGCCCGAAGAGTCGCGTCCGAGGACAGAGGCGAGGTCGAAGCGGAATCCGTCGATGTGAAACTCCGCGGCCCAATACCGGAGGCAGCTGATGACAAAACCTCGGACTGCGGGGTGGTTGCAGTTCACTGTATTCCCGCAGCCGGTGTAGTTGGCAAAGTGACCGTGCGAGTCGAGAATGTAGTAAGTTTTGTTGTCGATGCCGCGGAAGGAAATCACGGGCCCGTCGGCGCCTCCTTCGGCCGTGTGATTGAAGACGACATCGAGGATGGTTTCGATGCCTGCGCCGTGAAGCGCTTTAACGAGCTCTTTGAATTCGTGCACTTGTCCGCCCGCCGAGCCGGAGGCAGCGAAGCCGGCTTTGGGTGCCATAAACCCGACTGTGCTGTATCCCCAGTAGTTACAAAGCGGCTCGCCGGTGAGGGGGTTCGTACGCGTGTTTTCGCATTCGTCGAATTCGAAAATCGGCATCAATTCGACGCAAGTCACGCCCAAGTCGGTCAGGTAGGCGATTTTTTCCTGAAGGCCTTGGAACGTTCCCGGCGCAGCCACGCCGGAGCTTGGATGCCGGGTGAATCCCCGCACGTGCATTTCGTAGATGATCAGCTCGCTCTCGGGCCTGCGGAGCGGGCGGCTGTGATGCCAGTGGAAGCCATTCGATGGGATGCCGCCCCGATACAAAGGGCTGCGATCCGGCGGCGGCTGCATCCATTTGTCACGACCGGAGAGCGAGCGCGCATGGGGATCGATGACAATGTGTTGACGATCAAAAAAGTGACCCTCGTCCGGATCAAACGGGCCCTCGAAGCGAAAACCGTATTCGATCGCCGCCGGGTCGAGATCGTGCACGATCATCGCCCATACCTGTCCGAGGCGATAGGCTCGCGGAAACGGAATCTCCTGCATCGGTGTCGTCGAGCCCTTCTCAAACAGCACGAGCGTGCAGCCCGTGGCGTGGGCGCTGAATATCGAAAAATTCAAACCGTTAGGAACATGGCTCACTCCGAATGGCAACGGGTGACCGTAGGTGAGACGAAATTCTCCGTGCGAGTGAGTCGAGTCCGGACTAGGTGGCATCTAGGGAGGAAGCTATCGGGGATGCGGCAAACCGCAAGACCACGTTCGCGCTTGTCTCCGGGCTGGGCAAAGCGGAGTCTCTTCGTCAATGCCCGGATGTTACGCCGCGTTTCACAAGCAACTTGGAGATCTCGTTCTCCTCGAGCCGGCGTTGTCAAAGCTGCGCGATTCGCACGGGGGACCGGTGAGGTTATTCACGCGGGGAGGCCACGCGGCGCTGGTGGAGTTGATCTCGGGTGCGGTGTCCGCTCAAGGCCTTGCCGTAAGTCCGGGCGCGGATTTTTACTGCTTCGACCCGCTTCGCAAATCCGCCTTGCGCGCGATCACTTCTCCCGTTCTCAGGCGGCATTTGATTGTGCCTGAAGATCGGGAACTGCAGTGGTTTCATCCATGGATCTTCCGGCGCGCACCTTCACCCGAAATCGGAGACTCCTACGTTGCGGAATTTTTTTGGGATCACACCCCCGTTCCTTCGGATGCCTCATTTCGTCCCCCGCGCCTTGAGCGTCCGCCTGATTCATGGGCGCCGCTGGATATCGCTAGAAACTCCTTCATCCTGATCAATGCCACATCTGGTTGGCGCATGAAAATGTGGACCCCTGCCGCGTGGGCGGCTGTGATCGCCGGGCTGGAAAGCGATGTTCCAATCCTACTCACTAACGGAGGCCACACGTGGCAATCCGAACATTGCCAGAAAATCATCGAGCTCGCTGGAGGCCCGGTCCGGATTCTCCCGAGCACGATGCGAGAGTTCCTCTGGCTCAGCGCCAACGCCCGCGCCGTCCTCACTGTTGATGGTTCCGCATCGCATCTGGCGGGTGCATTCGGCACGCCCGTGCTCACGCTGTTCGGGCCCACGAACATCAATAATTGGCACCGCCCCGGCCCGCGCAACATCGCCCTCCTCGCGCCGGAAACGGGCCGCGAACAACGTCACCTCCGCGACCTCGCCCCGGCCGACGTTCTCGCCGCCGCTCGCTCTCTCGTCGCGGACGACAAATGACGGACGCGAACTTACCATCGTCGATTTCCGCTTCGTTTTTCGGTTTCAGGTTGTTGTTTGGATGGGGTTTCCGTTAGGCACGGGGCACGTGAATTCCGAGAGAGCCAATTCTGCGATCAGCACCGCTCTCGAGGCCATCGCGCGTTCGTTGCGCGGATTGCTCCCCGTGCTGGTTGCAACCACAACGGTTTTGGCTGCGGACTCGTCTCCGCTCTGGCAGGTCTCTCCCGAGCCGGAATGGGTCAAACCGGTCGAGGTCACGGTTCCCGCCGACATCCCCACGCGAGACTTGCAGAACGGCGTTTTCCACTTGTTGATGGATTCCCAGATCCGCACCGACCCAACCTCGTTCTACTACCATGTCGCCCGCCTGCTCGTTGATGCTACCGGCGTGCAGAACGGCTCGCGGATTCAGATTTCCCTCGATCCCGACTACGAAAAACTCGCCCTCCATCGCCTGCAAATTATTCGCGATGGCCAAACGCTCGACCGCCTTGCAAATGTCGAAGTCCGCGAACTCACTCGCGAGCCTGGCCTCGAATCGCATGTCCTCAACGGGCGCGTAACGTTTGTCATCGACGTTAAAGACACCCGCGCCGGCGACGTGCTCGACTACTCCTTTTCGGTCACCGGCGGGAATCCCGTTTACGCCGGACATTTTGGCAACACCTGGTATGTCGGCAGCGACGAGCCCATTGCCGAGCAACGTCTGCGCGTGGTCATTCCCGAAGGCCGCACTTTGCGCTTCCGCACGTTCGGCCTCGACGAGCCTCGCGACTTTTCCGCCACAAACGACCGTCAGTGGATTTGGAAAAATCCCACACCCATCGAGCCGGAGGAGTCCACCCCGGGCTGGGCTGTTGTTTGGCCTTTCGTTCAGGCGAGCGACATGAATTCCTGGGCGGACGTCGTCGAATGGGCACTGCCGATGTATTCGTTCGATCAGGAACTCCCGCCCGAACTCGAGGCCCGGATCGCAGAGTGGAAATCCCTCGCCACGGAAGAACTCCGCCTGCTGGCTGCCCTGCGTTGGACGCAAAAAGAAGTGCGCTATCTCGGCCAGATGATGGGTATCCACTCACATGCCCCGCGCCCGGCAAAAACCGTCTGCGAGCAAAAGTTCGGCGACTGCAAAGAAAAAACCGTCATGCTCGGCGCCGTGCTCGAGCGCATGGGCATCAAGAGCTTTCCCATCCTCGTCAACAGCCGGATGCGGCGCGGCATTGCAGATTTGCTCCCCGCCGTCGAAGCGTTCGATCATGTGATTCTCGGCGTCGAGTGGGACGGTCGCGTTCTCTTCGTCGATCCCACGCGCGACGAGCAACGCGGCGGAATCGAAGAACTCGGTCTCGGCTCGTTTGATCTTGGCCTCGCCATTCGCCTGGGCGAACGCGATCTGATGGCCATCGTTCCCCTGCCCGCCGCCCGCCGCGTCACCGAAGTCGATGAAGTTTTCACCCTCGACTCTCTCAAATCCGGCGGCCGCCTCACCGTCAAAACCGTCGTCAAAGGCGGCGCCGCAGAATTTCTCCGTGCCACCATTCTCAACAGCGGCTCCCGGCAAACAGAAAAACTTTATCAGGATTACTACGCCCGTTTTTTTCCGGGGCTCACCGTCGCCGAGCGGCTTCGCGTTGCGGAAACTCCAGGCACAAACGAACTCACTCTCAACGAGGAGTATCTCATTCCTCAAGCCTTCCAAAACGACGAATCCGGCGACGGAACACTCGAGCTCCCCGCTTCCGACCTCCTCACTTACCTCACCGCTCCCGTGGCCACGGAACGAAAGTTTCCCCTCGAAATCCGCCACCCCGTCTCCTACAAACAACACACGACGATACTGCTTCCGGAGGGCTTCTCCGTCGGGGCGAAGCACGTCGATATCGACAACGACTTTTTCCGGCTGCAAGTCAACAGCGCACCTGGCCCGCAACGCTTCGAAATCACCAGGATTTACGAGAGTAAAGCCGATTCCGTCCCGCCCGAACGCTTCGGCGAATGGCGCGAAGCTGTCCGAAAAGCGCGCGAGGCCTGCATTCAATCCTTCACGAACGCCTCCGCGCCCACCCCACTCGAGCCCGTCGCGTTGAAATCAAATTTTAATCTCCTCACGCTCTTTGCCGCCTTCGTCGGTATCGGCGGTGCCCTTGTGATCATCGCGCTCGCGTGGTGGCGTGCCGCCAAGCTCAGCCGGCGCGTCCAGCCCCCGAGCCTGCATCATCCCAATCTCGCTGGCATCCGCGGTTGGTTGATTCTTCCCGCCATCGGCCTTCCTCTCACGCTGATCAATGCCGTCATCCCCTCCACGATCAGCTTAGGCCGGCTTTTTACGTGGCCAATTCAGGAAATGCTCGCATCGCTCGGTGCCGGTGGTTCGGCCGCACTGCTGCTCCATTTTGCCCTCGGAATCTGGTTCATCGGGCTCGTCGCTGCCGCACTTGTTTTCTTTTACCGCAAAAGCCAACTCGCCCCGAGCCTCGTCTCCGCTGTGTTTCTTGTCTCGATCGTCATCTGCTCGCTTGAGCTCGTCTTGTCCGTTGCCGCTCCAGAAGCCCTCGCATCCGGAAACAAGCCGCCCGCCGCCGAATTCGCCCTTGCCCTCCTCAAAGCAGCCATTTGGGTCCCCTACTTCCAGGTCTCAAAACGCGTCAAAGCCACCTTCCGCTGGTAGAGCCCCAAAAGAATAGAACCTACTGGCCCGGCGCACTTGGTTTGCTGGTCTGCGCTTTGACCTCATCCACTAGCCGCGAAGGTTCGGCGCGGAGCCGGTAGTCGGCGTCGAGAAAGGCGTAGGTAATTTTGCCATCGGGCGCGATCACATATGCTGCCGCCAAAGGGAGTTCGTCGGATTCATCGCCATTGCGCTCGACTGTCTTGGCAAAATTCCGCATCGCTTCCGCGACATCCGGGACCATTTTGAAAACAATACCATACTTCCTCGCCACGTTGTTCCCCACATCGGATAGCACTTCAAAAGCGATTTCACCCTTCTTCGTCGTGTCCTCCGTAAAGTCGGGAAGCTCGGGAGTCAGCGCAACCAACGTCGCCCCGGCAGCCTGGAATTCCGGAAGCTTTTCCTGCAGGGCGACAAGCGTCAGATTGCAATACGGGCACCATCCGCCACGATACCACGTCAGCACCACCGGACCTTTCTCCAGCAGGCTCGAAAGCGAAACCTCCTTGCCAGCTGCATTTTTCAGCGTGAAATCCGGTGCCTTGTCGCCGGATTTCTTGGCCCGGTCATAAATCCCGCTTTTCGCAACCGCATCAATTCCGGCCTGATAGGAGGCGGCCTTTTCTGGTGGAGTTTTGCTGATGAAGTCCTTCTGCTTGGCACTGAGCTGATCGCTAAGGGTTTCTGCGGAAAGAGAGCCTGCCATAAGAAGGGCAAGGGAAGTTGTTGTAAGAATCGAGCGCGAGTTCATCAGGCACGTTAACGCAGTAAGGCGCGGTTGCAACCCGGATGCGAAATATTGAGCTAAGGTTTCATCACTCGGCCCAGGTTCCCCGGTTTTCACTGTCTCTCGCTTCGCCAGCGACTCTTCAAAGACAAATGGCAAACTGAGACTAACCTTCCCGAGTTGCAGATTGTAGCCACGGCACATCGCGGGCCCGCCTTCGCCATAATCTCATTTCGTCCGAAGCGTCGGAGTAAAACAGGGCCATGCTCGCTTCCATTTACAAAATCTCATGCATAAATACCTCTGCCTCCTCATCCTCACTCTCGGCCTCTCCCACATCTCCGCCGCCGAACCCGAAAAAGCCACCTTCGCCGTGGGCTGTTTCTGGTGCGTTGAAGGCATCTATGAAAGTGTCCCCGGCGTGCTGGATGCCGTCTCTGGATTCTCCGGGGGTAAAATCGAAAACCCCACTTACGAATCCCACGGCGACCACACCGAGACTGTCGATGTCACCTTCGATCCTGACAAAGAAAGCTACGAACAACTCCTTCGCTTATTCTGGAAATCCCGCGACATCACCGACCCCCGCGGCGTCGCCCCGGACTTCGGCCCCAGCTACCGCCCCGGCCTTTTCTACCGCACCCCTGAGCAGCTTGCCACCATCGAGCGCGTGAAAGCCGAGCTACAAAAAGACATGGCAAAACAAATCACGACCGAGGTCGTTCCTTTCGAAAAATTCTGGCAGGCCTCCGACTATCACCAAAATTTTGTGCGCCTCCACCCCGACCAAAACTACGTCCGCGCTGTCAGCCTCCCGCGTATCCGCGAAACCCTCGGCCAGTAGGCACACGTTCACCACGACGATCTCCGCCAGACCTCCTATAAATCGAGCGCCTAAAGTTGAGGGGAAAGATCGAGTTGGCTGCGAAGTTTGAGGTCGCTGTTATTATTCCGATTCCAATAATCGATCAAAAGCGTCTTCGTCAACTTCCCCGTGGTCGTCAATTGTTTGCCGCTAAAGTCGGTATAGGTCTCCTCCCACGAGGTAATCTGATGCGGAAATGCGGTGTTAAACGAGATAGTGAGGACTCGGTCGCTGCCAGTCAGGTATTTTAGAGTAAACATTGTGGTGTCCTTATTAATTGAAACACTGGCCTCGGCCTGCTCGATTTTTTGTGGACGATGAGTCAGGCGGGCCACAAAAACGCCGGGGACAATATCGATTTTTCCGGTTGGCAGCGATGTCGGATTCAAGCGGATTCGCGACCACATTTCGTCTTCCATCAATTTGACCCGGAAGGTGGTTTTAGTATCACCTTCCGACTCGAAATACGAAAAATCCAGCAACTCATAATGGTCGCCACGATTATTGAGTTGGCTAAAAACATGACCGCACCATTCCTGCCCGGTCATGGTGACTTTTAGTAATGGCGAGACCCCGTCTGCCGGAGTGAAGGTCGACATCATCAACGAATAAGGGTAGATGCCCGTCAGAAAGTTTTTGGTGAAATTTAACTTGAGCACATTCACCAAGTCTTCGCCGGCATCCTGGTAGTCATCCAATTTCACCTGTTTGGATCGCGAGAATGGTTCGGAAACAAAAATGAGCACAGCATCGCCTTCGTGCAGGTCGCCATAACGGTTTTGCATCAAATCGTAGTGGCCGATTTCCGCCTTGCCTTGGTTCCAATATTCGCGGGCACCCTTTTCGGGCCAGTCGCCGCCGGCATACAGCGGGGAAATGGTTAGAAGAAACGTTAGTATTGCGCGTAGTTTCATAGCTATTGGATCGTTTATACTACGCCTTAATTCCATTAAGTGAAGCATGACCGGGTAGTTTATCGTTTCAGGGTTGTGTTTCGGGCTCCCACCGCCATCTTGCCTTTTCGAGACAGCGGCCCCAGAGGACATTGAACGGGTGCACGCCGTCTGTGGAACCGCGGGCGTTTACGAGAGGACGTCCCGAGTTGGCCCAGGCGAAGATCGAACCCTCCAGATTCTTAATGTTAACAAAACCGGCTTCGCGCAGTTTTCCGGCGAGAACAGAGGACCGAAAGCCCACAGAGCAATAAACAACGATGGGGGTGTCCTTTCCGACACCCAGCCTCAGCAACTGCGCAATGGCGTCCTTCTCCGCCCTGAGGGCTCCGCGCAAGTGACTGACCGCAAATTCTTTTTCCTCGCGAACGTCGAGCAGGAGCGGAGGCGGGTCCAGCCGGGCAAGTTGGTCGGGGGTGAGTTCGACCACCTCGGGAAACTTCTGTTTTAGCGAGACGCCGTAGGCCGCCAGCGCGTCCGATGCGGATTCCGCAAAGAGAAAGGCTCCCCCAAAAAAGACCCCGGCAATTGTAACAAGAACGAACTTCAATTTTTTGAAATATACACCTAAATGCTGAGTTGAGAGTGGATGTTTGGGTTCTTCGTAACTTTCAGTGGAATACGGCAAAGCCGTTTCATCCTCAAGTTCAGGGTTACCCAATCTTTGGCGCGAGGGGCTGTTTATTTTGCAATCGGCGTCGCAGTCTGATCGCCCATCGGTGTCGGAATTCGGCTCTTGACCGGGGACAAAACGTGGCGGTAGGCATCGGCGTAAAAATCCAGAGCCGTCAAAAACAGACCGCAAATTACCGGGCCGAGCGCTAACCCGATTGGCCCGAACAAATACAGCCCGCCAATCGTGCCTATGAGAATCAAAAGATCCGGCATCCGCGCATCCCGACCCACAAGGCGGGGACGCAGCACGTTATCGACGGTCCCCACCACTCCGGCACACCACAGCAAAAGCAGTGTGGCCGTGAGAGGATCACCGGAGAAATACATGGAAATAACGAATGGCATCCACACAAGCGCCGCCCCAATGCCCGGAATGACGGACAAAACAACCATCACAGCGCCCCAAAAAGTAGAGCCGTCGATTCCGGCGAAGTAAAATGCGATTCCGCCCAGCGTGCCTTGGATCAATCCGATGAGAAGCGTGCCCTTCACGGTGGCTTTCGTGATCGACATAAATCGCTCGACCAAGGCATCGCGCTCGTCATCCTGCATAGGAATGTAATAGAGAAAGCGCTCCATGAGTTTTCTGCCATCACGGAGAAAAAAGAACATGGCATAAAACATCACGAACATGCTCAAGAGGAATCCGGCGGTCCCTGCCGTGATCGCGGTGATTTTCCCCATAAGGTAAACGCCAAAAGCTTGAGCAGTTGTTGCAAGCGAAGTCACCAGTTCCTCCGTTTTTGGGATCATGTCCGCCAACCACGGTACCGTGCTCGCCACAAAGGATCGAAGTCGATCAATCCCATTCCCATCCAGATTTGCTTGCAGCCAAGGAATGGCGTGTTCGCTGAGCGCCATGGCTTGGCGTGCCACCAAAGTAAGAAGCGCGCTGACCGGCCCGAAAAGAATGATCATGACGATGACAAGGGTCAACGCCGCGGCAAGTCCACGTCTGCCCCGCAAAAGCTTCACCAAACTGCGTTGGAGCGGGTAGCTCAGGCCACTTAAGATTGCAGCGATGAAGAGGGCCTTCATCAGCGGCCAAATGACCGCGAGGAAAACTCCCGCCGTCACCAGAAGCAGAACCAGCACGAAATTCCCTCGAAACTTGCTCGATTTTACATCAGCAGATTCCATAGGGGTTTTTCGGGCGGAGCGTGGGAAAACCGGGCGCGCCGTTCACTCACGCAGGTTCGGTTGTTTTAAAGGCGGAGCTTTCCTTCGATGGAGTCGTCCATTGTTTTGCCGATTGTCGCGCCAATGAGCATTTTAATTCCGGCCACGGCGTTCCCGTGTTTGGTGTCCCAGTAATAGCCCTCCGATGGAACGACTTTGATCACGGTGATACGCGGATCGTCTATTCCTTCGGTGAACCACGTCTTAATGACAAATTCCCAGAGCTCTTTGATCTTTGCCTTATCGCGCGAGATGGTCGCGTGGC
>Ga0209490_10001721_pt1 | contig 20986 bp, 15 predicted proteins | sample MAT06_FD_187209 | JGI IMG/M metagenome (GOLD analysis project Ga0209490, IMG submission 187209) | Freshwater microbial communities from Lake Fryxell liftoff mats and glacier meltwater in Antarctica - MAT-06 (SPAdes) (version 2) | ecosystem: Environmental > Aquatic > Freshwater > Ice > Liftoff... | reverse complement strand
TTTGCCGAGGAACCCACTGAACCCACTGAACCCACTGAACCCACTGAACCCGATGCCCTGGTTACCACCACCTGGGCGGTCCGCCAGGCGGCTGCGGAATTGCTCACCGAATTGCGGCGTCAACGCGGGGCGGATGCGCACGCATTGTTCGAGCAGGTGCGCGCGCTGGCTGCTGAAAATGGTGATGCCCTGATCGCGGTGGATGGTGTCTATGCCCCACTGGCCGAGGTGCTTGCCGCGGCTCTGCACACAACCCAGCACGCCAAGGCCTACGCGGAATTATATGCGGCGCCCGCCGAGGCGGCGCGGCAGACCCTGCTCAGCGAAGGCGCTTCCAGCGAAGCTTGGCGCCGCCTAGCGCGTACCTATCCAGGGACGCCGGCGGCCGAGTCCGCCTGGCGTCGCTTGGCGGATCGGGCCTGGGATCTCGGTCATATCGGCACCTATTTGGCCGTCGCTGCCCAAGCCGGAGAAGGCCAGGAGCCTGCCACCGTACGCCGACTCCAAGCTGCCCAGAGCCTGCTCGGCAAACAGACTGCCACCCGCCTGCCGCGCATGCTCGATCTGCAAGAGATGTGGCGTCTGGATTTACCCGCCGCCGAAGTCATAGCCGGCGGTGGCCGGCGCGGCATGGCCATGCCCGCCATTCGCCCGACCTTTGTGATGTCCGCTACCAGCGAAGATCTCACCGCCGCCAGTGACGGCATCAGCTGTTTTATCTTCGACCATTTGGTCGGCCGCCGGGTCGGAGAATTACATGCTCTGGGGCGCTCGCCCTTGCCGGGCTCGACCTGCCGCCCAGCGACCTGGCGCGGTGGCTTTGTCGCTGCGGGTCAAGATCAGGGCGGGCAAGTCCTCTTGACGGCCATCGGTCGTAACGGCCAGCAACTGTGGCGCGCACCCGCACCGGGCGCCGCTACCTTGGGTGCGGTGTCGGCGCCAGTGGTGGTCGATGATGTGGTCGCCATTGCCATGCTCGGTGGCAATGAAGATGGTCCGGAATTGCGGGTAGTGGCCTTGCGCTTGGCTGATGGCAGTGTCGCCTGGAATCGTTTTATCGCTAAACTCCCGGCCTTGATGGGGCGTGCGCGTTTTCTGGGTGACGGCACCGTGACCCCACCCCTGTTGATCCACCATGCCGGTGGACTTTTATTATTACCCAGCACCGGTCTGCTCGCGCGCCTGGATTCGCTTGGCAGCGTGCAGCGAATCTGGACCTATCCCGTCGCGGGGCTCGCCCTGGAGGACCGCTTCAGTGGGCGCCGCGAGGCACCCCGCCCAGCCGGTCTGGCCAGCGATGGCGCTTGGGCGGTGGCTACCCCCGCCGATGCGGGCGGCTTTGTCTGGGTGCTGGGGCCCAAGGATGACAGCCCCCGCCGCTATCAGGATGATGGCGCACGCGGCAGTGTGGTCGCGGTCAGCGCCGGGCTGGCCTTGCTGTCCGGCAAGCAGACCACCTTGCTGCAGTGCGCTGATCTGACCCCACGCTGGCATCGCAATGCAGGGGCAGCGAATCCCAGCGGCAGTATCGGCACCACCACCGTGCTGATCGCCGGCGACGAACGGCTCACCCTGCTGCGCCAAGATACCGGTGAGGTGATTTCCGAACGCAGCGCCGAACCGCCGCTGACCTTTGCCGCCATCGATGGCATGGTCGTGGTTGCCGGCCCCGAGGCTTTGGTGGCGTACGGCGACGCAGCGGCCTTCATCGCCGAACAGCAAGATGCCATTGCCAAGGACCCCAGCGATTATCGACCTTACGTCGCCATCGGCAAAGTTTGGGCAGCGCAAGGCCGCACCAGCGAAGCCTATGACCAATTATTGCGCGGTCTGGAACGCGGCGCCCCGGCGGATTACGCCGCCGGGGCCGCACGTTTATTGCGCCATCAGGTCGAACAGGCTTTGGGTGACAGCAAGGCGTTCGCCACCGCGATGACCCGCTTCGAGCGCCTAGTTCCGTATTCGCGTGATCTCGCTGGAGAAACCGCCTATTGGCAGGCCCGGCACGCCGAACAAACCGGGAAAAAAACCGAAGCCGAGCGTCAATATCACTTGGTCCTGCAAGGTCAGCATATTCCCATCGAATTAGGTCAAGGTCGCGACCAACAATTGGAAGCGAGCCTGCATGCCATGGCCCAGGCCGGGCTGGCCCGTCTGCTCGGTGGACAACCACCAACATGGGCGATGCCGGTGCCCCCCGCTGCCGCCACCACGGCAAATGTCAAAGCCTGGACGCAGGATACCTCCCGCTCACGGGCGGTACTGGTCGCGGGCCAGCAGATCTATTGCTATGAAGGCGGTCGCCTGACCGCGCGCCGGATCGAAGACGGGAGCGAAAGCTGGACCCGCCTGCCCGATCTGCGCCTGCTCGGCGTGCGCATGACCGGTACTGTGGACCCCGATGCGGTTGGCGTCCCAGTCGATGTCCTTGAAGGCACTGCCGCGGCGGCCGCCGGCGTGCGCAACGGCGATCTGATCACCTCCTTCAATGACCGTCCGATCGCCGATTTCCACCGCGATCTGATTCCCGCGGTCACCGAGAGCGCCGATGGCGCCGCATTCACCTTGGTCGTGCGTCGGGGCACCGAACTCGTCAAGCTCAGCGGTCGTCTGGGCGGCGAACTCGTCGAAGCCTTTGCCGCAGACCACAGCACCTGTTTGGTGTGGCCGGTAATGCCACTACCCGGACGGCGCAATCAAGGCGAAGGGCTGTGGGTGTCGGCCCTCGATGCGCAGACAGGCCGCGAGATCCTGCGCTGGTCCCTGCCCCCGGTGACCATGGAGCGCCTGCCGCCGCGCCCCCTGCTGACGGCCGATCGCGCAATGATCACCTTGGACGGGGTCGACTTGGTCGCCTTGGAGTTGGGCGGCAAAGAACCCGGCGCGGTGCGGTGGCGCCTGCCCGGGCAGGGGATGTGGTTGGACCAGCTCAGCGTGCTGGGCCAAGGTGCGCTCCTCATATCCGATCCCACCCATGGTCTGTTCCGGATTCTTGATCTGACCAGCGGCGAAATCATTTTCAGCGTTGGTGGCGACGCGGGAATGCGGCCCCTGCTGCACGGCACGGATTTATTTTTGCGCACGCCGGCTGGTACGCTGGCCTGCTGGGATTTGGGTGCGGGTCGGCTGCGCTGGCGCAATGATATCGCCATTCATACGTTGGTGGCTGCCCGCGGAGACGCCGTGTTTGTCCTCGACGATCGCAAACGTCTGCACGTGCTGGATCGCGCCAATGGTACCAACCGCCGTCAATACGGTGATTGGGCCCTCATCGATCAGGCGATTTCCCATGGCGAACGCCTGACCATCAACGGTCGACGCAGCGATGGCGATCGCATGGTCGCCGCGATCTCGTTGCCGGCCGGTGCTCCGCTGTGGGAACGCACCTTACCTCGCGGCACCGAGATCCGTGAATTCCACGCGAGCGCCCAGGGTGCCTTGGTGGTCCTGGCCGAACCCAATCAACGCCCGAGTGTCTTGGCTTTGGGCACGGATGGCGCCATCACCGCGGCCCGCTACCTCGGCGATCAGGATATGGTGCAACCGGCCGGCAATGGCTTTCTGATCCACAGCGCCCTTGCCCTCACCGGGGTGTCCGCTGGTTTGGATCTCCCCATGTCGCCGGTATTGCCCGTCCCCCAGATCACCGCGGGTCCCAGTTTGTTGGCGACGGTGCAAGCCGTGCTGCCCACAGTGGAATGGCAAACGGTCGGAGATGGGTCATATGCGGTGCTCGGCAGCGGCCGCTCACGCATCATTCTCGCGCGTTTGCCACTGGGAGTCGAGACCATGCATTTCCGTCTCGCCTCGGGCAGTGCGCCGATCGATATCACGAATCAACTGTTGGTGGTGCAGCGCCAGCGGGTCGCGCGCTTTAACGATCTCGACGAGGGCTGGCGCCTGAATGCCAGCCAACGCATTCCGACCGCAGACAAAACCTACCTGCTCGCGGTGCAACTTGATCCCCCCCTGGGACAGGCTCCGGGGATCGCGATACAAATACGCGCCAGTGCCGGTGAGACGATCGATGGTCCGGAAGTGCCCTGGTGGCTGCGCCGCAGCTGGCGCCCCCTGGTTGATGTAGCGGTCGCCCCGGTCGTGCCGCCTATCCCTGGAGCAGTCCCAGCGCCGACCGGCGCGGGCAATCCGCTGCCGACGCCGCCGCGCGCGCCATGATCGTTGGGCTCGGCACCGACCTGATCGGCGTCGCCCGCATTGCGGCGGTCCATCAGCGACAAGGCCAGCGTTTCCTGGATCGGGTGTATACGGCTGGCGAACAAGCGTATTGCCTGGCCGCCCGCGAGCCCGCCGAACGCTTGGCCGCACGTTGGGCCGCCAAGGAAGCGGCGATGAAAGCCCTAGGCACCGGCTGGGCCGCTGGCGTCCGCTTTACCGATATCGAAATGATCGCTGCCGGACCGACGCAGCCGCCACGACTGGGATTTAGTGGCGCCGCCGCCAAGCGCTTACAGGCGCTGGGCGCTACCGCGTGGCATCTCTCCGTATCCCACAGTGATGGCTTGGCCATCGCGACGGTGATTATTGAATCGGCGGCCTCACTTTCAGTCCCGCCCCCTCCTGCCATTCACGAGCGCACCCCGTCATGAATCCCGCCCTGCGCGCCTTGAAGCCCTACCCGATGGCGCAGCTGCAACAGCGCAAACAAGCCTTGGCTCAGCAAGGCCGCCATATTTTTGATTTCGGCACCGGCGATCCGGTTGAACCGACACCTGCGTTTATTCCAGAGGCCCTGCGTCAGGCGGTGCCCGCGGTCAGTCAATATCCGAGTGTTGCCGGGACCCCTGCGCTGCGCCAAGCCGTCGCCGGGTACCTTAGCCGCCGTTTTTCGATCAGCCTGGATGCGCATACGCAAATCCTGCCCTCGGCTGGTAGCAAAGAGGCTATTTTTCATCTCGGCTTAGCATTTCTCGATCCAAGCAGTGGACGTGACACGATCATTTTCGGTTCGCCCGGCTATCCGGTGTATCAATCGTCAGCACTATTCGCTGGGGGTCGCGCCCACGAAGTGGTGCTGCAACGCGAACACGGTTATCGCTTAGATCTCGCGGCGCTGCCGCCGGACGTGCTTAACCGCACCGCCATCGCTTGGATCAATTATCCCCACAACCCGACCGGGGCCTGTGTTGATCTGACGTATCTCAGCGCCCAGGCGGACGTGGCGAGAGCGCACGGGATTTTGCTCGCCAGCGATGAATGCTATCAAGACCTGTGGTTCAACGGCGCCGCACCGCCGCCGTCCTTACTGCAAGTGACGGCCACCGGCGTGCTCGCATTTCATTCGTGTTCAAAGCGCAGCGGCATGACCGGCTATCGCTCGGGATTTATCGCCGGCGACGCCGCTGTGATTGCTGCCTATCGCGGCTGGCGCGCACATTTCGGCGTCGGTTCGCCGACTTTTACCGAACAGGCCGCCGCCCTGGCCTGGAGCGACGATCGCCATGCCGAACAACGCCGGACTATTTTTGCGGCCAAGCAGGCCATCCTCGTCGCAGGCTTGGAAGCCCGCGGCATTTCCGTACTCCCATCCGACGCTGGTCTCTATCTATGGGCCCAGGTGCCGGCGGGATTTACCGCCGACACCTATGCCACGTTGTGTTTGGATCAGGGCATCGTCGTCTCACCCGGTGGATTCTTTGGCGCCGGCGGCGAAGGCTGGTTCCGCCTTGCCCTGGTGCCTTCCGAAGCGGAATGTCACGCCGCTTTGCAGGCGTGGCCGCGCCACGCTTAGGCAAGCTCCAGCGAGCCTCAGCGAGCCTCAGCGAGCCTCAGCGAGCCTCAACTCAGACGTTTGCGCATCATCACGGCTTTTTCCGCCGCCAACGCATTGCGCTGAATAAAGGCCTCGCCTTCCGTAATACGGCGCCCAAAAGCGGCGCCAAAACGTTCGCCCAGCATCTGGCATTTGACGGTGAATAAAATTCCCTCACCACAATTCTTAGCAAACAGGGTTTCATCAATCGCCCCCGTATTCACCAACGAAAACGCCATTTCCCAATAGGTCGTCACCTGCCGCAGCCACGCATTGCGCTGAATCACCCGACCACTGACCACCGCATTGACCTCTTCTTCATCTTCCGGCTTCCACCCAGCAAAAAATGCGCGCGCCTCCCGACACACCGGCTCACGGCGCAAATCATACAGGCGAAGGATCAAGTCAGCGTCGGCGTGGGTAGCCATGGGATTCTCCAAGGTGAATAGTTTGCGGACGTCTACGGCTACGGGAAGGGCTGAGTGCTATTTCAATGTGCTTCTGGCTGGAGAATGTCCTACGTCCGAGGTCCTAAGTCCGAGGTCCTCGAACGTTGAGTCAGAGCGCCGTTGTCGGTTTGGAGAGTGGGTTCATTCAGCCAGAAATACAATCAATGCCGATATGAAAATACACCCGAATAGCATTTTGGGACCTCGGACCAGCGGCAATTCATTTTATTCGTGGATGGTGAATGTTCGAAGTCCTATGTCCGAGGTCCTCGAACGTTTAGTCAGAGCATCTTGCTCGGGGTCGAGCAGGATGCTCATTCAGCCATTGATACAACACGGTGCCGGTATAAGGATATTCCCGAATAGTATTTCGGGACCTAGGACTTCGGACCTCGGACCAGTGGCAATGGTAAAGATTACAGTTCGTTCTGAATCCGTTTATATCCCTGAACCAACCACAAATTCGAAACCGCGACGCTTTCCGAGAACGAAGTCACGTCGGCGCTGACTTTCGGGACCAGAGCGAGGTCGGCATCGGAATGAATATTGGTGGTCGAGGGGACATGGAAATCTGCCGGCAGATGGCAGTTTTCGACGACGCTGTTGTGGCGAATCACGCTGCCGTCGCCGATGGTGGCGTTGAAGACGACGCTGTTGAAACCGATGAAGACCCTGCTGCCGAGGGTGCAAGGACCATGCACGATGGAGCGGTGCGAGATCGAGGTAAATTCACCGACTTCGACCCGGGCACCGGCCTTGGAATGGATGACCACGCCGTCCTGGATATTGGAGTTGGCGCCGATGGTGATCGGCTCCAGCTCGCCTTTGGCATCGACCTCGTCAGCGCGAATCACGGCGTAGGGGCCGATAAAGACGTTTTCGCCGATGATGACATGCCCGCAGATGATCGCGGTGGGATCGACGAAAGCGCTTTGGTGGACGACAGGGAGGTGGCCAGTGGGGTTGCGACGGATCATGGGCGGCAGAATGCGGACACCACTCACGCTGCAAGGACTATCACGGTCAACGGTCCCGTCTACGAGTCCGAACGCGGACACGCCCAACTCAGGCGTTGGTGCCCCCCTCGCGATCGACGGCAAAACCGTGGCGCAGCGTGTTTTCGGTCACCGTGCGGTTATGGACGAATTGTTGGAGATAATCGGCCCCGCCCGCTTTATTGCCGAGCCCAGACAGACGAAAGCCGCCAAACGGCTGGCGGTCGACCAACGCCCCGGTAATCGCGCGATTGAGGTAGAGATTACCAACCAGGAATTCCCGGCGCACCCGCGCCAGGGTCGCAGGACTGCGGCTGAAGCAGCCGCCGGTCAGCGCATATGGCGTGGCATTGGCAACGCGCAACGCCTGTTCGAGATCCGGCACCGCGATGACCGCGAGCACGGGTCCGAATAATTCTTCTTGGGCCAGAGGATGATCCGCGGGCACTCCGGTCACCACCACCGGCGCGACGAATCGCCCACCCTGCGCCAACGGTCCGACGGCGGCAATGCGCAACGGGGCGCGAATCTGCGCGACTGCAGTGTGTAAGCGCGTCACCGCCTCATCATCAATCACCGGGCCGATGACGGCGCCGGGGTCATCGGCTGGCCCTGCGGTCAGGCTGCGCACCGCCGCGGCAAGACGCTCGACGAAGCGATCGTGGATGGCGGCGAGGACAATGACCCGTGAACAGGCCGAACATTTTTGACCCTGAAAGGAAAATGCCGACTGCAACACCCCCTGCACCGCTTCGTCAAGATCAGCATCGGCGTCGACGATGATCGCATTCTTGCCGCCCATTTCCGCCACCACCTTGGTCACCGTGCCTTTGCTTGCAGCCAAGCGGACTGCTTCCGTCGCCAGATGCAGGCCGACTGCGCGCGAACCGGTGAAGGCAATGACCGCAACGCGTGGATCCGCGAGCAGGATCGGGCCGATAATCTCGCCACGTCCGGGGAGATACGCGCAGACCTCCGGCGGGAAACCCGCGCTCAGCATGCATTCGTGCAGGGCCTGGCCCACGGCGCAGGCCTGCTCGGCAGGCTTCAACAGGATCGGATTGCCCACCACCAGATTCGCCACCGCCATGCCGGTGAGTATTGCCAACGGAAAATTCCATGGAGCAATAATGGCGGCGACGCCACGGGCGCAGGGCTCGACCTCGTTCAATTCACCGGGCACGTCGCGCCGCTGCGACGCAAACAACGTCCGCGCCTGGGCGGCGTAATAGCGGCAGAAGTCGATAGCTTCGGCAACATCGGCGTCGGCTTCGCGCCGGTCCTTGCCGACTTCGATCAAGATGAGGGCGGCCAACGCATCGCGCTGGCCAGCGAGTACTTCTGCGAGCTGCTCCAGACAACGGGCACGACTTTCGACCGGAGTAGCCTGCCACGTCGGCCACGCTTGGTGCGCGGTAGTGATTGCCAGACGCGTCAATTCCGCGTCGGCAAAATGGCCGTTGGCCACTACCTCGGTCAGTCGGGATGGATTCTGCCACGTCCACGCTTCGCCGCTGCGAATGACCTGCTGCGCAATGACCGGGGCGCAGGAAATGGGCAGACGGGAGCGGACCTGCTGCAAGGCCTGATCCCAAGCATGGCGTACTGCTGCCTGGCTGAAATCGCGCAAGGGTTCATTGCGAAAATCGGTGCCCGGGCTTGACGCGGGGAGTGGCGCCGACGGAACCGAGAGCAAGGTTTGAGGGTCAGGCGGCATGAGCAGAGTCTCCATCTTTTCACCACGCAGGAATCCGGCAGCGACGAAGGACGTGTTCGAGGTATTTTCCAATAAGCGGCGGACCAGATACGCCATGCCCGGCAATAATTCCCCAAAAGGAGCATAGACCCGTACCCGTTGCCCGAGCGCGGTCACCGCCGCCTTGAGTGGGTCGACCATGCCGTAGAGCATCTGGAATTCGAAGGATCCACGCGGCGCCCGCACCGCCTCGGCGCAGGCCAAGGCGTGCGCGATGCTGCGTACATTATGTCCGGCAATGGCCGGACGGAACGCATCTGGTTGCGTAAAAAGCAACCGCGTGCAGGCCTCAAATTGCGCATCCGTGGCGGATTTGCTGGTAAATACCGGCACCGGCCAGCCGCGCTGGGCGGCCATGACTGTCTCGTAATCCCAATAGGCGCCTTTCACCAAGCGGATCCACAGGGGCACCCCGCGGTGAACGGAAAATTGTCCCAACACCGCGAGATCGTCCTGGGTGGTGCGCAGATAGGCCTGAATGGCGACCCCGACATCTTTCCAGGTGCGGAATTCGTCTTCCAGCAACAGCGAGCGCAGAATCGCCAGAGTCAGATCCTTATAGGCATGGTGTTCCATATCGATGTTGACGAAGGCGCCCACCGCGCGGGCGTGGACAAGTAAGGGCCGCAGACGCACTCCGACGCGCCGGGTCGTGCCCACTGGATCAAGCGGATCCCAGCGGCTGGTCAGGGCCGATAATTTCAGGGAAATATTGATCCTCGGACTGCGATAATCCGCTGGACCATCAATCAGATCATCGTCCGCCCACTGTTTCGCGGCGGGCACTAAATGGCTGAGCATCGCGTGATAAGACGCCGCGTAATGGTCGGCCTCTTCTTCAGCAAGAACCGCTTCGCCGAGAAGATCCAGGGTCGATGCCAAGCGCTTTTGCCGCAGCGCCACCAGCGCCTGTTCTGCCTCGCGGGGAGTCGCACCGGCGATGAAGCGATGCGCCAGCCGCGTTGCGCCAAGATACGCGATCCGCGACGCCAACGCGGGGATTGGCCACAACGGATGCTGAAGACTGGTGCGCAGCAGCCAGGGCAGACGGTCGGCCACCGGCAGCAAGTATTCGCGCATATGCGCCATGACCATCGCCGTGCCGCGCAGGTTGGGCAGCGCGTCAACAAAACGGAATAATGCCGCCTTGACCTGGGCATCAGCCATGGTCCACGCCATGCCGCGGTCATCGAACCAGGCCAACGAGCCTGGCCACGGCCCGTGCTGCCGGGCTGAGCTCAGCAGATCACTACCCAGGGCCTGGATGCGTGCCTCGTCGATCGCGAGCATGCAGGCAGTGTAGCTCAGCAGCGGACTGGGTGAAAGGGCAGGAAACCTCAGGTTGCCGCGCCGACATTGCGCGACTCCCCCCCACCATCCATGCTCCGCCCATGAGCGCCGAAGCCTGGAGTACGAAACATGGCGGCATCCAGCGCTGTGTTCCCCTCGCCGGTGGCGACATCAACGAGGTCGAACGCTGGGTATTGGGCGATGGAACCTCGGTGGTGTGCAAACAACCCCTGGTCGCCGTCGATGGCTTGTACGAGGCCGAGGCCGCCGGCCTCACTATTCTCGCCCGAGGTCCGCTGCGCGTGCCCCAGGTTATCGCCCAAGGCGAACAGTGGCTGATCATCGAAGATCTTGGTGACGGCGAGCCGCAGCCCGGATTGTGGGAAGAGCTTGGCCGCGGCTTGGCGGCGCTGCATTCGATCACCGCGCCGAAATTCGGTTTCGCCGACGAGAATTTCATCGGCAGTACGCGCCAGCCCAATCCGTGGACGCAGGATGGTCATGCATTTTTTGCCACCTGGCGCCTACGTCATTTGGCCGACTTGGCTCGCGCCAGTGACAGTCTGAGTCCGTTTGATCATTATCGGGTGCATCATCTTGCTGACCGTTTGCATGAATTAATTCCCGTACAACCGGCTTCATTATGTCACGGCGACTTATGGACCGGCAATCTGCATGTCGACCACGCGGGCAAACCGGCGCTGATTGATCCCGCAACCTATTACGGCTGGGCCGAAGCCGATTTGGCAATGACCACCTTGTTCGGCAAATTGCCGGAACCAGTCTATGCCGCTTATCATGAAGTCCGCCCCCTGGCCGATGGCTGGTGGGATCGACTGCCGTTGTACAATCTCTACCATTTGCTCAACCACCTGCACTTGTTTGGGGTGGGGTATCTGGGGCAGGTGCGCACGGTATTGGATCGTTTTAGCTGAATGAGGTTTTCGCGGCGCAGGGAAGGGAGACGTCGTCACGCCCACATGCATGCTCTCACGCGAAGCATCTGATCGACATATCAGGGGGGAGCGCCTCCGGCGCGGCGCGGGGGGACAAGTGTCCCCCCGTACAACCAGCCCGGACGGCGCAGCCGTCACCACGCCGTAGGCGGGGTCGGACGCGAAGCGGCCGAAGGGCGCCTTGGAAGCCTGGGAACCTTTGGCATCCTTGGCCGTCCAAGGGTCAAGGAGCCCGATCCCATGATCACCTATCGCCTGCCTCTCGTTACCGCCCTTGCCGCCGTTTGCGGCCTGGCCTCTGCCGCCGATGTGCCGGTGCAGCGGGTGAAGCTGTTCTCTTCGGGGGTCGGCTATTTTGAACATAGCGGCACCGTCGACGGCAATGCTTCGACCGTGTTGCGCTTCAGGACTGCGCAGATCAATGACATCCTGAAATCATTGGTCGTCGAAGATCGCAACGGCGGCACCATTAGCACGGTGGCGTATCCGTCACAGGACCCTCTCGCCAAAACCCTCAAGAGTTTCCAACTCGATCTGTCCGGCGCTCCCAGCTTGGGCGGCCTTTTGGCGCAATTACGCGGGGCTCAGGTATCGGTGACCACTGCCGATCAGGAACTCGACGGCATTATCTTAGGAGTAGAAACCCAGCGCCGCATCGTCGGTGAGCGCGGCGACGCCATCGACACCGTGGTGCTGAATCTGCTCAGTGGCGCCACCGTGCGTGCCATCCCTATGGACAGCGTGCGCAATCTTGAATTGACCGATCCCGCCTTGCGCGTCGAAGTCGAAAAAGCCCTCGCCGCCATTGCCCAGGCCCGCGACCAGGATTCCAAGCCGGTCACTATTTCGTTTGAAGGTCAAGGGCAACGCCAGGTACGCCTCGGCTACGTCATTGAAACCCCGGTGTGGAAAACCAGTTATCGTTTGATCCTGAGCGATGATCCTGCCGGTAGCCGGCTGCAAGGCTGGGCCATTGTCGAAAATCAGACCGACAGCGATTGGAACGATATCGAATTGACGTTGGTGAGCGGGCGGCCGATTAGCTTTATCCAAGATTTGTATAAGCCGCTCTATATTCAACGGCCCGTTTTTGTGCCGGATCTGTTCGCCAGCTTGGGACCGGTGGCGTATACCGATGGTTTGCTGGATACGAGGGGAGGGTTTGCCGAAAAAGCCTCAGGAGGCGAAACCCGAGCCGGGGCTACCGGAAAGCGACGGGCACTTCTTGCGCCCTCATCCCCCTCCCCAGCCATGGCAATGGCAGCGCAGGAAGCTGATGCCTGGAATGGCCCCATGGATCCCACCGCCAGCGTGAAATCGATGGCCAATACCGAAAAGCTTGGCGCATTCTTTCATTATTCGGTCAAGAACGTCGACCTCAGCCGCCAGCGCTCGGCGATGCTGCCGATCGTCACCGAAGCGATCCAAACCGAACGGGTGAGCATCTATAATCAATCCGTGCAAGCCCAGCATCCGCTGCTCGGCGCGCGGGTGACCAATACCACCGGCAAGCATCTGTCTGCCGGCCCGATCACCGTCTTCGACGGCGGTGGCTATACCGGCGATGCCCGTATCGAGGATCTGCCGCCGAAACAAGACCGCCTGCTCAGCTTTGCGGTCGATTTAGAAATGCGCGTGATCTCCGAGGGCCGCAGCCAGAGCAACACCACTCTGGGCGGAAAATTGGTCAAGGGCGTCTTATATCTGCAACAACGCCAGGTCGCGACCCAGGAATATGCGATCAGCAATAAAGCGGATAAAGACCGCGCGTTGATTATCGAGCATCCGCTGCATCCCGGCTGGGATCTGGTCGACACCCCGAAACCGACCGAGACCACCGAAACCCTCTACCGCTTCCGGCAAACCGTCGCCGCCGGCGCCAGCTCGACGCTGAAAGTCACCGAGGCCTACGTGCAGTGGGAATCCTTTGCGATCATCGACTGGGATACCGCCGGACTGCTGTCGTATCAACGCAACGGCGCCATCCCCGCAAAAGTCCGCGAGGCCCTAGCCAAGGTAGCGACCCTGAAACAGGATCTGGTCGACCGCGAACGCACCATTCAAGAACGTGAACGCGAAGTGAACACCATCACCACCGAGCAGAATCGCATCCGCTCCAACATGCAGACCGTGCAGCAGAATACCGCGTATTACCAACGTCTGCTCGCCAAACTCAACGATCAAGAAACCCGTCTCGATCAGCTGCGTCAAGAGATCGAAACCGCCCACACCGACATGACCACGAAACGGCGTGAGTTTGAGGCATTCTTGGGTGGGTTGACGATTGAATAAGTTTTAATTATTGCCACTGGTCCGAGGTCCGAGGTCCGAGGTCCGAGGTCCGAGGTCCGAGGTCCGAGGTCCGAGGTCCCGAAGTACTTTGCTGATGACGTATCTTTCCTAGATTATGGTTCGATGATGTCATCACTACACACGCCAAAACTCGATCACACCCGCCTTACTCATGGTTCGAGGACTTCGGACCTAGGACTTCGGACCAGTGGCAATGATCACGACGCAGGACGCAGGACCCAGTGGCAATGATCGGCAAAGAAAACACGGGGATCGCTGAAGATGTTGTTGCTGATGATCGCGAGAAACGTCAGCGCACCGAAGTGTGGCTGGTGCGACATGGCGAAAGCGCCGGGAATGCTGCCGGGCAGTTGCAGGGGCAAGCAGATTTTCCGCTGACCGAACGCGGCCTGCATCAGGCCGAAGCGGTGGCGATGCGGCTGCGCGGGCAGAGTTTTACGGCGCTGTATAGTAGCGATCTGGCCCGGGCCTTGGATACGGCCTGCGTCATCGGGACCTCGATTGAATTGCTGGTCGAAACCGATGTGCGTTTGCGAGAGATCGCGCTCGGTACTTGGTCTGGTTTAACCGGGACCGAAATTGCCGCGCAGCACGCGCAGGAATGGCAGCAGTGGACTCAACGCCGCGATCCGCAGCATCGTCGGGGCGGCGGGGAAAGTTACGCCGATTTGGTTGCACGAGTGGCGCCAGCGATCACTGAATTGGCGTTACGACATGTGGGCGAACGCATCGTCGTGGTCGCGCATGGTGGGACCATCAATGCCTATCTCGCTTTTATTCTAGGCCTGCCCCTAGACCATTTATGGAAACTGTCGCAGGAAAATGCCTGCATCAGTCGGGTGCTGCCTTTTGCCAATCCCAATAGTGATCCCAACAGCCTGCCCGGGCGGGTGCTGACGTTGAATGATGCGACACATTTGGATGGCGTCAGCTGACTCAGTTATAGGCATTTCCGCCACCATTGGTTTGACCATCTTCGCGCTACCGTTTTGGCCTCGACCTGTTCTGATCTCGCCATGCAGCTGCTCTGCGCTCCATGTCCATTACCCGGCCTGGGTGATCTCACTGTCCACACCAGTGACGATGGCATTGCCTCGGTGGCTTTTCCGGGTGAATCCAGTGCGGAATCCTTGCAGCCGTGGCATCAAGCCGGGGCCAAGGTGAAAGCAGGCACCAGCCGCTTTCATCAGCAATTCACCGCTGAACTGGCAATCTTTGCGGCTGGCAGCTGTCAGCGTTTTCGTACCGCCCATGATCATCGCTTTATTCCCGGTTTTCTCGCCGAGGTCCTGATCGCGCTGCGGTCCATTCCCGCTGGGAAAACCCTGACCTATGGCGAACTCGCCGATCTCGCCGGTCGCCCCCGCGCCGCGCGCGCCGTAGGCATGGCCATGCGCCGCAATCCCACCCCGATGCTAGTGCCCTGTCACCGGGTGGTGGCCAGTACTGGTCTGGGTGGATTTACTCCCGGCCTGGGCTTGAAAAAACGCCTGCTCGGCCTGGAAGAGATTTACCGCCCGGCCACCAAGCGGTAAATCCGCCCGTCAAAGGCCGTGTAATAGATTTCGCCAGCGGGATCTTCGGCAAAGCTGCTGATCATGCGGTGGGGCTGATGCAATAATTCGCGATTATCTACGGTGCCATCTGCGCGTTGTTTCAAGGCCCAGACCCGCCCGCTGGCAAAATCCCCGTACACGTACCAACCAACCAAGGCCGGAATCGCCTTGCCACGATACACCAGACCGCCCGTGATCGACACCCCACGATCACGCGGATATTCATACACTGGTGCGATAAGCGGCGCGTCGTCGGCGGGCTGACGCGGCTTGAAATCCCGAAAACCTTCTTTGACATTCCAGCCATGGTTACCACCTTTTTCGATCAACGTCACTTCTTCGACCATATTTTGTCCCACGTCGCCCGCCCATAACACGCCAGTCTTGCGATCAAAGGCCATGCGCCAGACATTGCGCAGACCGTAAGCCCATATTTCTGGACGGGCGCCCGCTTTGCCGACAAACGGATTATTCGAGGGAATGGCATACGGCTTGGCCCCATCGACGTCGATGCGCAGAACCTTGCCTAGGAGGACGCCCAGATTTTGCGAGTTGTTCCACGGATCTCCGCCCCCACCGCCGTCGCCCGTGCTCACATACAAAAAGCTGTCGGCGCCAAAACACAACGTGCCGCCATTATGATTGTCGGCGGGATCATCGATGCTCAACAGCACCGTCGGGGTCGCTTCGATCGTGGTCCCTGCTGGATCCATATGCAGCTCCCAGAGCTGGTTCCGGCGCGGGTCGGACACGCTGGACCACACAAAGACGCGGCCATTGTCAGCAAAGTGCGGATGCAGGGCGAGGTGGAGCAGTCCTTCTTCGTTGCCCTTGGTGCGCACCTGGGCGCGCACATCCAGAGCCAAGCTCGTCGAGGTCGGCGCTGGCCCCGCCAGCAGGCGTACAGTGCCCCCCTGTTCCACCACCAGTCGCCGTTCGCCGGGACCGGGCAGCCAGACCAGGGCCAACGGCTTGGTAAACGTGCACGCCGGGAAAGCGGGCTCGCTAACAATCGCCGGTAGATCGACGGCAGGGCTCGCTTGAATCAGCAGAGCTGACAGAGACATGATGGGGAGAAGCCAGGGTCGCATGGCGGCCCACCATATACAGTTTTCTCAGAGAGAAGCATGTCTTAGCGGATACACAGCCGTTCTCTGCTCCCTGGCAAAAGGCCAAGGTGGCACCTTGACGCCCACGGATAGGCCCTAACCTCTTCGCCTCACCTGTTCGAAGGGTCGTCATGCCTCGCGTCTGCGTATTTACCAATCGTCACACCCGGTCCGGCTGGACCAAAGCCGAAAAGGGTGCCGTCCGTGACGGCGGCGTGGGCAACAAGGTCAAGGGCCGCACCAAGCGCCTGATCCGTCCCAACCTGCGCAAAATCAAGGCCATGATCGACGGCGAAGTGAAGTCCGTCTGGGTCAGCACCAAAGCCATGAAGTGCGGCTTGGTGGTCAAGCCCCTGCGCACCAAAAAACCGGCCTAAACTATCGTCGCATGTACCGCCGCGCCTCGCGCGCGGCAATCTGGCGCCTTGGCGGAGTGGCTACGCAGCGGATTGCAAATCCGTGTATGCCGGTTCGATTCCGGCAGGCGCCTCCAACGAAGAACCCCCGCAGCGATGCGGGGGTTCTTCATTGTATATGCGCTCCGCTAAATTGTATTGCAATTTAGTGGAGCGTCTCGTAATATCAGTCCATGCAGGTGATCTGGGGGATGTGGAACAAGATTCACATTACCAAACATGGAGGGTCGGTAGCGATCGCAGAAGCCCTCCTGAGCGTAAATGATGCCACCATGGTACCGGTGTCACTGACGCTCGCGTCGATCACGGCCACCATCTCAGGACGCTCCTGGACCTTGATTGTAGGGCGCGAACCCGCTGGCGACGATATGACAATCTCAGTGTACCCAATTACGCTTTACCCGACCGGCCGTGGCGGTCGCAAACATCGACGCTGGAGTCCTCCATGACCACTCGCCGAACCATACGTGATAACCCCCTCCTTGAGCGGCAGATCGTGGGATTGCAGCCACTTCCAGGAGGAATTCCCGCAACCGAAGCAGAAGCGGAGGCGCTGTGCGCAGAAGCCGAAGCCGTGGTCGGGCTGCGATCCAAGCCCGGTCGGCCCAAGGCTGGTCAGCGCACAGAGCCAACGGCAACCCGCAGCGTGCGCCTGCCGGATGCTCTGTGGAAAGAACTCGATCACGTAGCTGAACGGCGACATGTCAGCGCGAATCGGGCTGCTGCCGAGGCGATTGCTAGGTATGTTCACCAAGCAGACGAATAGCTCGCCTCGTGATCCTGGTCTGATATTTTGTGTCGCAAGCGCAGGCCCCGTCGGCCAGATGGAAGGCGCAGCTTTAGCACTGTTACCGCAAGCGTTCCACAACGCAGCAGATAGGTGGCGCGGCCAAGCTTACGGCACGAAATAGCAGGCTAGGATCACGAGATCCTTGCTTGAGGCCTCGCCCCGCTCTGGTCAGCTGCCTAGTCCGATCCGCCCACTCGTCTTTGGAGTCCCAATGCCTTTTACCTTGCCTCTTGGTGCCAAAGCACCTCATTTCGATTTGCCTGGAACGGATGGATCCAACCATTCGCTGGACAGTGTTGCTGACGCCAAGGTGGTGGTCATTTTCTTTACCTGCAATCATTGTCCGTATGTCACCGGCAGTGACGAAGTAACCCGCGCAACGGCTCAGAAATATGCGTCCGCAGGCGTGCGCTTCGTCGGCATCAACAGCAATAGCGCGCACGTATATCCCGAAGATGATTTCGCCGGGATGCAGCGACGTATGGAACAGCAGCGTTTTCCCTGGCTCTATCTGCGTGATGAAAGCCAAGAGGTTGCCCGTGCCTATGGCGCGTTGCGCACGCCGCACTTCTTCGTCTTCGATGCTGAGCGCGCCCTGGTTTATACCGGACGCGGGGTTGATAAGCCCCGTGATACCACGCAGATGACAGTGAATGATCTGGACCGCACGTTGGCCGAATTAACCTCGGGTAAGGCGGTTTCGGTGGCGATGACCAATCCGATTGGGTGCAATGTGAAATGGTCGGGGCAAGAGAATCATTGGATGCCTGCGGATGCGTGCGATTTGGTGTGAGTTGGGGTGAAGCTACGGCTGAATTTTTACGGCGGCCTTTCTCATTTCTGTCAAGTTTTTTGTGCGGTATGCCCCTGCGACGCAGAGCGTCGCGTACCGGGTGGGGCTGTCCGTGCGGGGGGATTTTTTGCGTTGGCTGTGAGAGTTCGGCTTGAGGGTAGAGGGTTGAGCTTGAACGTTAAGTCTGCGGGCGGGGTGTGCTGTGGGGGGATTCGACATCCTCCGGTCAGGATTGGGGTGCATACTTCGCGGGTGCGGTGCCTGCTTGTCTTTCTTTGCTGTGTTGTCGGCGGCGTTGCTGGGCGCCTGGCGGCGGTAGAAGTGACGTTGGCTAGTCCGCTGACGACCGTCGTTCCGCTGGATACGACGGTGACGGGTCCGCGCGTGGTGACGGTGCGCATCCAGGTGCCTGAGGGCGGCCCTGCGGATCTTGGGCTGGGTGTGGTGGTGCGTGATCCGAATGGACGCTGGTTTCAGCGTGCTGCCAGCGGCGCATTGGTCGCAGGCGAACAGGTAATGACGTTTCGTATTGATTCGACCGACTTCGCTGAAGCCCACCCCCTGCCGGCGCGCTTAGGCCCGGCCGATCTCGAATTTTGCAATCAGACGGCAGTCTTTTTATGGAGTGCCGCGGCCAATCGCAGCGTTATCCAGGTCGAGGCGCAGGTGGAACCGATCCCTCCCACGCTGCCTGATGCAGAGTTGCGAGATATGAAGCTGCCGGGTTGGAATATCGCGCAGAATAATTGCCACGTGCGCAGTGGTGAACGCTGGGAATTAAGCGTGACTCCGGCGCCGTTTCCGGTGAATCCGTTTGACCCAGATGCGTTCACGCTCTCGGCACAGATTATTGGACCCGACGGCGCGTACACCATCGCAGGGTTTGCGACCCAAGAGGTCGTGCTTCAAGATCGCGGTGATCGCCAACGAGCTGAACGCCGCGGGGACATGCGCTACGCGCTGCGCTTTCGACCGCCAACGGCTGGGCGATATGCAATCCGACTTACTGGCACCTGGGCTGATGGCAGCACATGTTCGGCTGAATTGCCGCCATTGATTGCCGAAGGACCACCGAGCGCACCGGTGGTCGCCGTCGACGCTACGGATCCGCGTTTCTTCCAGTTGAATGGGAAATTGTGGTGGCCGATTGGCTTGAATCTGCATTCGACCTTCGATCTCCGCTCGCGCGAGGTCCTGGCGACGACGCTCACGCCACCGCGCGGAACCTTGGTCTATGATGCTCTCTTTCCTCGTTTAGCCGCAGCAGGCATTGATGCGTGCGAAATCTGGCTATCGAGTTGGAACCTAGCCCTGGAATGGCGCGCGGACTGGCCGGAATATGAGGGAATCGGTCGCTATAATCTCGGCAATGCAGCGCGGCTAGATGCCGTTTTAGATGCGGCGTGGACGCACGGCATTCGCGTCAATCTGGTAATCAATAATCATGGCCAGGCCTCGGCGAAAACCGACAAGGAATGGAATGATAGTCCATGGAATACCGATAACGGCGGCCCCCTCGATCAGGCGGCGGACATATTTACCGATCCCCGTTCTTTGGTAGCACAGGATCACCTGCGTCGCTATATCATTGCCCGCTACGCAGATCATCCCGCCATCCTGGGCTGGAAATTATGGTCCGAAGTGAATTTGACCGCGGGCAAAGGCGAACCCTTGATTCAGTGGTTTGCCGACGCCAGCGCCCGCTGGCGTGCGTTGGATCCGTACCATCACTTGTGCGCGCCGCATTGGAGCGGCAGTTATCGCAATGTCACGTCGGGCATCGCCGCCCTGGACGACCTCGGCTATCTCTGCATCGACGCGTATCGGGGCATTGATCGCACCGGCAGCCAATGGCAGTCCATCGCCGCTTTGATGGGTGACAGCATCCACGATGCGAGTCGAGGCCTGAAACGGTGGCACAAGCCGGTGCTGACCACCGAATATGGGCTCAGTGGCAAAGGGCCCGAGCAGGTGCGGCGCATCGATCTGCGTCTCGCAGGATTTTCCGCCCTGGTATCCGGACACGCGGGCGCGCCGATGACCTGGTGGTGGGAATGGGTCGATCAAAAAGAATTATGGGCAGATTTCATCGCTCTGCGACGCTTCATCACCGGTGAGGACCTACGCGGTGGGCGCTCGGTCGAAATGTCCGCACGGGGCGGACCGGGCACAGCGTACTGGTGTCGCGCCTGGGTCCATCCCGGTCGCATGCTGGGCTACGTCGTCGATTCGGTGTATGCAGGCACCGGGGTGACACGTCCCGTAGCCAGCGTCGACATCCTTCTGGGTGACGCCATCGCCGCCGGATCCCTGCGTCTGCAGTGGGTCGATGCCGATACCGGACTGACCCTGGAGCAGGTGGATATCGAGCATCCGGGTGGTCCGCTGCACCTCGCCACGCCGGCCTTTACCCACCATCTGGCATGGAAACTGTGGCGCCCAGATGCCGAGCCTGCGGCGCCGTCCAGCGAAATGAGCAGCGAAATCAGCGGCGAACAATGAAGCGCACCCGGGTAACGCCGGTCCCTCCGGCTATCAACGCCTGCTGCAATCCGGCTGCATGGTGCTGGGTCAATTCGCTGAGCAGGATCGCATCCTTGACCGCCACGGTCATGACCCCACCACGCAGATCGACCGGTCGTACCCGAACTGCGTAATGGTCGGGCAAATGCTGACGCAACAACGCCACCGCCTTGCCGTACCGCCGCATGCGGTTGCGTTCGGCCTTGCCGAGGACGTCATCAACCACGCTCCCCAAGTCCGCCACCCGCCGCGGAACCATGCGGGGTTGCC
>Ga0209490_10001719_pt1 | contig 20989 bp, 21 predicted proteins | sample MAT06_FD_187209 | JGI IMG/M metagenome (GOLD analysis project Ga0209490, IMG submission 187209) | Freshwater microbial communities from Lake Fryxell liftoff mats and glacier meltwater in Antarctica - MAT-06 (SPAdes) (version 2) | ecosystem: Environmental > Aquatic > Freshwater > Ice > Liftoff... | reverse complement strand
TTGTGGCGTTGTGAGGGTTTGCATAAGTGCTTTCTACAGTAATGGGCGTTGGATTTGCGAACAGCAGGTGATACCGTTTTGAGTTTTGAGTTTTGAGTTTTGAGTTCCAAGACAAAGAAGCCTTGACGTTTTCAGAAGATTATCTGTCTCATTTCAATTTCAAACTGGTATGACAAAGAGGGATAATCTTAGACAGCAATTGCGGACTGTTTTAGTTGTACTGCTCTTGGCAGATCGAGCTTTGTCTAAGCAGCTACCGTTGCTATACCATCCAAAATAATTTCTTTAACTTGAATCGGCTGAGCGATCGCAAACTGATTGAGATAACCAAGCGGATCATCTGGGTTGAATACCACCTCATCGAACAGCGCAAAGGGCAGGCGATCGGGTTCAGTGATAGGGAAATCGAGTTCTTGAGCCGCTTCCCGATACACATCAAGACGATGGGTGCGTTGCAGCACTTCCACCCAGTTTTTGGGGAAAGGCGCAATTCCCCAACGAGCAAGCTGAGTCAAAATCCAGAGGCTCTCAATCTGCTGCGGGTAATTGCTGCGATCGACATAGAACTGGTTGAATCTTAATAGTGAACGCGGAACTTCTCCTCTGCCATAGTTGTAAGCATCAATGAAGCCGGGGCGAATATATTCTGGCGTAGAGCCAACGTATTCTGGCTTGCAAAGCAGTTCCAAAATTTCTTCACGATTGCGGCGATCGTCACAATACTCGCAGGCTTCCATCAACGCTTTCACAAGGGCTAAATGAGTTTGGGGATGTTGATTCACCCAGTCTTCTCGCACTCCTAGCACTTTTTCGGGATGTCCTGCCCAGATATCTAGATCAGTCGCCATGATCACCCCCAGCTCTTCATGGACAGCGCGGGAATTCCAGGGTTCTCCAGCACAATATCCGGCGATGTTTTTTGCCTGGAGATTGGCAACCATTTGAGCCGGAGGAATGACGGCAAGCTCTACATGTTGATCGGGATTAATGCCGCCAGATGCTAACCAATAACGCAACATCAGGTTGTGCATGGAAGTCGCATGAACAATGCCCAACGTGTGGGATTTAGACTCATTCGATTCATTAGCGGGTTGCTTGACTAAGGCGGCAAAATCTTCGAGCGATCGCACCCCTTGATCGTAAATATCTTTATCTAAGGTGATGGCGTTGCCGTTGCGGCTCAGCACCAAGGAGATCACCATGGGCAAGGGATCTTTGTCGTTAAACCCGACCGTCATCGCCAAGGGCATTCCCGCCACCATTTGCGCCGCATCCAGCCGATTAGAAGCAACTCCTTCTAGAACTGCCTTCCAGCTTGGCTCACGGGACAAGGTGACTTCTTCCAGTCCATGTTTGGCAAAAAAGCCCATCTCTTTTGCCACCATCAGCGGCGCACAATCGGTCAGAGGCACAAAGCCAATATTCAGGTTGACTTTTTCTAAGCCGTGACGGGCGATCTCCACCACCTTTTTGGACTTGCGCTTTTTCTCACGCTTTTGCTGGTTGAGAAAATAAATCATCTCATTCCGCAGGGTGTAGTAACTGGGATGATTCACCACTTCTAAGCGATGGCGTGGATGGTGCATCGGCACATCCAAAATTTGCCCGATTTGCGCTTCGGGTCCGTTGGTCATCATGACGATGCGATCGCTCAACAGCAGCGCTTCATCGACATCATGAGTCACCATCACACAGGTAATCTTGCTCTCTTCGCAAATCCGCATCAACTGATCTTGCAGGTTGCCGCGAGTCAGGGCATCCAATGCGCCAAAGGGTTCATCTAGCAGCAACAGTTTGGGGCGAATTGCCAGGGCACGGGCGATCGCCACTCGTTGTTTCATGCCGCCCGATAGTTCATTCGGCTTCTTGTGGACTGCATTTCGCAACCCCACCAAATCGATGTGATGGTCAATGATGCTTTGCCGTTCTGCTACAGGCAAATTATCCATCACCTTATTCACCGCCAGTTCGATGTTTTGATAGACCGTCAGCCAAGGCAGCAAGGAATAGTTTTGAAAGACCACCATGCGATCGGGTCCCGGCTGAGTTACTTCCCGCCCTTCTAGCACCACTCCCCCATTCGTGGGCTGGTCTAGTCCCGCCATGATGTTGAGCAATGTCGATTTGCCGCAGCCAGAATGCCCCACCAACGAGACAAACTCGCCCTGCTGCATTTTCAGTTCAATGTTCTTTAAGGCAATGTATTGACCGCCATTTGATAATTCAAAAATGCGATCAACATGATCAACTTCTACAAAGAAAGACATAGATATCTCTGGGGAATGAGGAATTGGGAATCATCTTGCGTAAGGGCGTAGCATTCGGCAGTCGGTCTCCGCTTGAGTCGTCGAGATTTTGCCCGAATGCCACGCCTCTACAAAATATGCAGGCGCTTATTTGTCTGTACTCACAAAGCTGGCAAAATATCCGATCAATTTATCTAGCAAAAAGCCAATTACTCCGATATAAAACAGTGCCAAAATCACTTCGCTGAGGCTGCCGCTGTTGTAGGAGTTCCAGATGAAAAAGCCAATACCTGTATCGCCGCGTAACATTTCGGCTGCCACGATCGCCAACCACGCCAACCCAATTCCCAACTTCAATCCGGTGAACATGAACGGCACGATAGACGGCAGCAGAATGCTAAAGAAGTATTCTGAGCCAGACAGCCGCAACACTTTCGCCACGTTTTTATAGTCTTGAGGCATTTGCTGCACGCCAACGGCAGTGTTGTAGATGATGGGCCAAATCGCGGTGACGAAGATGATGAAAATTCCGGCGGGTCCAGAGTCTTTGAAGATGGCTAGGGCGATCGGCAACCAGGCAAGCGGCGGCACGGTTCGCAAAATCTGGAACATTGGATCAACGGCTTCATAGGCGATCGGAATGGCTCCGACCAGCACCCCAACCGCAATTCCAACAATGGCGGCTAGCGTATACCCAATGGCGACCCGTTGCAGACTCGCCAGTGCTTGCCAGCCCAGTCCTTTATCATCTCCTTCTTTAAAGAAAGGACTAATAATAAAGGGGTCCCAAGTTTGTTGAACAACTTCGATCGGTCCAGGTAATGCTTTTGTAATGGTCGAAAACACTTGCCAAACGAACAGCGCCACCGTGAAACCAATCACTGGAGCGACCAATTTTCTGGCATGTTTTTGCAGGTAGATCGACACATTAGCGAAAAAGGAAGATGGAACGCCAGCGGCTGTCTGTATTGACATGGTCGAGTTGTCCTTGAATGATGTGAGTATGGAAGCTTTTGACGATTGATATCAGCAGCTTTGAGCAGACGAAATATCTACTCAAAGCTCACTATTCAAAACCTATGCTTTCATTGCTGTGATCTTGAGGCTCTTCAAATAAGCCTCTGGATTTTCGGGATCAAATTTAACGCCATCAAAGAAGGTTTCAACCCCGCGAGAAGCTGTTTTAGGAATTTCAGCCTCTGGAATCTTCATGGCTTTTGCCGCATCGCGCCAAATGTCTTCACGGTTCACCTTTTTAACCAACGCCTTGGTATCTAAATCACCAGGGAAATAGCCCCAGCGCTTGTCTTCGGTGACAAACCAGGTGTCATGGCTAGCAAATGGATAAGAGGCGAAGTCTTGCCAGAACTTCATCACATGGGGACTGTCTTTTTCAACTCGTCCATTGCCAAAGTCGATGGTGCCTTGAAGCCGTCCGGCGATCGCGGCTGCATCCACCTTCAAATACTCCCGTTTGGCAATAATGTCTGCCAGCTCTTTTTTGTTTTCTGCCTTATCGCACCACATTTGCGCTTCCATGACTGCCATCAGCAAGGCTTTTGCCGCTTTAGGATTTTTGTCTACCCAATCAGCCCGCATGGAGAAAGCTTTTTCAGGATGTTTGTTCCAGAGTTCACCAGTGGTAAGAGCGCTATAGCCAATATCTTCTTTGACTAATTTCGCGTTCCAAGGTTCACCCACACAGAAGGATGCCATTTGCCCTTCTTGGATGTTGGAAACCATTTGAGGCGGGGGAATCACAATGAGCGAGGCATCTTTGTTTGGATCAACCCCGTTCGCAGACAGCCAATAGCGCATCCAAAGATCATGCGTTCCACCGGGGAACGTTACCGCACACTTCACGGGCTTGCCAGCGGCTTTTTCCTTAGAAAAAGCGCTTTTAATGGCATCACTCTTCAAGCCAATCTTCAAATCTTTATAGGTGTTGGCAATAGAAATTCCTTGCCCATCCAGGTTTAAGCGAGCCAGGATGTACATGGGCACTTCTTTGCCGTCGGTGATTTTGCCCGTGGTCATTAGATAGGGCATGGGAGACAAAATGTGTGCGCCGTCAATGCCGCCGCCTTGAGAGCCAGTGGACAGGTTGTCGCGAGTGGTTGCCCAAGAGGTTTGCTTCACCACTTTGACATCTTTCATGCCGTACTTGGCAAAGTAGCCTTTTTCCTTGGCAATAATTAAGGGGGCAGAGTCGGTCAGGGCAATGAAGCCGAGAGTCGCTGTGGTCACTTCGGGCGTGTCACCAGCCGCCACATTAACTGCGGGGGAAGCGCTCGGTGAAGCTGAGGTGGTTGTAGTTGTAGAGCTACTACAGCCATGAACCAGCAGTGTTCCAGCGGCGGTAGCGCCTGCGGTGATGATGAACTTCCGTCTTGAAAGATTAGTCATGAGTTCCTTTTTTATTGAGTCAGCGATGGTTGAATTAAGTGTGTGAGGATTGATGGAGCGAACCGCGAACTGACAAGTCAGCGCAGCGATCGCCCCAGTATGGGGGCTGTTACAGGACTGCTTCAGCGCGCAAGCTGGCACCAAAATCTTGAATCAGCAGATCCCGCAACACAGGCAGCAGGTCTTCGCAGGGAATTCCCTTTCGCACACAGGTGCCAAGCTTGGCTTCTTTGCCAACAGTGCCGCCCATATAGAGATCTACGCCATCCAAGGTTTTGCCATCTTTGCGGACTTTGGTGCCCATTAAGCCGATATCGGCTACTTGAGGCTGTCCACAAGAGTTAGGGCAACCCGTCCAGTGGATTCGCACCGCGCGCGGGACGTGCAGTTCTGCATCTAAGTCTGCGGTCAATGCCAAGGCGCGATTTTTGGTTTCAACCAGTGCAAAGTTACAGAACTGAGCACCGGTGCAGGAAATCAGCGATCGCCCCAGCGTTGATGGATTGACGGAGAACCGCTCCAGCAGTGGCTCCTTCAGCAAAGGCGAAATCCGCGAATCGGGCACATTCGGGATCAAAATGTTTTGTTCCACAGTGAGACGCATTTCGCCGCTGCCATACACTTCAGAAATCCGGGCTAAGTCAAACATGTCTGATGCAAACAGACGACCGACTGGAACATGCAGCCCCACGTAGTTTAAGCCCGGTTGCTTCTGAGCATGAATGCCAATGTGATCCCGTTTTTCCCAAAGAATTTCATCTTTCTCGGCTTCAGCTTGCAAAGGGTGTCCTAATTGCTGTTCAACTTCTGCCCGAAAGCGCTCCACGCCCCATTCATCAATCAGCCACATCAGGCGCGATTTTTGCCGATTTGACCGTAATCCGTAGTTGCGATAAACCAACAAAATCGCTTCGCACAGAGCCACCACATCGCGAGGATCAACCCAAGCATTTAGGGGAATGGCAGCGTCACAGCGTTTAGCAGAGAAGAATCCCCCTACCAGCACGTTAAAGCCTAAGACATCGTTCTTATAAGCTGGAATAAAGGCGATGTCGTTAATTTCGGCATGGACGGAGTTATCTCTGCAACCCGCGATCGCAATATTAAACTTGCGCGGCAGGTTAGAAAACGAAGGATTCCCTTCACCGTTGTTGGTAATCATATCCTGCACCTTGCGGCACAATCCTCGCGTATCAATCAACTCGTCGGCATCAATGCCAGCGACGGGCGACCCTGTGATATTGCGAACATTGTCCATACCCGACTGAATGCTCGTCATTCCTGCCTGCTCAAATCGGCTAAAAATAGCTGGAACATCTTCAATCCGAATGCCGCGCAGTTGAATATTCTGACGGGTGGTGACATCCCCATAGCCATCTTCGCCATAGCGCTGAATCACTTCAGCGAGTACGCGCATTTGCCCACTGGTGACGATGCCGTTGGGTAGGCGCATCCGCACCATAAATTTGCCGGGAGTCACCGGGCGAAAGAACACCCCTAACCATTTCAAGCGATGATCGCGATCGGTTTCATCCATTGCCTCCCAGCCAATCCGGGCGAACTCCTCAAGCTCCGATTTGATGGCTAGCCCATCTTTTTCGACCTTCAGCTTTTCAAACTTATTTAGACTTGCGGCTGTCGGAACAGTACTTGTCATACCTTTACCCAGTGGAACATTGTTAATTCGCTCAACCAATGCGTCATCATTTTGCCTATATCTTTCATGCCTAAACCGATACTGCTTCTATAAATCTTTGCCGTCTTTACCAATTAGCACATTCAAAAGTTTCGGCAGTTTCAGCAGCGATCGTTAATTTTTTCTAGAAACTCGTTTGAAACTCTCACTTTATGCGTGGTTAGGTCTAAGGTAGAAGCATGACAACAAGAGTTTCGTATAGCTAATTACAAAATATTTCTGAATATGAATTTTTAGCATCGGTCTAATGCAACAAAAGCAAGCATGACAGATGCACAATTGAGCTAGCTCTCTGAGACTGACCGCAAGACAGAAATCTTGCTTAACTGTCAGCCTATTGAGCCGAGATAATAAATTTCTGAAATCATTATGAACAGCGCATTGTTTGGTTGTGGAGTTGATTTATCTGTGCTCCTTCATTACCGTCATACTCAATAAGGTGCAAGCTTCAGAGCGCGAGTTCGTCGCTCAAGTCTGGCGTAGGGTTATTTGAGCCATGCCTGTAGTTCATTATTAAGAATTCTTTGAAGTTTAAAACAGGTGCACACTTCACAGTAGAGTCTTGTAAGAATAGGATCTCCTAAAAAATTTAGCGATAGGAAACTTCGTCATGACAGGTTCATACGCGGCTTCGTTTTTACCTTGGATTTTGATTCCTGTAGTGACTTGGCTCTTGCCTGCTGTCACCATGGGTCTTTTGTTTCTCTACATTGAGCGCGAAGATCCTACGGGCATTTAAATTGTCTTCCGTTATCAAAAAAACCGCCTGCTGATTACTTCAGCAGGCGGTTTTTTGTGGTTTTTATCTACTCAAACACTTAAGGAGATTTTTATTTGGGTTCTAATTTCGAGCAAAACCCAAACTTATCGATCTCTAAACAGAGGAGCCAATCCCAGCATAGGCACCATAGAAAAAGAGTCCTAAAACACTGATTACTCCTAGACCTGCAACAGTTGCAACAATCCAAAGAGGAATTCTTCCAGATTTCAACATAAGTGTCACCTCCTAGTAAACCGAAATTAAAAATGAAACGCAGGGCGCTTGAAATCAAGCGCCCTAAAAGTTAGTTAAAAAAGTAGCTAGAAAAGAGAATTCCTAGCGCGAAAATCATTAACAACCCTAAATAAAGGGAAGTCCGGTTTAACTCAACGGGTTGTTTATTGGGGTTTGGGGATCTGCTTAAGGGCATAGTTTTATTACCTTTGAGTAAACTGCATAGCGGCGATCGCGCCTAGGAAAAACACAGTTGGAACCGCCAGCGTGTGAACCGCTAACCATCGAACTGTAAAAATTGGGTAGGAAATGGGTTGGTTAGGAGTGTTGCCAGTCATAAGTGTTCTTGCCGTGAAACTACTTTAAATCTAAAACGCTTCATCACCTATGAAGCTACTTTTGCTGAATAAACTGATCAATTTGCTGCTTGGCATCAAAGCGATCTCTCACGATGGGCGCTTTATCACGAGTCGATGGAAAGTACTCATTCGGGCGAGGAGTGCCGAACGCATCATAAGCTAGACCCGTCTGCACAAACAGCCACCCAGCGACAAACAACGCTGGAATGGTGATGCTATGAATCACCCAATAGCGCACACTTGTAATAATGTCCGTAAACGGACGCTCACCTGTTGTTCCAGCCATTTCAATTTCTCCACTCAGATTTGTCTAAAGACTTAACTTCTATCATAGGAGACAGCCGCCCCCCAGCTAAACGAGCTTAATAGAAATGATTAAACTGCTTGATTAGCACTGTCATCATATTTTAACAAGGAGCCTTGACCAATGATGAATCCCCGATCTGGATTCAAGAACTTGATTTTATAAAGGTTAGATGGCACATTCTCAATAAATCGATCTTTTTCCCAGGTCTTCCCCCCATCCAGACTGCGTATCAGGTTGCCACTTCCCCCTGCAACCCAGATCTCTTCAGGAGTTCGGTATGCCAAATCTAACAGCCCCCAACTGGTTGCAAACTCAGGATTGATAATATCTTCCCACTCGTTTGGGCTGCCAGCGCTGCTAAATTGAATCAGACCGCCTCGCGCCAACATCCAGAGTCGCCCGTCTCCAGTAAAGCCCATGTTTTGCAGCCGCCGAGAACTACTCCGATTGTAAGGTTTCCAGGCTTCTTGACCGGGCTGCCAAATCGAGTAAAAGTTCCCTCGCGATGATACTGCAACATATTCACCGCTTGGAGAGCGAGAAATATTACGAATAACTCCCACCGCTTCTTCTACTAAGGCTTTCCAAGACTTGCCACCATCTGAAGTGCGGTAGATTGCGCCAATATTGGTCGTCATTTCAGCCGATTTAGAACCCAACGCTAAAACCGTATTGGGAGCGCCGGGTAGCTTTTCGCTGAGGGGAATGCGTGACCAAGACTGTCCTGCATCTTCAGTGTGCAGCAAGATTGAAGGTTGCCCTACAATCCAGCCTTCGTTTCCATCAAAGCTAACGGATGTAAACCGATAGGGTTCATCTAGTTCAAGGCTGCGTGATGCCCAGGTTTCTCCAGCGTCAGTGGTTTCAAATAGGGTTGCATTTGACCCCACCAACCAGCCGTGGGGCGAGTCGCCAATGAAACTAATGTCGTTTAGGCTGGCATCTGTATCAATAGAAATGACCCGCCAAGGATTGGTGCTGGTGGCTTGCAGATAGCCACCGCAGGAAGTGCAGAATATCGCGATCGCACACAGCGCTAAAATTTGACGTAAAACTTTCGTAGCTACACGCATCACAGTTCCAACTCTCAACAGATATATATTAATTTCGCAATTTGTTTGTAAGTCATTCATGACCCAACAAACGGAATGAATTGGGGCACCCCACCCTACTGCAATCCATAAAGGCTAATAAAAAAGAGGAATGTGAGAAACAGACCTCCAAAGATCAACAGGTTCTTTTGTTCGGGTGTCATAGTATTGACCCCAAACCCATATTTAAGATTTTCTTTGAATCCAGACACAGAACCATCGGTTCCAATGTTAGAAAATCGAGAAGATCGCGCTCCGCAAATAGGACAGCGCCAATCCTCAGGCAAAGACTCAAACGCAACTCCCGCAGGAACGTTGTGTTTATCGTCTCCCTTGAGAGGATCGTAGATATAGCCACAAGCTTGACACTCATGACTGTCTAAAGTTGGGTCAACCGCTTGGCTGTTCATCTTTTATCACTGATCGCTAACAACACATCGCTAACAAAAACAACTCTACCCATAGAAGCAGGAAATTCAGTAAATATGAAAACTCTATTAAATTATGATACGACTCTTATGACGTTGGTGGTACGAATCAACTGTGAACTGACAGATCAGCGCCAGCGATCGCAAGCAAATAAAGTCCAGATAGAACTTTAGAACCCTAAAAAACTTAGCTATAGTAAGTTGTTGCAAGGTTTTCCATAGGGTTATCTCTGCTAAAAGACCGAACCTAGCGATAAAGCATTGAGCTTAATCAAAGATCGCACTCGGACAACTTCTATCCTTTTGCAAAGCCCAGCCCGCTTATAATCATAAGAAGCAGCTAGTCATAAAAGGCAGCAATTCCCAAGTCTTATTGAGCCGTATCTAAATGAAGAGGCAGTTCTAATTGTGTTTGTTCTTAGTGGATATGAATACCTTTTAGGGTTTACGTTGGTATGCAGCTTAGTTCCGATTCTGGCGTTAACGGCTGCCAAACTACTCCGCCCTAGCCGCCGTGGACCTGAGCGGCGAACAACCTACGAGTCTGGCATGGAGCCAATGGGCGGTGCTTGGATTCAGTTCAACATCCGTTACTACATGTTCGCCTTAATTTTCGTTATTTTTGACGTGGAGACGGTGTTTCTTTATCCGTGGGCAGTGGCTTTCAATCAACTAGGGCTATTGGGATTTGTGGAAGCCTTGATTTTTATCGGAATTTTAGTGATTGGTCTTGTTTATGCTTGGCGGAAAGGAGCGTTGGAATGGTCATGAAGCCTAATGCTGAGGCTCAAAACTTGGTGATTGATGCATCTGAACGGATTATGAACCCCATTGAGCGACCTCAGGTTACTCAAGATCTTTCAGAAAACGTCATTTTGACCACTGTGGACGATCTATATAACTGGGCACGGCTTTCTAGCTTGTGGCCTTTGTTATACGGAACCGCCTGTTGTTTCATTGAGTTTGCTGCTTTGATTGGTTCGCGGTTTGACTTCGATCGCTTTGGGCTAGTGCCGCGATCGAGTCCTCGTCAAGCCGATCTCATTATCACAGCAGGCACCATCACGATGAAGATGGCACCTGCTTTAGTTCGGCTATATGAGCAAATGCCCGACCCAAAATACGTGATTGCCATGGGTGCTTGCACGATTACCGGTGGAATGTTTAGCGTCGATTCACCGTCTGCTGTTAGGGGTGTGGACAAACTCATTCCTGTAGATGTGTATCTGCCGGGGTGTCCGCCGCGTCCAGAAGCGATTATTGATGCCATCATCAAATTGCGTAAGAAAATCTCAAATGAATCCATTCAGGAACGGGGTATGCTAAGCCAAACCCATCGTTACTACAGCACAACTCATACGATGAAAGTTGTGGAGCCAATATTGACAGGCAAGTATCTTCAGTCTGGCACTCGTGAAGCACCGCCTAAAGAGTTGATGGAGGCAATGGGGATGCCTATTCCTCCAGCGCTGCTGACGGCGGAGAAGGAGGGAATTGATCGTGGTTGAAGCGCAAGAAACGCCAAATCCAGCCCCGATTGTTGAGGCTGGCAAGGTTTCTAAATGGTTGATCGACAATGGGTTTGAACACGAATCTTTGGGATTGGACGCGTCTGGGGTTGAAATATTGACTGTCGATCGCGACTTTTTAATTCCTATCTCAACTGCGCTCTATGCTTACGGATTCAACTGCCTTCAGTGCCAAGGTGGATATGATTCCGGGCCAGGGCAAGATTTGGTCAGCTTTTATCATTTGATCAAAATTGCTGATAATGTCGATCGCCCTGAAGAAGTCCGGGTCAAAGTTTCTTTATCTCGCGAAAACCCCTCGGTTCCAACCGTATATTGGATCTGGAAAAGCGCCGACTGGCAAGAGCGAGAAACCTATGACATGTACGGCATTATCTATGAAGGGCACCCCAACTTAAAGCGGATTTTGATGCCTGAAGATTGGGTCGGTTACCCGTTGCGAAAAGACTACATTTCGCCTGATTTTTACGAACTTCAGGATGCTTACTAACTCGTTCCTTCATCATTGAATTTTCTGATAAAAAAGCTGTGTGGCTAGATCTGCACAGCTTTTTTGTGGAGATTGTGTTGGGTTTGTTTTGAAATAAAGGCGATCGCATCTTTCCAAGAGCTTGCAGCCCGCAATGTGCGACTTTCCAATCAAGCCGATCAATCGTTCGAGCTAATCATCACCGGTTTTTGATACAGTCCCACAGTAAAAGTAACCGTAGAGCCTAAACCCTCGCCCATACTGTAGAAATTCACTACTCCACCCATGGCTTCTACCAGTTTTTGAGAAATGGCTAATCCTAACCCAGTGCCGCCATACTGGCGAGTCCGAGAACCATCGACTTGGCTAAACGATTGAAACAGCTTATCCTGCTTATCAAGCGATACCCCAATTCCAGTATCCGCCACCCGGATTTTGACATATCCAGGCAGGTCTATCCCTTGTACAGTCATCTTTTTCATGATGATTTCCATGCTGATGGAAATACCACCCTCATGAGTAAACTTGATAGCGTTACCGACTAGATTGAGCATCACTTGTAGCAAACGCTGATAGTTACCATAGAGAATGATTTCATCATCCGTGGGCGGTTTTTGGATCTCGAAACTTAGGTTTTTTTGACGCACCTGATTGCTAATGAAGTCTGCGACAGCATTTAATAGCTCCGCCAGCTTAACTGGACTCAGTTCAATCTGTAATTTTCCAGCTTCAATTTTGGCAATATCAAGAATGTCATTGATGATATTGAGCAGGTGTAAGGCTGAGCGATAGGATTCACCAATAAATTCAATTTGTTCTTCAGGATCATCTGCCATACCGTCTAGGACGAGCTTGAGGAAGCCAATCATGCCGTTGAGCGGAGTTCTCAATTCGTGAGAGGTATTCGCGAGAAATTCACTTTTCAAGCGAGATGCCTCTTCAGCTTGTTCTCTAGCTTCCTCTAGCTCGCGATGTTTATGCAGTAGGTTGATATTGGCTTTTTGGACTTCGGTTGTTAAGGATTGACTGGCAGAGATCAAACTAGCGTGGGCGATCGCGGTTCCCACCTGATCTGCCAACTCTTGGACAAACGCCAGCTCTACCTCTGTCCAACGACGGGGTTGATCATCTTGATATAGCACAATTAACCCATTGGGCTGATCCTGATAAGAAGTGGTCACAATCAGCATGGAGTATTGGATTAGACCCCGCAGTGTTGCTGGCTGCTGAGCCATCTCCTTAGAAAAAGCTCTAGGTTCATCCCGCAAATTCACCGGATTCAACGTTGTTAGTGCCGCTTGCAAATCAGCATCATCTGCCACAGAGAATTCCAACCCATGCATCGGGCAAAATGCCCCTCGACAATACTCAGCAACGACCTTTACAGTCGGTTTAGTCGGCTCATAGGGGAACACAACACAGCGACTCACCCCTAATAAATCGCCCAATCCTTCAACAGTTTGCTGCCAAATTGTTGGCAAATCTAAAGTGCGACGAATATTCCAAGCAATTTGAGTCAACAGTTTATGATGATCAGCACCAATTGCTCCACTTGAAACCCCATCCGAATCCGCTACAGCACGTTTTGTGGATTTGTTTAACTGGACTAAACTAAAGTCCGATTTTGCTTCTGCTTGGACAGTACAAGGACGAATCGTACCCATGACCAAAACAGTGTTGGCAACTCTATCAACCCCAATCACTGGGTTCATGGTCAGGTCTGCTTGCAGCCGTAAGTCGCCACAGTGAAACTTAAATTTAAATTTTTGAGCCGTTTGAGAGTCTAGAACTTGGTGAATCCGGCTAGTATACGCTTTGATGTCTACCGGACCAAAAACACGACCTGGCATCTGCCCAATCAGATGATCTGACCGGATGCCGTAAACCTCCGCTAATTGCCAAAAAAATGCTAAGTAGCGCCCCTGACCATCGTGAGCCATGACAAGCTCAGTCAGGTTGCTACCTTTGTCCTGATTTTTGGGAGTCACTTCTTGTTATACAGAACAGCATTGATAGTTTGCAGAAGAAGGCATCAGAACTCTAGCGATCGACTTTTTTGGAAAAGTATCAAACCTAGCTATCCAGAAAGATTGCTATGAGGATTATCAAACATCATCAATCGCACATTTCTTCAATTAACTGAACCACTTACACAGGCATCACTACAAATGTAACAAGAGAAATCACTAAGTTCCACAGTTAGTCGTTCCATTCACCTCGGGGCGGAACGGGTGGATTTCGTTGGAGATTGCGGGTCAACTCATCATCTCGGCGCAGTTCGTTTTTGAGCCATTGCCGCACGGCTACTTCAATCACCTTGCTAGGATCATTAGTCAGGTGCTTGATCTGATCCAGTAAATCAGGATCTAAACGGACAGATACTTCAACCTTTTCGGAAGCCGATTGGGAGAACAGGGCAGACTCATTCATAGTTTGGATGCTAGCGAACGTTGGTTAAAGCAATAAATACCCATTGAAAACAGTTCATCCGAACTACTCCAACGGCATAAGTTTAACCTGATAAGAATATAAACATAACCAATCTACGGCACAACCACTTTAAATTCACACTGCTTCCTACAACATTTTACAAAGCTGGTGAAATCCTTGTTCTCTCACAAGATACAGAAATAAAGTTGGATTGACGACTATGAGGTTTCAGAGGTGACCCGTTACAATACGTTAAAAGCTTCTATACAGCCAGATATATGACTGATGTGCCCGTTTCTCGGATTCGTAACTTTTCGATTATTGCCCATATTGACCATGGCAAATCTACGCTTGCCGATCGCCTGTTGCAGGAGACTGGCACGGTCAACGCGCGGGAAATGAAAGAGCAGTTTCTGGACAACATGGATTTGGAACGAGAGCGGGGCATTACGATCAAGCTCCAAGCTGCACGGATGAACTATACGGCGAAAGACGGTGAGAAATATGTTTTAAACCTGATTGATACTCCAGGACATGTAGATTTCTCCTATGAAGTTTCGCGATCGCTGGCGGCGTGTGAAGGCGCATTGCTCGTAGTGGATGCCTCCCAAGGAGTCGAAGCGCAAACGCTGGCAAATGTTTATTTGGCGCTGGAGCATAACCTAGAAATCATTCCAGTGTTGAATAAGATTGACCTGCCCGGAGCCGAGCCAGAGCGCGTTAAGCAAGAAATTGAAGACATTGTGGGTCTAGATTGCAGTCAGGCAATTCATGCTTCTGCAAAAGAAGGCATTGGGGTGCCTGAGATTTTGGAATCGATTATACATCTCGTGCCTCCACCCAAAGATACGATCGCCGAACCACTGCGCGCCCTAATTTTTGACAGCTACTACGATCCCTATCGCGGAGTCATAGTGTACTTTCGAGTGATGGATGGCACTGTCAAAAAAGGCGATCGCATTCGGCTGATGGCATCCCGAAAGGAGTATGTGATCGATGAATTGGGGGTGCTTTCACCCACGCAAGTGCCAGTAAACGAACTGCACGCCGGTGAAGTAGGCTATATTGCCGCCTCAATTCGAGCCGTTGAAGATGCACGAGTCGGCGATACCATTACCCAGGCAGCAGTCCAGGCAACTGAACCATTGCCCGGTTATGTAGAAGCAACTCCCATGGTGTTTTGTGGCTTGTTTCCCACTGATGCGGATAAGTTTGAAGACTTGCGAGAAGCCCTAGAAAAACTCAAGCTCAGTGATGCATCGCTCAACTACGAACCCGAAACCTCTAGCGCCATGGGGTTTGGCTTTCGCTGCGGCTTTTTGGGTTTGCTGCACATGGAAATTGTCCAAGAGCGGCTGGAGCGAGAATATAATCTGGATTTAATCACCACCGCGCCATCGGTGGTTTACCGTGTGACTACGCTTAAGGGCGATGTCCTGCTGATTGATAACCCCAGCAAGCTACCCGATCCGCAGCAGCGCGAAAAAATCGAAGAACCCTATGTTCAGGTGGACATCATTACTCCAGAAGTTTACGTAGGCACCTTGATGGAGCTTGCTCAAACTCGTCGGGGTGTTTTCAAAGACATGAAATATCTGACGACCGAGCGCACCACGTTGATCTATGATTTGCCGTTAGCAGAAGTGGCAACAGACTTTTTTGACCAAATGAAATCGCGATCGCGGGGCTATGCCAGCATGGAGTACAAACTGATTGGCTATCGCGAAAATCCGTTGGTCAAGCTCGATATTCTGATCAATGGCGATCCGGTTGATCCGCTCGCCACTATTGTTCACCGCGACAAAGCCTATAACGTGGGTCGCGCCTTGACCGAAAAGCTAAAAGAACTGATCCCGCGTCATCAGTTCAAAATTCCGATTCAGGCAACGATTGGCAGCAAAGTCATTGCCAGTGAACAGATTCCTGCCATTCGCAAAGACGTATTGGCGAAATGCTATGGTGGCGACATTTCTCGGAAGAAAAAGCTGTTGCAGAAGCAGGCAAAAGGCAAAAAACGGATGAAAGCGATCGGGACAGTAGACGTTCCTCAAGAAGCATTCATGGCGGTACTCCGACTTGACCAATAATCATCATGCAAGAGGTGTATAGGGCGAAGTAGCGGAGTTGGGCTGTGCAATTTTTTAGATCAGCTTTTTAGACCAGCATGCCCTGGAGTTGGCTGGATTTTGCTATGTCGGTTCTGGATAATAAGATAAAAGTGTCTATGTAAGCTCAAGGCGCGCTTCTAATGAGAAGCGCGCCTTGCAAAATAAATCATGAATTGAGTTTTGGAAGTCTATCTAACTAGACGATCGCCAACTAGCTCAATCCACTATGGCTGGAATAGTTCGAGCGATCGGAGTCAGCTTTTCCTAAGTTGCTATTAGGGATTGTTAATTCTGCGGGCATACCCACTTCAGCAGCAGCACGGCTCAATAAACACTGTTCACGGTTTTTGACCATGTGTTGGTGCCGCACCATTAATGCACGAGCTTGATCTTGCGTAGACATAGTTAATCTCCCAACTTAAAGAACGAATCAAGTTCGATGTACGAAACGAGACAGATATACTTCAACTCTCTGGACTCAATATATCATAATTTTCTGTAGCGAATGCTACAAAAATAAGCTTTTTTAGCCTTCCTGGAAAAGATAAATGCAGCGATCCGTGGCTAAAGATGGAAAATGATTAGATAAATATTGGGCGATATGAGTCTAGCCTACAAAATTTAGCCTTCGGAATATAGAGCGATGATTCCTGTGTAACACTGGTAGACTCTCCACTGCACACTCCGCCCTACCAAATTTCTGTTTTATTGACCAGTCTGTATTTAATACAACTCTCAGAATTGTTACAAATGTGAGACACTGCGGTCTTAACAGCTTGTAATATTTACTGGATTGATTAAACTTAGTCCGTCTCAGAAACCAAGCACCTAGGAGAAGATAATGCTTGAGTATTTGCCGCCGCTCAACGAACACAACCTACCTTATCCAGATACGATTCACCCCATTGTGGTGCATTTCGTGATCGCGATGGTTTTGTTTGCAGTTCTTTGTGACGTAATTGGGTTTTTCACAAAAAATGTCCGTCTGCATGAAGTGAGTTGGTGGAATTTCTTTTTTGCCACGTTGTCTATTTTTATTGCAGTTTTGTTTGGTCAATTAGAAGCAGGCTTAGCTGAACCTTACAATGCGGCACAATCCACCCTCAATTTGCATACGCTGCTTGGCTGGTCATTGTCCGGGATTTTGGCGGCAGTCACAGCTTGGCGTTACATTTTACGCGCTCGTGATCCAGAGAAGGTGCCACTAGCTTTTATGGGGGCGAACGTCTTATTGACGGGTGTGGTCTTTTTTCAGGTTTATTTAGGCGACAAGCTGGTTTGGGTGTATGGCTTGCATACGGTGCCCGTAGTCGAGGCAATTAGACAAGGAGTGTTGCAATGAACGAAGACCTCGTTCAGCAGGTGGGCGGGCTGGGTGCAAATGGCTTGCCCTATGCGATTCCAATCCACCCCAATTTAGTGCATATTACATTGGGGCTTTTCATTATCGCGATCGCGTTTGATATTGCAGGCAACCTGTTCCCCTTAGAAAAATCAATCCTCAATTTTCTAGCCATTAAAGCGGTACGCTCCAACTTCTATGATGTCGGCTGGTACAACGTTTTGGCGGCGGCGATCGTCACCTTTTTCACTGTAGGAGCAGGCTTCTACGAGATGATTTTGGCAACCCCTTCTCCCGATGTCATCAGCGCTTGGGGTTTAGGAGCAATGGAAACCATGATCTGGCATGGGGTCGGCGGCGTTTTATTGCTTGCTCTGATTGTTGTTATGACTGTTTGGCGGGGTATGCAGCGGTTTGCATGGCGCAAAGATAGCGCAAGACAGGTGCAGTGGAGCTATTTGCTATCAGGGATGGTTATTCTGTTTGTCATGTTTTTGCAGGGCACGTTAGGTGCCCATCTGGGTGGCGAGTTTGGCATCCACAACACGGCAGATAGCTTACTTAAACTAGGCGAAGACCCCAATCTATTGCTGAAATAATTCGGCTTAAAGGATAGAGCGATGAAAGTTTCCAATGTATTGCCGTGGGTGATTTTTGCGAGTGTGAATACGCTTGCAGGGTGGTGGATGGCGGGAGTATCTCATACCTGGTTTCCCCCAGAAGCGTCGCTTGAGGCGGAATTAATTGATAATCTGTTCGCGCTGCTCGTGTTTTTAGGAACGTTCATTTTCCTGGGCATTACAGGCGTTTTAAGCTATTCGGTGCTAACTGGACTGACCAGCCGCTTTGACACTAGCGATGGTCCCCCCATTGAAGGCAACCTCACGCTAGAAATTGTTTGGACGGCGATTCCGATCGCCCTAGTGATTGTGATTGCGGGGTATAGCTACTGGATTTATGATCAGATGTCAATTCGGGGACCGATGGATCTGGTTCATATGCACATGCCTGGTATGGAAACTGCCTATGCGGGACCGATGGATGGCAAGGGTGAACCCGTAGAGGCGATCGACGTGAATGCGAAGCAATGGGCGTGGTCGTTTCACTATCCCGATAACAATATCACCAGCGCAGAACTACACCTACCTGTGAATCATCGGGTGCGCCTCGCGCTTCACACTGAAGACGTGATTCATGGGTTTTATGTGCCAGCGTTTCGCCTCAAGCAAGATATCATTCCCAACCGAACCATCGACTTTGAATTTACGCCGATTCGCGAAGGCAAATATCGCCTTAAAGATTCCCAATTTAGCGGCACCTACTTTGCCGTGATGCAAACCAACGTCGTTGTGGAATCTCCCGAAAAGTACAGTGAGTGGCTATCAAAAACGGGCGATCGCGCCCTAGTGCCAGCCGCAAACCAAGCATACGAAGAATACACCAAAATATCAAAGAAAGGCTTCAAGACAGGATGGGCAACCATTCCGCCTGAGCCGCCACCAATGGTAAATGAAGGATAAGAGAAAAAAAAAGAACTCAAGACATCTCTTGCTGAAACTCAAAATTCAAAACTAAAAACTAAAAACTCCGAACCTCCACTCATCAATTTTTTTAGGAGTCTCGAATGACAAATATCTCGGTTGAAAATCTCAGTATTCCTGAAGAAAAGCCCCAATCTCAACCCCCTGAATGGCGAAAATATTTTAGTTTCAGCACCGATCATAAAGTGATTGGCATTCAATATCTGGTGACTTCGTTTATCTTCTTCTTGGTAGGCGGGTTGCTGGCAATGATCGTGCGGGCAGAATTGATTACGCCAGAATCAGATCTGGTTTCGCGACCCTTGTATAACAGCCTGTATACCATGCACGGCACGGTGATGCTCTTTTTATGGATGTTTCCGTCGCTGGTGGGTCTGGCAAACTACTTAGTGCCGCTGATGATTGGCGCGCGGGATATGGCGTTTCCCAAGTTGAACGCTGTTGCCTTTTGGATGGTGCCTGTGTTTGGCGTATTGCTGCTGTCTAGCTATTTTTTACCCAACGGCACAGCGCAATCGGGCTGGTGGTCTTATCCGCCGGTGAGTCTGCAAAACCCATCGGGAAGCTGGCTAAGCGGTCAATTTATCTGGATATTGGCGGTGGCAATCTCTGGAGTCTCCTCGATTATGGGAGCCGTCAATTTTGTTGCTACCATTTTCAAGATGCGGGCACCAGGCATGACGCTTTTTCGGATGCCTGCCTATGTTTGGGCAGTGCTGAGCGCTCAGCTAATTCAGCTAACGGCGTTGCCTGCGTTAACGGCTGGAGCGGTGATGTTGCTGTTGGATTTAGTAGCAGGAACCAGTTTTTTCGATCCAGAACGAGGCGGCAATCCAGTTTTGTTCCAGCATTTTTTCTGGTTTTATTCTCATCCGGCGGTGTATGTGATGGCGCTACCTGTTTTTGGAATATTTTCAGAAATTGTGCCTGTGTATTCCCGTAAGCCACTGTTTGGCTATAAGGTGGTTGCCATTTCTTCGCTGTTGATTGCAGGAGTGGGCATTTTTGTTTGGGTGCATCATATGTATGCCAGCGGCACTCCGGGCTGGATGCGGATGCTTTTCATGGTGTCTTCGATGCTGGTCGCGGTGCCCACAGGCGTAAAGATATTTGCTTGGACGGCGACAATTTGGCGGGGCAAGATTCGGTTGAATACGCCGATGTTATTTACGCTGGGCGCGATCGTCATGTTTCTATTTGCAGGCATTACCGGGGTGATGCTGGCAGCAGTGCCATTTGATATTCACGTCAACAACACCTATTTTGTAGTGGGTCATTTCCATTACATTGTCTATGGCACGCTGACGATGGGGATGTTTGCGGCGATTTATCATTGGTTTCCAAAGATGACCGGGCGCATGTATAACGAGGGTTTGGGGGTTATTCACTTCATCTTGGCGTTTGTAGGCGCTAACCTAAACTTTTTTCCAATGCATCCTTTAGGGTTACAGGGCATGGTGCGACGGATTTCATCCTATGACCCGGAATATGCGTTTTGGAATGTAATTGCCAGTTTGGGTGGTTTTTTGGTAGGCATATCTACATTGCCGTTCATTCTAAATATTGTGGGTTCGTGGCTACAGGGTGAGAAAGCACCGGATAATCCTTGGCGGGCGATCGGTTTGGAGTGGTTAGTGTCTTCACCGCCGCCTGTAGAGAATTTTGAAGAACTGCCGATCGTAGTATCGGGTCCCTATGGCTATGGACTCAACAAGCCTTTGGTTGGAAATGAAGCAGCATTAAAGCCTCATTAGCTTTCAAATTTATTTGTCCATTCATTCTGCAAGGAAACAGCTATGGATTCAGCGACAGAACCATTATCAGAAACCCTTAGTCATTCTCCTGGTATTGAACATCAACATCATGGACATGATGAACAGGCGACCAGTCTGTTTGGCTTTATCGTGTTTTTGCTGTCGGAAAGTGTGATCTTTCTCAGCTTTTTTGCGGGATACATTGTACTTAAAACCACGGCGATCGCGTGGCTACCCGATGGCGTGGAGGGCTTGGAAGTATCGACTCCTGCAATTAATACGGTGGTGC
>Ga0209490_10001715_pt1 | contig 20997 bp, 13 predicted proteins | sample MAT06_FD_187209 | JGI IMG/M metagenome (GOLD analysis project Ga0209490, IMG submission 187209) | Freshwater microbial communities from Lake Fryxell liftoff mats and glacier meltwater in Antarctica - MAT-06 (SPAdes) (version 2) | ecosystem: Environmental > Aquatic > Freshwater > Ice > Liftoff... | reverse complement strand
GCTGCACGTTTTTGACGAAGCGGGTATGGTCGCGCAGAATAGCAGCTACATCGGCATAACGGGTGACAAACCAGATCGCCTTGCCATCGGCATTAACGCGCCGGCACAGCGGTTGTTCGCTGCGCAGCGCCCGGTAGGTGGGGTAGGGATCGGCCTTAAATTCGGGGCCAAAGAGGTCGAATGTCATTTGATGGTCCTATTTTACGTAATTAGTTATTATCAAGAAACAAGTTGGATAATAGATATTGGATAGTGTACCTGTAGTGAATATTCAATATCCAATATTGGAATCTACAAAATAACTCTGTAAAACTTACTTGACACTGGATTTAATTCGGTTCCAATGCCGCGCTAGTCCTAGCTCCCATTTGCGGTGTATACTTTATTCTATAATCGCTTATTTGTAGACTAAAGGAGGCCGCCATGTCACCCACGGAATCTATCCATGCGTTTCAAGTGGACCGTCACGTTCCCATTCCCATGCGCGATGGCACAGTTTTAAGATCAGATGTCTATCGCCCACAAGGGGAAGGAAAGTGGCCCGTCATTGTCGAGCGCTTTGTCACCGACCCTGCCGAGGAGACCAATGTCAAGGCTGGAACATTCTTCAGCCAGCGCGGCTATGTTTATGTCTACAACAACATTCGTGGCACAGCCCATTCAGAAGGCGTGTTTTTCCCGCTCATCAATGACGGCTGGGGGGAGAACCAGGATGGCTATGACACGATTGAGTGGGCGGCCCGGCAGCCGTGGTCGGATGGCAATGTCGGCATGTACGGCGGTTCACACGGGGCGTTCCTACAATATGTCGCTGCACCCACTCGGCCACCTAGTCTCAAGGCATGTGTTCCAATCTATGGCGGCGCGGCCAGAGAATTTGCGTTTCCAGGGGGCGCCTATCGTTTGCAAGAATTCAGAGGATGGGCCTTGTGGATGGGACTCAATTGTCTGCCGGGTCTCGCCACACATGAGGACAAGGAACAGATCCGCCTACGTTTGAATCAAGCCTGGGCAGAGATCGAAAGGTGGTATCGGCATCTTCCCCTGAAGGATTTCCCACCCGTGCAAGGGCTTGCGCCCTGGTATTTTGAACGTCTAGATCATGCGTCTGATGTTCAGTGGTGGGATCAAACGGATACGAGCAAGCGATTCGCTGAGGTCGATGTCCCGATCCTGCATGTGGGCGGGTGGTATGACTTTTGTCTTGCGGGCACCCTTGCGCATTTTACGGGTCTTTTTGAACAAGGGCGCTCTGAAAAATGCCGTCACGCACAACGCTTAATCGTGGGGCCTTGGACCCATGACGGCGATTTCGTTACAGAGCCGCCCGCGCCTTTAGACTTCACCGCCGACGCCATCATGGATTTCAATCAGATGGCGCTGCGCTGGTTTGATTACTGGTTGAAAGAAAAGGACAACGGCGTTGCTGATGAACCTGCTGTGCGCGTGTTTCTGATGGGCGAGAACCGTTGGCTTGAGTTGCAACAGTGGCCACCGGCTGGCATCACCTATACACCGCTCTACTTCAGGCAAGGCACAGGAAAGACAGAACACTCGCTCAACAGCGGACAATTGACATTCGAACTGCCAAACGCCGATGAGCAACCAGACGCCTATTTATACGATCCGAAAGATCCCATCATTGGCCATAGCCCATCCTCAACCATCAACGAGGTGGATCAACGCGACAAGGAGGGGCGGCTCCTGACGTATACCGCCGCGATGCTAGCGCAACCCGTGGTCGTCATTGGACCGGTGAAGGCCGTTCTGTACGCCTCCTCTTCAGCCCCCGATACCGATTGGGTGGTGCGCCTCTGCGATGTGTGGCCGGATGGACGGTCGATCAAAATTTGCGATGGCATTCTCCGGGCGCGTCATCACAACCCCCTGGCACGAGAGCAGTTGATGAAGCCTGGAGAGATTGATCGCTTCGAGATCGATATGACGGCCACCGCGCACACATTCCTTGCCGGGCACAGCATTCGCATCCATGTCACCAGCAGCGATTTTCCCCGTTTTGATCGCAATCTCAACACAGGGGGACCCTTTGGCGAAGAAGTGGAGGGTCAGGTCGCGATCAACTCGATTTCCCATGATGCGCAGCGACCGTCTCACATCGTGCTGCCGATCATGGCCCACGGACAATTGTAAATTAGACTTTATGCCGATTAAATTCTTGCACTGACAGGATGACAAGATGACGCCGACTACGTCGGACGCTGACAGGATGAATAGCACTTGGTCATTTTGTCATCCTGTCACTTGTCTTCCTATCTGGGCACAGACGAGAATGGATTCTACCAGAGGCTCGCAGAGGAATCCCTGCTGCAGTTGCCTATCGGGGATCGTGGCCGCCAACTGCTGTATGATTTGGGCGGCGGTCTGCCATGCCTGGGCCGCGGCTGCCGTTTGCCCGAGCGCTGCGAGCGTATGCGCCTGGGTGGCATGGAGCCGCCAGGTCAGCGCTAGATAGCCAATCTCCGTTGCGATTGGCAAAGCCTTCGCCAACAGCGCAAGCGCTTCGGCGGGGCGCTGCAATTGCAGGAGCAGACGTGCTTGGAGTTCCCAAGCAGCGGCAAGGTTCGCTTGATAGCCGTTTGCCGTCAGGATGGCATTGGCGTCCTGAATAGCTTGCAAAGCCGCGGCGTGCCGGCCTTCACCCAATGCCATTTCTGCCTGGAGCACAAGCCAAAACGTATGCCAAGGCGTAAGGGCATGTAGTACGTCCGGATCGACCGCCGCCAGTGCTTGTGCCGCGCGTTGCCATTCGCTTTGGCCGGGTTGGGCGAGGCGAATCAGCGCGCGTACCATATGCAGCCTTGCCCATTCGCGCAGCCAGCCGCGGTGAATGCGGTCGGCGCGCTCGATCACCTGTTCGAGGATGGCAGCAGCGCGCGCATAGGCGCCCACCTCGAAAAGAACCATGCCGATGCCTGTCGCTTTGAAGATGCTGCCCATCACATGCGCCTCGTCGGCCACCTCTTGTTGCAGCGACGCCCAGGCCGCCCCAACTTGCCCCAAGTTGAGCAAGGCGAAGGCTTTGAGCGTGGGGTAGACGACGGGCGGCATCCCCAGTTTGGCGGCCACCTCAATGCCCGCATCGCACAGGGCCACCATGCGCTGAAAGTTGCCGAGGTGATAGTGCGTCCACATCAGATAACAGTAAGCCTGATTGAGCCGGTCCAGGTCGCGGCGTGCCTGCAATTCCTGGATGAAAAGGTCGCCCACCTCCGCTTGCTCCTGCTCAGGCGCGTTAATCAGGAGACCTAGCTTACTCTCCATGATCAACTCTTCATCGCCCAGCGCACAGCTCAAGGCATAAGCCTCCCTGGTATCCCTAAGGTTCTGGTCTCGCAATGCAGGCCAAAAGTGCCAGATCGGTAGGAGCAGCGAGCGGACAAGATTATGCGTATCGTTAAGTTCACGCGCCAGGAGTTGTGTAGTGCTATAAAGTGTGCGAACTTTGAGGGCGGCATCTGTTTCTTGATCGTCGAGCGCAACGACATAATAGGCGTTCAGCAGCCCTAAGCGGAATTTTAGTTCCTGCTTGCGCTCGCCAGCCTGTCTGGCCTGGTCGAGCAAACGGTGGAAGTCCGCCACCGCCGCTTGCCCCTGATATAGGTCCAGGTAGATCATGGCGCGTTTAGCAAGGATGCGATAGTAGACATCCTCCGCCCGGGCCAATGCCAACGCCTCTTGATAGTAACGCAGCGCCTCCAGCTTGGCGGACAAATGCTGCGCATGATCGCCCGCTTGCACCAGATAGGGTAGTGCCTTTTCCGGTGCTTCAGCCAGCCGGTAATGGGTAGCCAACTGCCCAGCCATCTCATTGATCTGATGTGCATACAATTGCTCCAAAACGCCCGCCACCTGGTGATGGAGCAGGCGGCGGCGTATGGGGCTGAGCGCGGTATAGACGACTTCACGGATTTTGTCGTGGCTAAAGTCATAACCATGCCCGCGCTCGCGCACGATCCGGCGCTGCCACAGCTCTTCCAACGCCTGGACCAACTGTTCTTCGCTGGCTTGGCTGGCGGCTGCCAACACCGCCAACGTGAACGCGCGGCCAATCGTGGCTGCGACCTGGGCCAGCTGGCGAGCAAGCGGCGAGAGCTGCGCCAAACGCGTGGCGATCACCGCCTGCACCGTCGGCGGCAGCGCCGTGGCTTGTCCGTCCTGCCTTCGCGCCCAATGGCGGTTGCCTTCCAGGCGCGCCGCTGGGTGCGTGTCCGCCCAGCGGCCGGCGCGCACCATCTCGACGACAAAGAGCGGGTTCCCTTCCGTTTCTTGATAGAGTTGCGACGTCCAACCTGTGATATCCGCAGCGGTTAGCTGGCCGGCGAGGATGGTCGTTTCTTCCCCGCTCAACGGCACCAGTTCCAGCGCCTGATGCTGCCCGGCCCGTTGCAATTGGCGTTGTAGCTCGTGTAGCGGATGCTGTTCATCGACCGCCTCGGTGCGTACCGTACCTATCACCAAGAGCCGCGCCTGTTTGTCAAAGCGCAACAGATAATGCAGCCAGCTTAGCGTCTCCGCATCGCACCACTGCACATCATCCAGCAGCAAGAGCAGCGGCCCTGATCCTAGCAGGATAGCCCGCGCCAATGCTTCATGAAAGCGTTGGCGCTGCCAACCCTCGGCCATGGGCGAGGGTTGCGGCAGGTTGGGTTGTTGGCTGAGCAATTCAGGCAGGAGCCGTGCCAGTTCCGTCTGCCAAAGGCGCTCTAGCTGATCTAGCCCCTGGCCCAGCGCCTCGCTGCGCAGCCACTCCGTGATCGGGGCGTAGGCGAGGGCGCCCTCGGCGACATAGGCCCGTGTGCGCGCCGTGCGGACACCCTGCTGACTCGTCCACGCCAACAACTCTTCGGCCAACCGGGTCTTGCCGATGCCGGCCTCGCCAGCAATCGTCACGAACTGCGCCTTGCCCCGCATCACCTGCTGCCAGGTCGCCTGTAGCACTGCCCATTCGTGGTGGCGGCCCACCAGCGGCAAGGGTTCGACGCCGGTAGATGGCGCCAGTTCCTGGGCTCGACCGACCAAAGGCATTCGGTGGATAACCAGGTTGTGGCTGGGCACAACGGGCATGGGCGGTAGCGCAGGGTCGCTTCCGACCTCCGCTGCCCGCCGTGTAGCAAAATGCCCGGTCAGAATCTCCTCGTAAAGTATAGTGGTCGCCGCGTCCGGCTCGACGCCCAGTTCCCGTTTGAGCATCATCAGGCAGTCGTGGTAGGTGCGCAGTGCACCGGCGCGGTCGCCGTTGAGCGCATACAAGCGGATCAAATGCTGGTAGGTGCGCTCTTGCAAGGGGTCAAACTGGAGCAGCCGCCGTGCATAACGGATGCCGTCGAGATAAGCCCGCTGCTGCTCCAACAACGCCACTAGGCGATTGAGGGCGCTCATCACATTGTCGTGGAACTCCTGGCGCACGGGCAGGAGCCAGTCGTCATAGCAACTGGGCAGCAACTCGCCCACGTACAGGTCCACCAACTGGGTCAGCTTTTCGCACAATGGCGGCTCATGCGCCAAGGTCTTTAGTAGTTGACGCAACTCGTCTACGTCCAGGGTATAGGGCGCAGCCGGTTTCCACTGAAGCGTGTGGTTGTCCATCTGTAGAAACTGGTCGGGGGCGGGCAACGCCTGGCGTAACTGAAAGCAGAGTTTGCGCAGGTTAGTGCGCGCCTGCGCTTCCGTTGAGTCCGGCCAGAGCAAGAAGGCGAGATATTGGCGTGGATGAGACGTGCCAGCGTGCAGCACCAAATACGCCAGCAGCGATTGCAGCCGTGTACTATTGACCGTGGTCAACGGTTGTTGGTCATAGGCGAGCTGGAACGTGCCAAGCAAGCGAATCTGCAGCGCTGGGGCCATGCTGAGCCTCTATTGTATTACTGTAAGCAAAACGTTTGCCCCATTTTACATGATAGCGCTTGCTTTTACCCAATCTCGACAAGAGGCGCGCAAGCCGAATTCTGCGATTTCCCTATTTTGTTGCAAAAATTAATAAAATAGTTTTTCTATTTGCATACATGCAACGCTTTTGCCCCTGCCAAGCAACGCTTTCGCAACGGGCGGCTTGCTACACTATGTCCATCAACCCAGTCATCAGCGCAATCAACCATCGCCGTCAGTCCAACGGCCAAGTTTGGCAGGGGCTCACCGCTATTGACACTGGACAGACGACCATTTTCCGGGCGGAGGCAACCGTTGCTCACCATGCCAAGCCAGCCGACGATGGAAGCCATTCACGCCGCCATTATGACCATTCACCAGCAGTGGATGGCAAGTTTTCGGCAGGGCGATGCGGCTGGCATTGCTGCGCTTTATGCCGAAGCAGGACAATTGCTGCCAACCTACAGCGCAACCATCTGCGGGCGGGCGGCGATCCAGGCGTTCTGGCAAGGCTGTATCGACATGGGTATCGGCACCATGCAGCGCACGCCGCGCGAAGTGGATTGCCTGATCGAAACGATCAATGATGTGGGCGAGTATCGCTTTCTCGATCACCAAAACCGCGTGCTGGATGTTGGCAAGTATGTCGTCATCTGGAAATGGCAACAGGGGCTATGGCAGATCCAGCGCGATATTTGGACGAGTAGTCTGCCCTCTGGATAGCGAATAGTGGGACAAGGAGGAATGCCTATCGATCAATTGTCAGAACAAAAAAGTTCACAAATTAGTATTTACGAGCAGATTCGTTCAATCATCCACAGGAGAAAATCTTATGAAACCGATCTATATATTCACCCTATTCCTGGCCCTACTGCTGGTTGGCTGTAAGCCGATCACCCCGCAAGCCGCACAACCGGGCGGCGATAAGATTGCGAATGCGATGAGTGCCGGGTTGCCGTCGCTTGCCCACGATGCCACGATTGTGGATTTGCCGACGGAGCCGGGCGGCGAGCTGGTGGAACTGCGCCAGGGCAGCAACGACTGGACCTGTCTCCCCGACCTGCCCTTCACGCCGACCAATGACCCCATGTGTATGGATGGCAACGGGCTGGAGTTTATCCGTGCCTATCTGGCCGGACGCGCACCAGAATACACCGGCATCGGGATCATTTATATGCTGCAAGGCCAGAGCGTCGCCAGCAACAGCGATCCAAGCCTGATGACACCGCCGGCTGGGCAAGATTGGGTGATCGACGGTCCCCACATCATGGTCGTCTCACCGGAGACACTTGATCCTGCCCTCTATTCCACCGATCATGACTCGGGTGGCCCCTACATCATGTTTGCCGGAACGCCCTATGAACACTTGATGGTGGCATTTACGGAAATGAAGCATTAAATAATCGCAGCCGCAGTAGTAGCGTGACAACCGTTGCCGGCATCCTCCGGTTGGCAACGGTTGATCATCGCATCGAGAACAAGAGGAGGAGTGAAGATGAGCCGATGGAAACGATTTTATTTGGTGGTTGCTTGTTGCGTTTTATTGACGGCCTGTATCCAGGATGCAGGGCAAGTTGGCGTCCTGGTGCAGACCAAGCCCGCTAGCGCGGCTGTCGTCCGCATCGGCCGCATGGGCAGCCCGGATTCGCTGAACCCTGGCGTCGCGCAACTCTATACGGCGTACACCATCTTTGACTTGGTTTACGACGCCATGTTCAACCTCGAACTCGACGGCGCTTACTCGCTCGTTTTGGCGGAAAGTTACACCGTGGCCGACGACGGCAAGCAGTGGACGTTCAAGCTTCGACCCACCTTCAAGTTTCATGACGGCCAGCCGTTGACCGCCGAGGACGTTGCCTTTAGTTATAATTTCTACAAAACCAACGTCGATTTTCCCCTCCTCAACGCTTATACGAAGTTCTTTGACACCATCGAGGCGCCCGACCCGCATACCGTGGTGATCAAGCTCACCCAGGCGATCCCCAACCTGGAGAGCCAGTTGATCAATCTCTACATCCTCCCCGCCCACATCTGGTCGGCGCACACGACCGGCAAGGAGCCGGTGGAATTTCAAAACAGCACGCTGATCGGCAGTGGCCCCTTCAAGCTAGTCGCCTACCAGCAGAATGAATTTGTCCACTTGGCCGCCAACAAAGAGCACCCGCTCACACCGCCCACCGTTGACGAAGTGATCTTTCAAACCTTTGGTCATGAGGACGCATTGGTACAGGCGCTTCAAACCGGCCAAGTGGACATGATCACCGAGTTGCCTCATCCGACCGTGCCGACCTTGCGCAACGCCCCCAACGTCAAGCTGGTCACGGGTGCGCCTTTTTTCCCCGAAGTCGCTGACATTGTGATCAACCAGATCAAAGCACAAGATTGCCCGCAGGCGGCCGGCGGCCAATGCACCGGCCATCTGGCGCTGCTGGACCGCAACGTGCGCCTGGCGCTCGCGCACGCCACCGATAAACAACAGCTGATCGATGTGCTCTTGTTGGGGTTGGGCAAGCCCGGTCTAACCTTGATCCCCGCCGGGCTTGGCGCCTGGTACAACAACACGCTCCAGGATTACCAATTTGATCTGGTGCTGGCCAATCAACTTCTGGATGACGCCGGCTACCAAGACCGCGATGGCGACGGCGTGCGCGAAATGCCCGATGGCGCGCGACCGCTGATCTTCCGTCTGCAATGGCCCACGGACGTGATCACTGCCCCGCGCATGGCCGAACTACTTAGCCAGAATTGGCGCCAGATCGGCGTCAAGGTCGAGCCTCAGGCGGTCGATCCTGACGCGCTGATTGCGCTTTGCTGCCCTGGCTTTGACTTCGATATCATCCTCTGGGGTTGGTTCGCTGATCCAGACCCTAACTTTCTGCTCAATATCATGAGCAGCGCCGCGATCGCCATGGCCAGCAACGAAAGCGGCTATGCCAACCCCCGCTACGACGACCTCTACGCTCAGCAAGGCGTCGAATTGGATCCAGAAAAACGCAAAGTGCTGGTCTGGCAGATGCAGGAGATTGTCCACCACGATGTGGTCTACATCATTCCCTACTATCCCCAAAAGGCCCAAGCCTATCGCACCGACCGCTTCAGCGGCTGGCTCGACGACCAACCCCGGCTAGCGTTGGAGGATCTGAGCTCGTTGGTGCGGATTACGCCGGTGCAGTGAGGAAGATGTGGCATAAGCTATGCGACACGTACTTGTCCACATTATCGAATTATTTAGTTTACACTCTATTAACTCACTTTCTGCTCTGAATAGGAGGCTAATATGATTTCGAGACGCACTTTCATGTTTTTGACTACAGCTCTTGCTGCTACATCCGTATTGAACCCCACTAAAGCGGCATTCGGAACTGGTGAGCGTTCAGCACTTCATGCAGGTGAACGTCTCAATAATGGTGAGACGCTCATATCTGAAAATGGTCTGTTTAAGCTCGGACTCCAAGGCGACGGAAATCTTGTTCTTTATCGGCTGATGGCAGCCGATCATCAAGCCCTCTGGGCAACGGACACTAATGGACACGATGTCGCTCGTGCCAACATGCAAGGGGATGGCAATCTCGTGCTCCGTGGGCCGGACGGTAATGCGGTTTGGGCTACTGGCACAGATGGAAATCCGGGAGCGTTTCTTCAGATTCAGAACGATGGCAATGTGGTTATTTACTCCTCTGACCATGAGGCACTTTGGGCAACAAACACAGTAGAGGATCACCGGGTGGTACATGCGGCACAGGATGAAATGGAGTTCACTGTTAAGGTTTCCCGAACAGGCATTGTGGAAACAAGGAGATATGCTGGCATCAAGAAGCAAAGTGGAACATACCATCATTACTTCTGGTTTGCCCTTCTTGATGGGAACGAGGATACACTTTGGGTCTTGAGAGATCCCATGCACTTGACAATTGGTGCAGCGAACACACCGCTAGGACAGCCCTCGTTTGTGAGCAAGACAGAACACAAAGTCATTGACGTCCCAGTTGAGCATGCTCAGTCGTTCGCAAAAATTGCAATCTATATGGAAAGACAGAAAGGAGGAAGTGGAAGTCTTCTCGATCAAATCGAAGAAGTGGACAGAATCTACAAAAAACTTAAGAACCTCGATATCACCAAAGATCTGATCACGGCAATCGCTGCGTCTTAAGAACATCGAGAGTACCAGAGATATAACTAATTTCACACTAGACAAGGTCGATAAAGTGGCCACCATCGGCAAAAACGGATGGTGGGGAGTAATGGCAGCGTCTAGAACGTGCGCGAAAGCGACTTCATTACCGAAAGATTGATGCACGATCAGGATGCCCGCCTTGGCAAGGTGATGAGCACGCTCATCAGCGCTGGATTCATACAGGACGATCAGATCATTGGCCATAGATTGGCGGATAAAGCGGTAGGCATCATCAACGGGAATCAGATCGACGGAACGTCCCAACGCTGCCGCCATCGCCAGTTGTGCATCAACCAGGTCGAACAGGGTAATCGGTTTGCCAAAGCGCACTGCTAGGTCAACATCACTCTTGCATGTTGCTTCCCCGCGCGCCATGGAACCAAAGAGCGCAAGCCAGGTAATATCCTGCGCTTTGGCGATTTCAATCAGTTTTTCCGTATCGATTTGTGTAATTGTAGCCATAATTTGTCAGCACAATCAACATATATACTGCAAAAGCTCATAAATGATAATGGTCACCAGAGAGAATTACTCTAAAACTATTATCATTTGTCACCTTGCTCAGTATAGCTGGGTCATTGACCATTCTATTTTACCAGATAGGGGAGCGGCAGGGCAATCAAGCCACGATTACAGCAAACGAGACCATCGTTTACGAATCAGTGCATACCAGTATGCCTGGTTTTTCCAGGCATCTTCAAACCAACCGATTTCAACGCGCTGCGGGGCTTCAAAGAAATCAGGATCATTGACATAAACATATTGGTCGTCAATCCCTACAACGACAACCGCATGTTGGGTAATGCGTTCTGCTTCGGGGATATCGTCGCGAATAAGCCAATAGGGGAGCAGTTCTGTGGCAACTGAAACAATGATGGGATGTCCTTTTTCCAATTGCTGACGTAAGCTGGAAAGATTGCCCTGGTTGCGTCTAACTGTGAACCAGAAGGGGCGCAGACGATCTAGATTAAAAAAGAATGTTCCAGCGGTGGACGTGTTCAGCTGTTTCAGTAAACGTTCATACTGAACCTGTTGGCCAACATAGGCCAAGACCATGGCAACACAAGCGACCAGACATTCACCTTGGCGTTGCTGTTGCCAATGCGGCACGGGCAATTGCATCTTGCGCTCGATTTCTCATCCTTTGGAGTCGTTCATTGCTTACCGAAATCACTTCACCGGTGCGGGCATTTAGATCAAGCGTACCTAGATCACAAACATGCTCTTGTCCGCGTAACCGGAGCGAAATTGTCGCTCGCCAAAGTGGTGGATTTCCGTCGAGATAGATAGGACGATCCGGTACGGCAAACAGAGATACATAATTAGTCAAGTAACCTTGGATATGGCGTCGTGCAATTGGTCTGAGGATACTCTTTGCCTCACCGCGCAGATCTATCGCCTGGTCGTGGGCATCTTCGATTTGCTCTTGAGTTAGTGGGATTACAACACCGACAGTAGCATCAACGAGCAGCTTGCCGACACCATATTCCTGAGCCAAATGGCGGCAATGATACACAATCCGAAAATACCAATGACCATTGCCCAGAAAACCATCGGCAACACGATAGTCTGGCCCAAGGACATTCATCAAATATTGGTTTGCCAGGCGTTGAGGGTCAATGTCTGTTCTTATCGCAGCAGCCGTTGCGCCATTTATTTTTTCCATTTTATGCCTTTCCTATCGCCAAAATGAATTCTTGCGCAAATTATACCATAAGGAACCAGCATGAAACGTTTTCAATTCTCCAAACGCCTACTTATCCTCTGTCTACTGATAAGCATGACGACTTTGCTTATCAGCCGCCCCAGCATGGTGGACGCACAAGCAGGCAACCCCAATGCTTATGGCTCTGATGCTGGCGCGCCCAACGATGCTGTGTTTGTGACTAGCGAAGGCCATGTTGGTATCGGCACATCCGCTCCTACATTTGGACTCACAGTTCAAGGGAATATCCAAGGAAGAGGGCAAGCGTACTTCACTCAAAGTGATCCGGAGAATACTTTGATAGTAGATGCGACAAGCACAACACTGCATAGTATCTACACCAACGATCCAATTGACTTATCTCTTGGAACAAATTTCTCTAGAAATCAACTCTTTTTACTAAAGAACGGCAATGTCGGCATTGGCACAACTACGCCTGTCAGACAATTGCAGATTCTCTCAGCTTCCAGTGGTGACATTTTCGCTTTTGGCACCTCTGCTGACGAAGGAAAACATTCGATCTTCGGTGTTGATACCACGAATCGAATGATGTATTGGGGGCTTAGTGATGCTTATGACTATGGCTTTCGATTCCAAAATAGAGATGGTTCTCCCCACATGATCATTGAAAAAAATAGCAATGTCATCATAACCGGCAATGTCGGTATTGGCACAACTGCGCCTAGCCGAAAATTGCAGATTCTCGCAAATACCGGCGGTAAGACAAATGACATTATCTTTTTTGGTACCAGTGCCGACGAAGGAAAACATTCGATGTTCGGTGTTGATACGGAAAATCGTATGATGTATTGGCGACTTCAGGATGCTTATGATTATGGCTTTCAATTCCAAAATCGAGATGGTTCTCCCTACATGACAATTGAAAAAGATAACAAGGTCACCATTGGCGGTAGCCTGACAGTACCCATTCTCCAAATTACAGGTGGTAGTGATCTAGCCGAACCGTTTGTCGTTTCCGGTATGGAGACGATAGAGCCAGGCACAGTTGTTGTGCTCGACCCGGCCAACCCGGGTCAACTGCGGATGGCTGATGGTGCATACGACACGTTAGTTGCTGGCATTGTCAGCGGTGCGGGCGGCATCAATCCAGGGCTGATCATGCAACAGGAAAGTGTCACCGATGATGACGCAATGCACCCCGTCGCCCTCACCGGCAAGGTCTATGTCAAGGCGGTTGGCCCGATCAAGGTCGGTGATCTGCTCACTACGTCTGATGTCCCCGGTCATGCTATGGCTGCAACTGATCGTGACCGTGCCTTCGGGGCTATATTGGGCAAGGCGATGAGTCCGTTGGCGGATGAGACAGGCTTGGTTTTAGTGCTGGTAGCGTTGCAGTAATGGGCGATCTACTAGGAGAATAAATATGAAACCCTTTCAGACCGTAATTAGTTGGCTGGTTCTGCTTTCTTTACTCATGACTGCTACGTCAACGAGCTATGCTGCTCCTACAACACAACTTCCAAGACTTGAAGATAACGAAATTGATGTAAGAAAAGATGTAGAATCAGGATGGAAAGATGCCTCTCTTGGAGATGTTGTTTGGGGAAAGCGGATTGGGTACAACGACTATGTCGATTTTGGAATAGCGGTGGTCGATACCATCAAAGAGCGCGACTTTGCGCCTCTTGAGGACTTTTTTGGCGATCAAATTGACGGCATGATGGATCAAATGTCTGAATCAGTCAAAGAGTTTGGTGAAGCCGCCCTACGCGATTTATTGCTGCGCGCTTTTATGAATAAAGGAGGCACTATCCTAGAGGGTCGGTTAGAAATCAGTGCTGGTTTTGCAACAATTGATTACTGGTATGACATTACTTGGAGCGAACCACGAACCTATAAATGTAAATGGAAAGACAAAATTACTGGTTGGTGGACATGGGGCGTCTGTACCAAGTCCAAAACGAAACAAGGACGACTTTATCAACCACCCAAATTCTTGCCCTATATTCGTTATCGTGTTTCAGATCTGCCGACATTGCCCCAATCCGACATCGTTCAGCGTATAGAGGCAATTGCCCAGAGTGAGATGCTTTCACCAGACGAAATGATTCGTCTGGTGACGAGCCAAATAGTAACAGCAATTGAACAGCGAATTCCACAAATTCCCAGTAGCACGGTTGAACCTTCTGTCTTGGCTGCTGTTCAACAAGCAGTTGAAAAATACGGAACAGTTGACATTAATCAGATTGTTGCCAATGCAGCCGCCAAAGTAGATGAGATCATCGCAAATCAAGTCTCAACTTACGCCGGTTCCTTGACATTTGATTGGGCAAAGTCGAATCGTTCAACGATACGAAGCAAAGTCAAAGAGCCGGGTTGGTCAGTAGTTTGGGGTGTTAATGTCGATGAAGTCGAATATGTGAAATTTGCAACTGCCGTTGGTGGGTCCGTGGTCTCTGGCGGTGCGGCGCTTGCCGCCTACTTTACAGAATACTTTGCGCGGACGGCGGAAAAGATTCAACGGCAAGCGCCGAAAATTTCGCGTGAATTACTGTTAGATGCGATGGTAAAAGCGCTACATGATCCTGGTCAGGTGTTTCAGATCGAAAACCTTCAAGTGAAAGCAGGCATTGCCACGTATGATCGCTGGCTGGAATTTGACTATCCAGAATTCACGTCGCGCGAGTGTGACTGGCTGAACATTCCAGGGGTAGGCAAAGTTTCTGGATTTTGTGTAGACGTTGGGTTTAACGATTTCGAATTTAATTTGCCTAATCATCATCAACCCTATATCAAGTTTAAACTCGATGATGGAACCAACCCGCTGCCTGAAGGCAAGGCGCAAGTGGAAGAGAATCGCGTCTATCATTCTACAGAGTATGTCAGTTGTAATCAGGCACGTGAGGTGTTTGTTGACGATGACGCAGAAAAGCACGGAAATGGTTCTCGCACTAGACCCCTTACATCCCTTCTGTTTGCCATTGGGTGTGTCGAAGATCAGGGTACCGTCTGGCTGATGCCTGGAAGTTACCCTGAACAGTTGATCATTAACCGCCCTGTAATCCTACGTAGCACCACCGGAGATGTAACCATCGGTGAATGAAGGATGTTCAGTACACCATATTTTGCGTAAATTACGAAAGGAATCAATTATGCAACATCAACAATTTTTCAAACGACTGCTTACCCTCAGTCTACTGCTGGGCATAATGGTCTCGCTGGGCGGTCAACCCATTACGGTAGATGCACAGTCGGGCAATCCCAATGCCTATGGCTCTGATGCAAGCGCGCCCAATAATGCCGTGTTTGTGACCGCCGCCGGAGCACTTCATGTACTCGCACAGGAAACTTCTGGCACGGCACTATTTGAGTCAACCCGAAACGTAGCACAAATCGACCTATTAACAAGTGAAGGGTCGGATAACATCTGGTCGCTTGTAAACGCACCTGGCGGACGCTTTGCCGTTTCCACTTCTGCAGCGGGAGATGTATTTAACATTCTGAACAATGGCAATGTCGGCATTGACACTCCAAACCCAACCAGACGATTTCATGTGTACGCACAAGGAACTACTGGTGCCGCGCTATTTGAGTCGAACCAAACATCGGCTCAGATCGACCTATTATCGGCTGGAGGGGCTGATAATATCGTGGGAATGATCAGTCACTCTGATGGACGTTTTACTATTGACACTGTTCCTCCAGGGGAGGAATTTACGCTCCTGCGCAATGGCAATGTCGGCATCGGCGTTGCCATTCCACAGACTAAGCTGGCGGTTGATGGCACGACCAGCACCAAAGTTCTTCAGATTACTGGTGGTAGTGATCTAGCCGAACCTTTTGAAATTGTCGGCGCAGATGACATTCAGCCCGGCATGGTCGTTGCCATCGACCCTAACAACCCTGGCCAACTCCGGCTAGCAACGGCCGCCTATGACTACACGGTGGCCGGCGTGGTGAGTGGCGCTGGTGGCATCAACCCTGGCCTAGTGATGCAACAGGAAGGCAGTCTAGCGGCTGGTTCCCATCCAGTGGCGTTGACCGGGCGCGTCTACGTCTACGCCGATGCCGGCAACGGCGCCATTGTCCCAGGCGACCTGCTCACCACCTCTGCTACGCCCGGCCATGCCATGAAAGTCATCGACTATGAGCGGGCGCAGGGCGCCATCCTCGGCAAGGCGATGAGCAAGTTGGAGAAAGGGACGGGGTTGGTGCTGATGTTGGTCACATTACAGTGACGACTTTCCCTATGGTGACACAAAACTTCGGGCAAAGGAGATAAGATGAGTATGCTAAAAATCAACCTAGGCAATGTATTGCTACTGTTACTATTCCTAGTGGCTTGGCCAATGGTGGCAAAGGCCAGCGATAACCTGCCCACAACCAGGCTTGCGCACACAACAGTACAAATAGAACAATGCAGTAGCGGCGTCGTGTATGTCGATGACCAATACACAGGCATCTCAGTCGGCACTGCGGCGCAACCCTTTAAAACAGTCAGCAGTGCGGTTCATGCAGCCTGTGCCGGTGCCGAGCTGCATATCAAGCATGGACCTTATTTTGAAGCACTGATGCTCAACAAGCCGCTACGGGTAGTGGCGGAAGGCGGCAGCGTAACAATAGCTGGTTCAGGATTAGTCGTGACACCCGAGCATACGATGTTGTTCAATGCTTTGTCCGAAAGTGGTGATCCGCGACCGCAAGAGATTACTGTTAAGCATGTTGGCGGCGCACCCCTGAACTGGACGGCGAATGTCAGCGCTGGCACTAATTGGCTGGCGGTGGACAAACAAAGTGGTAGCACCCCGGATCAGATCAGTGTCTCGGTGAAGACCACCGGACTTGCGGTTGATAACAGCTATCAGGGCGCCATTGAGATTAGCACACCCGGCGTGCCAGGTAGCCTCCACCACATTGCGGTAACGCTCCGTTATGGCTCCAATCTCGGTATTGCCGTTACGCCTGGAGATTTGAACTTTACAATGGTCGCCGGTCAGGCGGTGCCGCCCGCCCAAACATTGGTTATCCAGGGTGGTACGGGCGCTTGGTCAGCAACAAGTGATCAAGGGTGGTTGAAAACCACAGGCGATAGCTCAACTGGTGCGTCGCTCCAAGTACAAGTCGTGCCGCAGAACCTTGGTATAGGGAACTATACCGGGCAAATTCGCTTTGACGGTAACGCCCAGGGGTTGCCGCGGAGCGTGCCAGTGCAATTTGCGATTACGGAACAAGCGACGCCACCCCAATGCCAGAAAACCGATTTTGTGATTGTCAATAGCCTTCAATCTAGCCTGAAGAGTCTCAAGTTGGTAGACATTTTCGGTACGCCCAACAGCGACGGCAGTTGTAAGATCACGGCCAAGTTAGTGATCGACCTGCCCCAGAACAAGCAAATCAGCGTTGGCATCAATGGCACAATCGATGCACAAAAACGACTCGACGCTGTAATGGATGCCAACGACGAAGTTACCATTGCCATTGCCAGCGTAAAATTACAGTTGAACAATATCCACCTCAACAATGAGGGGCTCGAAGCGGATGCGACCTGGCAATTGGATAGCGCCACACCTGGCGCGGGCAAGGTGCGCATGGATAAAAACGGGCTTAGTTTTGCCGGTAGCCAGTCGTTTGTCTTCAACCCCACCGTGGGCATCAGCCAGAATGGCTTTAATATCCAGCTTCAGCAGGCAACATTGGGGGTAGTAGACAACAGTTATACGCTAGCATTGCATGGTTCCATCGCCATCGGCGGCATCAGCGGCCTGCCTTCCGCTACTGCCAATGCCACCTTAACGCTCAACCAATCGGGCGTGCGCAACACCAAAATCAGCGCTTTTTCCCTCAGTGGCCTCGCTGGGCTAAATTTAGCGGTTGGCGAGGGCGAGTTAAGCAGTGTGGGCATTTCTGCCGCCAGCGCCGCTTTTACCTTACCGCCAGCATGGGGGGGTGCTTCGATCAAGGTGACTGGCGTCAAAATTCCAAGCGACGGCAAGATCAAGATTGGTAGCGGGAGTTTCAAGCTACCTACCATTCAGGTTGGTGAAGGTTTTAGTTTAACAAGCTTAGAGGGCAGTTTCGAGCCGGAGAATGGAAACCTGATCTCGGCCAATGGCGCATTTAAATTGCCGCTCGGCAGCGGGTCGGGAAGTTGTACATTAGAAGTAGGGGTAAAGTTGCGTACAGGGTCTAGTGGCGCAGGCATTTTGGAGATTTCCTCAGCCAATATGCAAAACACCACTGGGCTTGTGCTGAATCAGATTAAATTGGGTCTATGGGATTGTCCAATCAGAAACGCTATCGCTATTGGCACCACAGGCTTCTACCTCACCGGTGTGCGGGGGAATGTCATTCTCAACCAGGGTATTTCTAGCGTTCAGATCGAGGTGCAGGTGCGTTCCTCACTGGAATTTGCAGGTAAACCCGCTCTGCGCGCCGAAGCGTCTGCCCTAATCAAGACCCGCCCACCTTCGCTGGATTTCCGCGGCGTTGTCTATGCGCTGGGTTTAAAGGCGGCGGAAACGAAAGTGTATATTGGCAAAGCCGATGGCTTTAGCGCCAACCTGGTTTTTGAGTATGCGATCTTTCACGGTAATTTTCAGGTCGATGCCTGGAGCAAAAGTGGGCAGATGTATGTCACAGGGAGGGGCAAAGCCTACGCCATCATTCAGAAAGGTGAATTCGGTAAAGGCTGCGTTGATGCTCTCTTCAAAAAGTTTTGTGCCAACATCCCACCAAGCGATTGGAAGTCTCCGGTTGTCAATTCTGAGTTCGGTGCCTTTAAGAATGGTGCTTTCGGGTTCAAAGGCTCCGTTGCGTATAAATTTGACTTTCATGGTACTACGCTTTTCAACTTCCGCGGGGGCTTTTATGTAGATGGCGATGGCCGGCTAACGTTTGGCAATGTGGATAAGTATGTACTGACGACGCGACCGCAAGTGGCCGCCGCGCGAGCGCGGTATGAAGCGCGTCAAAGTGGGATAGCGCTTGCTGCTACTTCTGCACTGGATGGGCAGATTACGTTTGACGCCAATCGATCAATCCGGATTGCTGTGCCGGTAGCGGCCCCGACGCGTGTCGCATCGGCGACCCAGCCCTATTCAGTTGCGGTGCAGAGCGACCTGCTCTTTGTGATGGCGCAACCTTTGACCGGGACGCTGACCATTGAATTGATTGACCCAGCTGGCAATTTGCTCACCCCTAACAATTTGCCGAATAATGTTGCATTCGCTTCCGAACCTACGGATAATGAGTTGCAACTCACCTATGGCGTCGCCGAAGCCCAGCCCGGCGTGTGGCAGATGCGGATCAATGGCGACACCGACCATATCGATTATGTCGTAATGGTGCTTGGCAACACACCACCACCTCTTCTGTCAGCGTCAGCTATACCCCAAACCATCAATCTGGATCAAGTGAATGTACAATGGAATGTCCAATCCACGGCTACGCAGGCCAAGATTAACATTTACGCTAGCCCAGAATCATTGACCCGCACCCTGGTTTTCACCGATGCGAATGGCATTGTCACGACGCAGACAGTGGACAACTATATGGGCGCACCGCTTGCCACGGATTTGCCAACCATGCTAGATGGCAGTACGCAAAGTCAGTCAGTTGACCTTTCTGGTTTGGCGACGGGCGTTTATCATCTCTGGATCGAGGTTGACGACAGCAAGAATCCCCCGACTCGCCAACAACTGATCACAGTGAATGTCGATCACAGAGCCACCTTCCCAGCTAGCGCCGTCAGTGCTGCGGTGACGGGCGGCGCTCCTCCAGCCAGTTGGACAACAACGCTGAACACCCAGGAGGATATTGCCAACGGCGAACTGCAAATCCAATGGATGCGCCACCTACATCCCGATATTGACACCTATCACGTGCATTTACGCAGCGTAGATCCATTGGCACCTACGGCGGAGGTTATCGAAACGTATACGGTGGGTGACGTAAGTGAAACCTCGATTGGCGGGATTGAACCTGGACGAACCTATCAGATTGCCATTGGCATCGAAGATATGGATACAGGCAAGGTGGCCTGGTCGCAGGAAACAGCCGTGACGACATCGCAACCAGAGTTCTTCATCACCAAGGCTGCGACAGTAGCCAGTATAGATTCGTTTCGATCCAACGCCCCTAATGCCATACCGATCCATGCCGGGCAACAGATAACCATTCCCATTGCCTTGCAACTACCCGACAATCTACCTGATCCAGTGGCGCTGATCGTGGATTATACACAAGCGCCGGTCAATTTTGATGTTGCCTTAAGTCAAAATGTGGTTTTGGCAAGCGGCGAGGTGGGTGTTGGCGTCACGGTCGCGCCCCAACAGGCAGCGGGGTTCTATCCAGTTCCCGTTATCGCTCGTTCAGGATCTCTCGTGCGTAATTTGATCCTGACGCTCCAAGTATTGCCCGATCAAGCTGCACTCAATTACACCTTGAACATCAACAAAGCAGGCAACGGGACCGTTATACTTAATCCACCCGGCGGCGTTTACACAGCCGGTACGACTGTACAGCTTACTGCAACGCCAGACACCAGCTACAATTTCATCAGTTGGGGCGGTGCACTGAGCAGTACGCTTAACCCGATCAACATTATTATGGATGGTGACAAAACTGTCACGGTGATGTTTGCTCAGACGGACGCTAAGGATATACACATTTATCTGCCGTTGATTCGGCGCTAGTTTCCCTAGCTACCTTTCATCTAAATAATTCATCTCTGGCCGCAACGCCCAGCGGTATTGATCGGGTGGATGAGTCTGTTGCGCCCAGGCTTTTAAGATGCGATTGTCGACGTGCTTGGTGGCCATCTTGTGCGCAATGGCCGCCGGATCCCACTCGTCGAGCAGACGGGCAAGCAATGCCTGCTGGATCGCCTGACAGGCGGGGTCTTGTCCTCGATCAATCATTTCGCCCGGATCGTCGGCCAGGTTGAACAGTTGCGGTGGCAGGCCGTGATAATAGACAAGCTTCCAATCGTCCTGGCGGATCATGCGCTGATAAGTCTTACCACCATCGATACTGGGCGGCACATACTCATCGGCACAATATTCGGAAAAAGCGACGTCCTCCCAGTTCGGTACGGGACGCGCAGCGGAGATCAGGCCTAGCAAGCTGCGGCCAGCGGCATTGGGCAAGGCAGGCGCGTTCAAGGCGTCGAGCAACGTAGCGTTGACATCCAGCGCACTGACTACTCGTTTGTTCTGTTGCCCCGGCGGAATCACGCCCGGCCAGGTCATTATCAGCGGCACTTTGACGGATT
>Ga0209490_10001709_pt1 | contig 21013 bp, 22 predicted proteins | sample MAT06_FD_187209 | JGI IMG/M metagenome (GOLD analysis project Ga0209490, IMG submission 187209) | Freshwater microbial communities from Lake Fryxell liftoff mats and glacier meltwater in Antarctica - MAT-06 (SPAdes) (version 2) | ecosystem: Environmental > Aquatic > Freshwater > Ice > Liftoff... | reverse complement strand
GGATTACCAGTTCTATAAAATAAATACTTGAATTCATTACTACCTCTAAAAACACTATCATGATAGATAATATTATTCGTTTTGGGTCCGATCAAATAATTCATTCCTTTAGGATCAAACTTTTGCTGTGCGGTACAAAATGTAAAAGATCCAATAATATATATCACTAATAAAAAAATTCTATTCATATTATTTAATTGATGCTACAACGGTTGCTAATTCTTTCATCATTTCTTTACTACCAATATACAATGGTGTTCGTTGATGTAATTCAGTTGGTTGAATGTCTAAAATTCTACTTACACCATCAGTTGCAACACCACCAGCCACTTCTAAAATAAAAGCAAAGGGATTTGCTTCATACAATAAACGAAGTTTTCCTTTTGGCTTATCTGTAGTTCCTGGATACATAAATATGCCACCTTTAATAAGATTACGATGCACATCTGCCACCATACTTCCAATATATCTTTGTGTGTATGGGCCACCATTTGACTTATCTTTTCGTTGGCATCCATCTATATATTTCCTTATTCCTTCATTGTATAGGAAAAAATTTCCATGATTAACCGAATAGAACTTTCCTGTTGGAGGAGATTGTATATCGGGGTGACTCAAAGTAAATTCTCCAATAGATGGGTCAAGCGTAAAGCCATTCACTCCCCTTCTTGTTGCATATACAAACATGGTACTAGAACCATAAATAATATAACCAGCTGCTACTTGGTTTTTACCAGGCTGCAAAAAATCTTCTTTAGTACAAGGCTTTCCCAATTCACTTACTCTTCTGTAAACACCAAATATGGTTCCAATAGAAACGTTTACATCTATGTTTCCACTGCCATCTAGTGGATCCATATGAACTATATACTTACTTGTATTGCTTATTTCATCATCAAAAACTACAAAGTCATCCAACTCTTCACTACCAACCCCTGCACAACTAATTCCATGCTTTAGTACACCCAAAAACTGGTTATTAGCGAATATATCAAGCTTTTTTACGTCTTCACCTTGCACATTTACACTACCGTCATCACCAAGAATATCAACTAATCCTGCTTTATTCACTTCTACGTTTACTCTTTTGGCAGCAAGAGCAATATCCCTAAACAATCTACTAAGTTCCCCAGTAGCTGTTGGGAACTGCCTTAGTTGTTGTAGTGTAAATTCGTCTAAAGTGAGTACTTTTCTATTTACAGACATAAGGAATTTTTCATTTGCATAAAGATAGTAAGCTACAGTTAAACGGAGGAGATTTTTTGGGCAGTTTTCACCTCGTATATTTGCACCAATCGTTCAACCAATGATCATTTTTTAAAAGTTATGAAAATATTCAAATTTGGAGGCGCTAGCGCAAATAATGTAGAAAGAATAAAAGCTTTAAAAGACATCGTAAAATCATATCCAAGTGAACCATTGGTGATCATTATTTCTGCTATGGGCAAAACCACTAATGGACTTGAGAAAGTGGTGAATGCTTTTTTTGAAGGAAGGAAAGATGACGCTTTAAAATTGTTCGAAATAGTTAAACAACAACATTTAACTATAGCAAAATATTTACTCATTAAAAATTACAATAATTGCTACCTGCAATTGAACGACTTTTTTACCGAAATAGAATGGCTGTTGCATGATAAACCTGTTCGTAATTATGATTATTATTATGATCAGATTGTTTGTGTAGGCGAATTATTGAGCACAAGTATAATTAGTCAATTTTTAAATCAGGAAGGCATTAATAATTTATGGGTAGATGTTAGAGATTTAATTAGAACAGATAATAATTTTAGAGATGCTCAAATTGATTGGAAATATTCTGCTGAAAAAATAGAGGAAGTAATTTTAAATAATACTAATAGCATTACCATAACACAAGGATTTATTGGTGCTACAGATGATAATGAAAGCACTACTTTAGGCAGAGAAGGAAGTGATTACACTGCTGCGGTTTTTGCCAATATACTCAACGCCGAAAGTGTAACTATTTGGAAAGATGTAGATGGTGTTATGAATGCCGATCCTAAAGCATTTACTGAAGCCGAACTAATTGAAGCGCTAAGTTACACAGAAGTTATTGAGATGTCGTACTATGGAGCGCAAGTAATTCATCCAAAAACAATAAAACCGCTTCAAAATAAAAATATTCCTTTGTTGGTTAAATCTTTTTTAAACCCTCAATTAAACGGGACAATCATTCATCAAAAAAGTAATAAAAATCTTCCACCTATTATTGTTATAAAAAAGGATCAGGTTTTATTACACTTAAGTACACAAGATTTCTCCTTTATTGGAGAAGAGCCTATGAGTTTTTTATACCAACTTTTTGCAAAAGTAAAAATAAAGCCCAATCTTATTCAAACTGGTGCAGTTAGTCTACAGCTTTGCCTAGACAATCACCCTACTAAAATTGATCGCTTTGCACAAGAAGCAAGTAGCTTTTTTGATGTTCAGATAGAAAAAGAGTTGAGTTTATTAACCATTAGGCATTATAGCAAAGCTTCACTAGAAAAATTAAGTTTAGGAAAAACAGCAATCTTGCAACAACAAACTCCAGAAACTATTCAAATGATTTACAGAGCTACTGAATAGCAGAACTTAGCATTTCATAATCGCCTTTTTTGTTAACTCCTATCAAAGGAATTTTTTTAGTTGATTCAAAAAAATCAAACACCGATTTTAGTTGATCAGCAAAAACTTTGTAGCGATCATCATCTTTCACTGCTTTTAGAAGTACCGTTAGGCTTTTAGGATTATTGAAATTAATAGGGAAAATATGAACAGGAATAAATTGCTGTCCCCCATTATAAGCATAAGCAGATAATATATATAACTCTTCTATCTGTTGATTTTGCAAAGGAATACAACCAACAGTAGTGCATGTTCCATGAATAAAAATATCACCTCCTGGATGTGTTCCATTGCTTCTAATTTTGTCGGATGCATTCGGATAATTTATTCCGAGCGATAAATGATAACTACTATTGGGATTAAATGCATTGATAAAGTAAAATCCTTCTGGCACTTGATAATCTCCCTCAAATCTTTTTGGACCAAGAGCGCCAGACAATGCACAAACCTTATAGGTTTTGAATAAAGTAAAAGGATCTTTATTACTGTTTCTAGCCCACACTTCTAACTGACTATCGTATTTAAAACTTCTAATGTACAATTGCTTTACTGGCCAATTAATTCCTTTTTGGCTCAATTGTACTTTGAGTGAATCTTCCTTTTCTTTAAAGGCATTTGCAACTCGAGGATAGTTTAACTGATTACTGATAAATGAAGACTGCGACATCCCATTCATTGCAAATATTGCAATTAGCAGGTATACAATCGATACTCTTATCATGAATTAATCGTTTGAATTAGAAAGATACGATTAAATAAAATTAGCTATACATTTCTGTACGCAATTCTTTTACCCTGCTATCTTCCATATATTCATCAAAAGTCATTAAACGGTCAATAATTCCCTTAGGCGTTAGCTCAATAATTCTATTAGCAACGGTTTGCATAAATGTATGGTCATGCGATGTAATAAAAACAATACCAGGAAATGTTTGACAACCTTCGTTAAAGCTTTGAATACTTTCTAAGTCTAAGTGATTGGTGGGTTGATCTAATATTACAAGATTTGGATTTTGCAACATCATTCGGCTCAACATACAGCGCACTTTTTCACCTCCACTTAGCACATTTGTTTTCTTTTGAATATCATCTCCACTAAACAACATTTTTCCTAAGAACCCTCTAATAAAAGGCTCATCTGCATCGGTTACATGTGCAGGTACATATTGACGAAGCCAATCCATCAAAGAAAGTCCCGCCGTAAAAAATTCATGATTCTCTTGTGGCAAGTACGCTTTTGTAATGGTTGTACCCCACTCAAATTTACCACCATCATATTTAGCATCTTCCGAAATAATTTCGAAGAATGAAGTAATAGCTAAAGGATCTTTACTTAAAAATGCAATTTTTTCTCCTTTGTTTACACTAAAAGATACTTTATCAAACAGTTTTCTTCCATCAACAGATTTAGAAAGATTTTCAACATTTAAAATCTGGTTGCCCACTTCACGCAATGGTTGAAAAATAATACCAGGATATTTTCTATTTGATGGTTCAATTTCTTCAATCGTTAATTTCTCCAATGCTTTCTTTCTAGAAGTTGCTTGTTTACTTTTAGAAGCATTTGCAGAGAAACGTGCAATAAAGTCTAATAAAGCTTGACGTTTATCTTCATTCTTTTTGTTCTTGTCGTTAATTTGGCGACTCATTAACTGACTACTTTCGTACCAGAAAGTATAGTTACCAGTAAAGGTTTTTATTTTAGAACGATCAACGTCGGCTACGTGCGTACATACTGTATCTAAAAAGTGACGATCGTGACTCACCACCAAAACTATATTTTCGTAATCTGCTAAGAAATTTTCCAACCAACCAATTGTTTCTATATCCAAGCCGTTGGTAGGCTCATCTAATAAAAGAATATCGGGACTTCCGAATAAGGCCTGCGCTAATAATACACGCACTTTAAAATTACTTGGAATATCGCTCATTAAGCTTTGGTGCATTTCATCATGTACACCAAGACTATTTAAAAAGCTAGCAGCATTGCTTTCAGCTTCATATCCACCCATTTCTCCAAATTCAGCTTCTAAATCACCAGCTTTCATTCCATCAGCCTCAGTAAAATCTTCTTTTGAATAAAGTGCATCTTTTTCGTGCATTACGTCCCATAACCTTTTATGGCCCATTAAAACAGTATTGAGCACCGTACAATTATCAAATTCGAACTGATTTTGCTTTAAAACAGCCATTCTCTCACCTGGGGTAATCTCCACATTTCCTTTATTTGGCTCAATTTCACCGCTTAAAATCTTTAAAAAAGTAGATTTTCCTGCACCATTTGCACCTATTACTCCATAACAATTACCTTTTATGAAATTGATATTTACTTCATCGAACAATACCCTTTTACCATAAGCTAGGGTTACATTTCTTGCACTAATCATTGCGTACGCTGTTTTTCGGCGGCAAAAGTAACACTTAATGGTGAATTTTTAAGATGGATGTTTTGTCTTTACTTGAGCTTAATCATCGCTAAATAAGTAAAAGCGGCGATTCTTTGGCTCGCTTTAATAATAAAAAAATTTATTCTTCGGCCATAGTGCTATCAATTTTTACTCTCATTTTTTTAGAGAAATCTTCTATGTTTATTGTACCATTAATTCTAGCAATTTCTATATCAATAATTGCATTGGTTGCAATTAAGTGCCTATTATAATTGTCTAATTTAGTATCAAGTTCACTATTGTTCTTATTGCCATGCGAAGAAATTATCCATTGCATATCTATTAAAAGATTTTCTCTAATCAAGTTAAATTCTTCGTAAGTTAATGGGTGAATTATTTCATTAGCGATATCTGTTCGCAATGTTTGTGAGTAAAATGGCGGTAGTTCTATATTCAAGAATTTAATTAAAACATTTTTAGATAAAGTATCAGCCATATGTTTAATCATTTTTGTTCTATTTGTAAGCCAAACAATTTCCTGTTTACTGGCCTCCATCATTTTAACCATTTTTTGTTTTTGGGCTTTCTCGTTTTGCCACCCATCCACATATAATCCAATTACAATCCCAATGAATGTAGCAACAATGGATAAAAAATAACCAAAAGTTTCTGGGTGTTGAGCCCTAAATTTTTTTGTTAACCCTGTAAAGAGAAGAATAGGTAAAATACAGATAACAATTAAAATCCAAATATTCATTTCTTTTTTTTATAAAAGTAAGTACTAAATTTAAAATTGCAATTTTCTAGTATAATATTCAAAGTTCGATTAATAATTAGAATAAAATTCTTTTTTAGCAGAGCCCCCCAACTCAGCATAGCTTGGTAATTCTTGGCGATAGGCTTCAGTATTTACGCCTGATATATTGCCATTAAACTGGCTATTATCAAAATCATAATTGTTGATTATTGCCATTTTCTTCTTTAAATTCAATAAATTTAGCTTTAAATAGAAGCAAAATGAGCAAGAATCAGTTAGATCAAAATTCAAGAAGGTCATTTATAAAAAGCATATCCATTGGTGCCGCTGTTTTATTAACTGGCAAAATTGTTCCACTATCTGCTAAGGATATTTTTTTACAAAGAAAAAATGTGGCACTTCGTTTTGTGGTGGCTTCTGATTCACATTATGGTCAGCCCAAAACTTTATACGATGAAATGTTGAGTTCATTAATATCTAGTGTAAACAGTTTCCATCAAACATCTCCATTAAATTTCTGTGTAATTAATGGCGATATCATTCACAATGAAAAATCATTACTTTCTGTTGCAAAAGAGAAAATAGAAAAACTCACCATGCCTTTTTATGTTACAAGAGGCAATCATGATATGGTTTCCGAAGATCATTGGATAGATGTTTGGAACACCCCGCTAAATCATCATACAACAGTCAACAATTATGCTTTAGTACTTGGCGATACTTCTAATGAAAAAGGAGAATATTTATCTCCTGATTTAAAATGGCTAGCTGAAAAATTGGAAGAATATAAAAAGAAAAAAGCAATTTTATTATTCTTGCATATACCTCAAGCAAAATGGACTGCCAACGGAATTGACAATCCTGCTTTTTTTGAATTAATAAAGAAATACAAAAATATTAAAGCTGTATTTCACGGACATGAACACGATCAAGATGGAGTTAAAATGAATGATAATATTCCTTACTTTTTTGATGCGCATATAGGCGGCAATTGGGGCACTACTTACAAAGGATTTAGAGTGGTGGAATTAATGAATGATGGTTCTATGCTTTCTTATATGATGAACCCAATTCAAAAGATCAATGAAGTAACAATGTAATTACCATTCTGCTCTAGCAGATGGATTAATATCTAACCCAACAAAGTCGTTAGCTAAATACTTGTAATATCCTGTTATAGCAATCATTGCAGCATTATCTGTACAATATTCAAATGCGGGTATAAATGTTTTCCAACCTTGCTTGACTCCCATTTCGGTTAGCCCATTACGAAGTCCTTTATTAGCACTAACACCACCTGCTAAACAAATTTCTTTAATGCCAGTTTCTTTAACTGCTTTATTAATTTTCTTCAATAATATTTGAACAATAGTATATTGAATAGATGCACACAGATCATTTTTATTTGCTTCAATAAAGCCTGGCTCTTGTTTTTGTAAAAAATACAAAACAGAAGTTTTTAATCCGCTAAAAGAAAAATTTAATCCTGCAACCTGAGGTTCTGCAAATTTAAATTTTAAGGGATCGCCAAGAGCTGCATATTTATCAATCAATGGTCCACCAGGATAAGGCAATCCCATTATTTTAGCAGTCTTATCGAATGCCTCCCCTGCAGCATCATCAATTGTTTCACCAATTATTTTTAAATCCAAAGGAGATGATGCCAATATAATTTGAGTATGACCGCCACTTACTGTTAAACATAAAAATGGAAAACTTGGTTTGTTATCAGAAATTAAATTGGCTAATACATGCGCCTGCATATGATGCACGGCAATCAAAGGTTTATTAATTGCCAATGCAATCGATTTAGCAAATTGTGCACCAACCAACAAACATCCAATTAAGCCTGGTGCTTGTGTAAATGCAATTGCATCAATTGATTCTAAATTTTTGATGCCGGCTAGTTCTAAAGCTTGATCAACAACAGGAACTATATTTTGCATATGAGCCCTGCTTGCGAGTTCGGGAACAACACCGCCATATTTTTCGTGTACAGATTGACTAGCAATTACATTGCTACAAATTTTACCATCAACACAAATAGATGCTGCTGTTTCATCGCATGAAGATTCTATGGCTAATATTGTTATTGGAAGAGGGATAATTGAATAGGTTTATAGAGTTTGTAAGGTTTATAGGGTTTTAAGAATAACTAAACATTTGTGTTGTAAACTTTATAAAACCCTACATAACTAGATACTTACTTGGTTCTTATAGCCACTACTGGATCCATTTTAGCGGCAATTGAAGCGGGAATGATACCTGCAAGTATACCAAGAATTATACAAATACTTAATGCCAATCCTATAATATTTGGAGCTATAAATATTGGGAATGGTAGTACGGTACTCAAGGCTAATGATAATAACCACACAAGCCCCAATCCTATTAGTCCACCTATGATACATAAGAACGCACTCTCTAATAAAAACTCTGTTAATATAGTACTACGCTTTGCACCGATTGCTTTTTTAAGTCCAATTTGACTGGTTCTTTCTCTTACTGTTACAAACATAATATTGGCTACACCAAATGCACCTACAATTAAACTCAAACCAGCAATAGCCCATCCGCCAGCACTTACCTGTCCAAAAAATCCACTGATTTGTTCCCCAAATTGAGCCACATCATTGCATGAAAAATTGTCTTCTTGTGTAGGACTTAATTTTCTTAATTGACGCATGACTCCGTTTAATTCATCGGCCAAAGCAGAAGAAGCCACATTTGCTTTTCCCTTAACCATGATGTATGGATTATTATTATCGGGGTTATAAATGCTTGCAAAATATCTATAAGGAACAATCATGCAATTATCATAATCAAAACCACCTAATAAACTTTGCCCTTGTTTTTTTATAACACCCACCACATAAACTCTTCTCCCTTTAAATGAAACCTCTTTACCAACAGCTTTTTCAGGGCTTCCGTATAATTCATCTGCTACTTTATAGCCTATCACTCCTATGCTAGTTCCACTAGTAAAATCAGCTTCATTTAAATAGCGTCCATTGTTAACTACAATTTCTTGTATACTATTAAATTCATTAGATACTCCGTATAAATTTACATTACTCAATACATTATCAGCATAATTGAGACTAACATTATTGCTAACAAAAAATGCTGCAAAAGATGCTAAATAACTTTTGCTTTTTATTACTTTCAACTCCTCATATTTCATTGATGGACGTTTTACATACTTCCACCATGGATAATCATTTCCCCCACCATAATTCCATTTATCGATATAAATTGTATTATCACCAAATGATTTTAAGTCGGTCTGCACTTTTCTTTCTAAACTATCTACAGTAGCCAATACACCAATAATGCAAAAAATGCCAATTGTAATTCCAAATAATGAAAGGAAAGTCCGTAGTTTATTCACTTTTAGCTCTTGCAAAGCCATTCGGAAACTATTCCATAAAATACTCAATAATTTAAGCATCATCAAATGTAACAAGCATCTTGCATTTTAGAGTTTAATTTATGTAAACGGTTATAATATGTGTTCAACCCTATTTTAAAACTGATAACCTAAAACTCTACAAAAACAAAAAAATAACAGATATGAATTTCTAAATAACTCTATCATTGTTAAAAATATTGGAAATTGAACATTTTTAACAATTGCATCCAATCAAATGCTATTTTTGTGAAGATTTAACCAAATAATCTTGCTTTATGACCTGGAAACAAGTCTTCACATCATCGGTTGGTAAAAAGCTTGTAATGGGCTTAACTGGTATCTCTTTAGTTTTATTCTTAGTTGTTCACGCTGGTATCAATGCAACCGTTTTTGCCGATTTAGTGGATACAAATGAAAATGGTGAAATGTTTAATAAAGCAGCTCATTTTATGGGATCAGCCGTATTAATTCGAATTATAGAAATTGGATTGTTTGCTGGCATTATTTTACACATTTTACAGGGCTACTTACTTACGTTGGAAAATCAACGGAAACGCAAAGTGGGTTATGCGGTATCTTATAAGGAAGGCAGTAAATGGTACAGCAGAAGTATGGGGCTTTTGGGCACTTTAATTCTTCTTTTCTTAATATTACACCTTTACAATTTTTGGGTATCGGCAAGGTTTACTGGCAGGGGCTTAGAAGAAATAACCTACAATGGTGTAAAAATGCACAATATGTTTGGACTAATGAAAGCAACTTTTACAGAATGGTGGGTTTTAGTAGTGTACGCACTTGGCTGTATCTCGTTATGCTACCATTTGGCACATGGTTTTCAAAGCGCATTTAAAACTTTAGGAGTGCATAATAAAAGATATAACTTAATGCTAACTAGTTTTGGTTATGGATTTTCAATAGTAATTGCTTTGGTATTTATCATGATGCCTGTTAGCTTTTATTTCGGTTGGATTAATTAATTAAAGTATATTCTAATCATAATAAACCATCGGATGTATGTTAGATGCTAAAATTCCTTCTGGCCCATTAGACAAAAAATGGACTGAATATAAGGGACATTGCAAATTGGTAAACCCAACCAACAAAAGAAAGTTGGAAGTAATTGTAGTAGGAACTGGTTTGGCTGGTGCTTCTGCTGCTGCTGCATTGGGAGAACTGGGTTATAAAGTGAAAGCATTTTGCTTTCAAGATTCTCCTCGTCGTGCGCACTCAATTGCAGCTCAAGGAGGAATTAATGCTGCAAAAAATTACCAGAATGACGGTGATAGTATTTATCGTTTATTCTATGATACCATTAAAGGTGGTGATTATAGATCAAGAGAAGGTAATGTGCATCGCTTAGCTGAAGTAAGTGGTAATATTATTGATCAATGTGTTGCACAAGGTGTTCCCTTTGCTCGCGAATATGGTGGTTTATTAAGTAACCGTTCTTTTGGTGGCACACAAGTACAAAGAACTTTTTATGCTGCTGGTCAAACCGGACAGCAATTATTAATAGGAGCTTACCAAGCGCTTGAACGGCAGGTAGCTTTAGGAAATGTTACAATGTATGCCCGCCATGAAATGCTAGAAGTAGTAAAGATTGATGGGAAAGCTCGTGGAATTATTGCACGTGATCTTGTAAATGGAAATTTAGAAAGACATTTCGGACATGCTGTACTATTATGTACTGGTGGATATGGAAACGTATTTTACTTATCTACCAACGCAATGGGCAGCAATGTTACTGCTGCTTGGAAAGCCCATAAACAAGGAGCCACTTTTGCAAATCCTTGTTTTACACAAATTCACCCAACATGTATACCAGTAAGTGGAGACCATCAGTCTAAACTAACTTTAATGTCTGAATCTCTCAGAAACGATGGTAGAATTTGGGTGCCGAAAAAACAAAACGATACTAGAATTGCAATTGATATTGCAGAAGAAGAAAGAGACTATTATTTAGAAAGAAGATACCCGGCATTTGGCAACCTTGTTCCTCGTGATGTTGCATCAAGAGCTGCCAAAGAAAGATGTGATGATGGATATGGTGTAGGTACAAGTAAGCAAGCTGTTTATTTAGATTTTGCTGACGCGATAGTACGTTACGGAAAAATTGAAGCTGGTAAAGAAGGAAGGTCAGGTGTTTCTCACGACCAAATAGTTGCAATGGGCAAAAATGTTGTGAAAGAAAAGTATGGTAACCTTTTTGATATGTACCAAAAAATTACAGGCGAAAATCCTTATGAACTTCCGATGAGAATATACCCTGCTGTGCATTATACAATGGGCGGATTATGGGTAGATTATGAATTACAAACCAACGTTCCAGGCCTTTATGCATTAGGTGAAGCTAACTTTAGCGATCATGGTGCAAATCGTTTAGGAGCATCTGCATTAATGCAAGGATTAGCAGATGGATATTTTGTAATCCCTTACACACTAGGTAATACTTTAGCAGATGAAATTTATAGTAAAGCAATAGAAACATCTCACCCTGCTTTTGAAGCTGCTGAAAAAGCAGTATCCGATCGAATTAATATATTGATGAATATTAAAGGAAAACAAACAGTAGAAAGTTTTCATAAGCGCTTAGGAAAAATTATTTGGAATAAATGTGGAATGGCTAGAAGTAAAGAAGGATTGGAAGAAGCAATCAGAGATGTTCAAGCATTGAAAAAAGAATTTTGGAGCGATGTAAGAATTCCAGGATCTATAAATGAGATGAATCCCGAATTGGATAAAGCCAATAGAGTAGCAGATTTCATTGAATTAGGAGAATTAATGTGTGTTGATGCGCTTAGCAGAAATGAAAGTTGTGGTGGTCATTTTAGAGAAGAATATCAAACTCCAGAAGGAGAAGCTTTACGTGATGATGCAAACTATATGTATGTAGCAGCTTGGGAATACAAAGGGGAGCATGAATGGAATTTACACAAAGAACCATTAATTTATGATGTAGTTAAACCATCTCAACGCTCATACAAATAATTGAAGGAAAAGCTTATCATAAGAAACTTTGGTCCCATAAAGGATGTTGAGCTTGAATTTAAGCGATTTAATGTACTTATTGGAGAGCAAGCAACTGGGAAGAGTACCGTGGTTAAACTTTTAGCTGCTTGCAGGTACTTTTCCAATTTAGTTGGCAAGAATGGAAAAGATAATCAATCTTTCGAGTTTGGCCTATATGATTGGGGACTTGGAAACTATTGGGGTACTAACACTTACATTAGATACGAATGTGAACATTATAATTTAACTGTCAATTCTGAATTTGAAGAAAACCCAACTTTCAATATTGATAGTCATGAACACGAAGGTGTTCAATCTGTACCTATACTTTTATCGGAACTCGAGCCCAAATCTTTACCTTTCAAAAATCTGCTTTCCGAACTTAATAAAATCAAACCTCAAGACAACCCAATTGAATTAGTTGATCAGAGCAACTGGTTAATTCCAAGTAGTTTTTATCAAAATGATGTTGCTTCGGTACTTGATAACCCATACTTTTTTTATACAGAAAGAGCACTTCAGTCAATATTTTCACTGGGAAAAAACAACATACCTAACTTATCAGATACATTGTTCAACTATTTCGACAAAACTTTTTTTATTCAATCCAACTTCTATAAAAATGAGACAGATATTGAACCACTAGGCATAAAATACAAAAATATAAATGGGCAAGGTTTCATAAAGACAGAAAAACATGATTTTATTAGTTTATCAAACTCCGCAACAGGATTTCAATCTGCCATTCCTATTGTTTTATTAATGAACTATTACTCAAATATTAAAAAAAGAAAAAAAACATTTATAATTGAAGAACCGGAGATTAATCTATTCCCGTCAACTCAAAATAAGCTCATCCAGTTTATTGTTGATAAAACGATGAATTATGGAAATACAACACTTATAACAACTCACAGCCCATATATATTAACCTCATTAAATAACTTAATTTATGCTAATAAGGTTGGAGCAATACATCATCAAAAAGTAAACAAGATTGTTCCAGAAAAATGTTGGTTAAACTCTAATGAAATAAGTGCTTATCAATTATTATCAAATGGAAGAGCTTTAAATATCATTGATAAAGAAGAACATATAATTGAAGCTGATAGAATTGATGATATTTCAAATTCATTGAACATTGACTTTGATAAATTATTTGAATTAGAAAGTTTATAGAATGACCTTAATTGATGATAAATGTATATTAGCTCTTGACAAGAGACCAGAATGTGTTGTTTCTGAAAATGGTAAAACTTATTCATTAATAAACAACTCTATGTTTATAGTTAAACAGGTTAAAGGTGATAAATGTTTACATCAAGAAGTAGGAGAAAAAAGATGCGACTATTTAATGATTATTAATGATAAGAAAATAAGAAGAGTTTTTTTTATTGAATTAAAAGGTGGTAATATATCAGAGGGAATCAAGCAAATTATGTCAACAATTCAATATTTAACAAATGAGTTAATTGGCTATAGAATTGATGCTAGAGTAATTGGGAAGGGGAGCAATATTCCCGCGGTTAGAAATACTCCTGCTTATGTTAAATTAATGAAAAAAGTAAAATTAGAGAAAGGCACATTAGAAATTTCAACAAACAAATTTTATACCGAAAACATATAACAATGGAACATAACGAAATGAATCTTACAGTTAAAGTTTGGAGGCAAAAAAACAGTAAAGTGTCTGGTAATTTTGAAAGTTATCCTGTAAAAAATATTTCTTCAGAAATGTCATTCTTAGAAATGATTGATGTGTTGAATGAAAAATTAATTGTTGAAGGAAAAGATCCTATTGCTTTTGATCATGATTGTAGAGAGGGTATTTGTGGAATGTGTTCTATGTATATTAATGGAAAACCACATGGACCATGGCAGGCAAATACTACTTGCCAATTGCATATGAGGGCTTTTAAAGATGGAGATACTGTTGTTGTAGAACCTTGGAGAGCAACTGCTTTTCCGGTGATTAAAGACTTAATGGTAGATCGTTCAGCTTTCGATAGAATTATGCAAGCCGGCGGATATATTAGTGTTAATACAGGAAACGCTGTAGATGGTAATTCTTTGCCAATTAATAAAGACAAAGCAGATGCTTCGTTTGCAGCGGCTATGTGTATTGGTTGTGGAGCTTGTGTAGCAGCTTGTAAAAATAGCTCAGCCATGTTATTTCTTAGCGCCAAAGTGGCTCATCTTGCATTACTACCTCAAGGAGAACCTGAGCGTCATTCTCGTGTGATAAATATGGTTGCACAAATGGATAAAGAAGGATTTGGCGCTTGTACCAACACAGGAGCATGTGAAGCAACTTGTCCTAAAGAAATTTCTATCAGCAATATTGCTCGATTAAATCAAGAATATTTAGTAGCTAGTTTGGTAGCAGATAAATAATTAGAATTTTTTTTATTTAATCCCTTTGTAGGAACACTACAAGGGGATTTTTATTGGTACAATTAAGCTGCCCCTTTCTTTTTTAATATAAAAGCTGCTATTAAACTAACACCTAATCCCACTGGAAGTATTTCCATATAAGTAAAAGCAGCATTGACTAAAGGGTTCTTATACATTTCACCAAATTGAGACATTTCAGAAGCTTGCTTTGCTATATCGGCAGCACTAGCACCGCTTACTTTAAGTTTTTCGTTAGCATACTGGGTATATTTTTCCATGAAATCGGGCATGAAATAATAATAATTAACTAGCCAAGTTAATACATAACAGGTAGAAGCAATCAATGTAATGAACATTCCAATTTTAAAAGCAGTTCCAAATGATACAACTCCTAGATTAATTTTGTCTCTATAGTTTTTTATCCCAACAAAAATCATAGAGAATGCCAAAATCATCATTGTATAACCAAAATAAGCTCCATTGTCAAAACCAATTTGATCGTGAAAAATAGTAGCTATTGTTATACTCACCATTGTGATGGAGCCTGCAATTAATCCATGTTTCCAAATAATTTTTTTCATGCTAGTTGATTTAATTTTAAAAGATGAAGCAAAACTCTTATTTATTCAAGACAATGGAATCATACTTTAGGATGATTTTTTCAATTTTTTAGAAAATCATCCTAAATAATGAAGAGTTAGTATATCAATTGTAACTTTTTGGCTTTATCAATTGCCTGGGTTCTTCTCTTCACTTCTAACTTGTAAAATAACTTAGAAGAATGAGTTTTTATAGTATTTACAGAAACGAATAACTCATTGGCAATTTCAATATTACTCATACCATTGGCCATTAATTGCAAAACCTCCAATTCTCTATTACTAATATTGCATATTACTTGATTCACTTTATTTGATTCAAAAGAAATTGCAGATTTATGAATCATTTGCCCTTCATTTTCTACTATTCCCTTCTTTTTAAAATTTAAATTTTTTGACAACCATATACCTAATAACGTAAAAAAAAGCGCAATTAACCCAATATAAATATCATAAGCTTTACTCCATATTAGAAACCTAATTTCAATCCATTTTAAATAAAATAGAAGGACAGCTAAACTTACACCGTATATAAAAATCATTTTATATTTAAACTTTGTCATCTTTATATCTGTTAAAGTTATTTTTTTTAGGTAACTTATCAAAGAATTCAGACTGTTTTTTATATCTTCAAAAAAAATATACAATATGCGTATTTTAATCTTCCTAGCGGTATTAATTACTGGATTAGCCGCATGTAAAAATCAAACCTCAATGAACAAAGAACAATACCAATGGCCCAATTTGAATGCGCCAATAGCTACAATTAAACCATATATAAGAACAATTCATAATGATACGGTGATCGACAATTATTATTGGATGATCGACTTTTTTAAAAAGGGACCAGATAGCACCAATGTTGTAAACTATTTAACAGAAGAAAATAATTATACCGATTCAATGCTTGGTGGAACTAAAAATCTTCAAAGCAGTTTATTTACGGAGATGAAAGCTAGAATCAAAGAAAAAGATGAAAGCGTTCCGGTTTTTAAAAATGGGTACTATTACTATTCTAGAACAGAAGAAGGAAAGCAGTATTATAAATATTGTAGAAAAAAGGAGAATTTAACAGCTCCAGAAGAAATATTGTTAGATGTAGATGAAATGGCAAAAGGAAAATCTTATTTCAGTGTTTCGGGATTTGCATTAAGCGAAAATAATCAACTACTTGCTTATGGAGTTGATGAAGTTTCAAGACGACAATACACTATTCATATAAAAAACTTGCAAACTGGAGAAATATATAAAGATGCAATTACTGGCACTGGCGGAGATCCTACATGGGCCAACGATAATACAACCATTTTTTATACATCTAATAACCCTGTCTCTCTTTTGTCGGAAAAAATTAAAAGACATACCATTGGAACTGATTCAAAGCAAGATCAAATTGTATATGAAGAAAATGATAAAAGCAATTATATAGGTGTAGGAAAAACAAAAAATGGCAAATTTATTTTTATTGTTTCTCAAGCTACAATGTCATCCGAATGTAGAATGATCGATGCTAATACTCCAACAGCTAATTTCAAAATTTTTCAGCCAAGAATAAAAAATGTTTTGTATGATGTTGTGGCATTAGAAAATAAATTCTTGATAAAAACCAATTTAGATGCCCTCAACTTTAAACTAATGGAATGTCCGTTAGACAAAACTGATGTAAGTAATTGGAAAGAGCTTATCCCTCATCGCAAAGATGTTTTAATGCAAAGTATAGAGGAGTTCAACAATTTTATTGTGATCAATGAAAGAAAAGATGGATTGGTAAAATTGCGTGTTCAAAATTTTCAATCAGGATCAGAATATTATATCGATTTTGGCGAAGCTGCATACACGGCTTCATTTAATGCCAACCCGGAGTACAATACTACTAACCTCCGATATAGCTATACTTCACTAACTACACCTTCATCTGTTTACGACTACGACTTAAACACCAAAGCAAAAAAGTTGATGAAGCAACAAGTAGTGTTGGGAGGCTATAACTCAGATGAATACACAACTGAGAGATTAAATGCAACAGCAACTGATGGAACAAAAATTCCGATATCGATTGTGTACAAAAAAGGATTTAATAAAAATGGTACTGCTCCCCTATTATTATATGCTTATGGATCTTATGGCATAAGTTCAGATGCGAGTTTTAGCAGCACTAGACTTAGTTTATTGAACAGAGGTTTTGCATTTGCAATTGCTCATATTAGAGGTGGTGAAGATTTAGGTAGGCAATGGTATGAGGATGGAAAATTAATGAAGAAGAAAAATACTTTTACCGATTTTATTGATTGCGGAAAATTCTTGGTAAGTAATTCCTATACTTCGTCTGAACATTTATATGCTCAAGGAGGAAGTGCAGGAGGCTTGTTAATGGGTGCTGTAGTTAATATGGCTCCAGAACTTTGGAAAGGAATAATTGCGCAAGTGCCTTTTGTAGATGTGATAAATACCATGCTCGATGAAAGTATTCCCTTAACTACCAATGAATTTGATGAATGGGGAAATCCAAAAAATAAAGAAGCTTATTTATACATGAAGAGTTACTCCCCTTATGAAAATGTAGCAGCAAAAAATTATCCGAACATACTTGTAACAACAGGATTGCACGATAGTCAAGTTCAATATTTTGAACCCGCTAAATGGGTTGCTAAACTTAGAACACTTAAAAAAGATAAAAATATTCTCTTGTTGCATACCAATATGGAATTTGGGCACGGTGGGGCTTCTGGCAGATTTGATTATTTAAAGGACATTGCTTTGAATTATGCTTTTCTATTTGCATTGGAAGGCATTAAAGAATAATTAATTGCTTAATGCCAAACCAGTTTTTTCAATTTAAACAATTTATTGTCGATCAGAATCAATGTGCAATGAAGGTTTGCACCGATTCTTGTTTATTTGGGGCATGGGTAGCTGATTATCTTGAAAAAGAAAAAAATGATCAGCAATATATACTCGATATCGGAACTGGAACAGGCTTGCTTGCATTAATGCTTGCACAAAAAACCAATGCTAATATTGATGCAGTAGAAATAGAAGAAGCAGCGACTATCCAAGCTAGAAATAATTTTGTGGCATCTCCATGGAGTAACAGGTTACAAGTTTACAACACTCCTATTCAATTGTTTAAAACAACAAATCCTAAAAGCTACGATTTTATTATTAGCAACCCGCCGTTTTTTGAAAATAATTTAAAGACTGATAATAAATTAAAAAACCTAGCGCTACATAGTGATGCATTAACCCTTAGCGAATTGATTGTACAAATTGAATTTCATTTAAAATCAAACGGACAATTTGCTATATTACTTCCAAACGATAGAAGTGCTTATTTTATTGATGAAGTTCAAAAAGTAGGTTTCCATATCCAATCAAGCATCAATGTAAAACAAACACCGAGGCATCCTTTTTTTAGGAGTATGATGCTTTTTGGTTACAACACTTCTTCAACCATAACAAAGGAGTTCATTATTAAAGAAAACAATGAATATACTACTGACTTCCACGATTTATTATCAGCGTATTACTTACCATTCTAATTGTTTATCTTAGCAGTAATGAAAAAATGGAATATACTTTTTCTAGGTTACCTGTTTATGCTTGTTTCTTGTGGAAGCACTAATAATGAGATGCTTCCTGCTGAAAATGGACTAGACGCTGGACGAGAGTTTATTGATGGTTGTTTAAAAGGCGATTTTATAAAAGCCAACTTTTATATGTTGCAAGATGAGGTTAATACTCAATTTTTAAAATCTACAGAAGCTACTTTCAGAGAAAAAGATAAAGAAGGAAGGCAGCAATTAAGGCTTGCATCTATCAATATTAAATCGGTAACCGAACTTACAGATTCAACAGTAGAGTTATTACACAGCAATTCATATGATACTGCTCAACAAAAATTGATAATGATTCATCAAAACAACAAATGGCTAGTTGATTATAAAAAATCATTTAACTAAATAATACATGAAAAACATTTTACTAGTTGGAGTTGGAGGAATGCTAGGATCTATGCTTAGATATTCTGCTTCACTAGTTATAAAACAACCAAATTTTCCATATTCAACTTTATTAGTTAATGTTTTAGGATCTTTATTCATTGGGATGATCATGGGCTGGTCGGCAAAACAGGATAATGCTGAATTCTGGCAATTATTATTAGCAATAGGCATTTGTGGTGGGTTCACAACTTTTTCGGCTTTTGCGTGGGAAAATCTACAGTTATTAAATGAGCAACGATATACACATTTTTGTATTTATGCAGGAGGAACGTTAATTTTAGGATTAATAGCTGTAGTAGTAGGTTATTGGCTTATAAAATAAAATCAATTTTGTTATGGAACCACAAACAATTGTTCATCCTTGGCATGGTGTACCTTATGGAGAACTTGCCCCAAGAGTTGTTAACGCTATTATTGAAATCCCTCAAGGGTCTCGCTGTAAATATGAAATAGATAAACCAACTGGATTATTAAAATTAGATCGAGTAATTTTTTCTTCTTTTTATTATCCAATCAATTACGGATTCATTCCCCGCACTTACGGTGGCGACAAAGATCCTCTAGATATATTAGTAATTACTTCTCTTCCCGTGCAGCCACTTACGTTGATGGATGCTAAAGTAATTGGGGTGATGCAAATGATAGATCAAGGAGATCCAGATGATAAAATAATTGCCGTTGCAGCTAATGATCCTGGCGTAAACCATTACAATAATATTGAAGAGCTTCCAAAGCATTTCTTTGATGAACTCAGGCATTTCTTTTCAGAATATAAAAAATTAGAAAATAAAACCGTAATTGTAGAAGATTTTGGCGACAAAGCAAAAGCATTGCAAATTATAGAAGAAGCAATAGAATTTTACAAAACAACATTTCTAAAATAAAAAAACTATGAGCTTTACCACCATATTACTACTCGTTATTGTTGGTTTAGCTGCTGGTTTTTTAAGTGGACTAATTGGCATTGGTGGTGGAGTAATAATTGTTCCAGCTTTGGTATTTTTTGTAGGCTTTACCCAAAAACAAGCACAAGGAACTTCTTTAGGCATATTACTGCTTCCTGTAGGTATTTTAGCCGTAATTCAATATTACAAACAAGGTTATTTAAATATTAACTATGTACTGGTTGTAGCGTTAGCATTTGTGGTAGGAGGTTTTTTTGGAAGTAAGCTCGCTCTTAATTTAAGCGACGAAAAAATGAAGAAAATTTTTGCGTTAGTTTTATTGGTTATTTCTATCAAAATGTTGTTTTTTGAAGGAAGAAGTCATCCAAAAAGCCCAGAATCCACAAAAATTGAGCAATCGGGCCCTTAATAAGTGGAAGATTGAAATCTCGAGCTTATATTTGCAAAAAATAGTTTCATGGAAGCAAGAAAATCATCAGGTAAATATTGGGCACTTTGTTTTTTCTGGTTAGCAATTCTGGTTACGCTATTAGTTGTTTACCGCGAATTTTTCTGGTTAGCATTACCTGGAACTGTAACCTATTTTGCCAAGGCATTAGATATAATGTAATTACAATTAAATTCTTTTGATAATTCTTAATTGATGAGTTCTTTCACCAGTATCTGAACTCACTATCCCCATATTGTCAATTTTATCTATTCTAACTCTTCCTGAAGAATGAATAATTGTTTCACTGCTGAGTAGTATTCCTACATGGGTAATCTTTCCTTCAGCATTATCAAAAAAGGCAAGATCACCGCAAATTACTTCTTGTAAAAAACCAACCACCTCTCCTAATGCAGCTTGTTGATAAGCATCTCTTGGTAATTGCTTGTCGAAAAACCGATATACTTGTTGAGCAAATCCACTACAATCAA
>Ga0209490_10001706_pt1 | contig 21045 bp, 18 predicted proteins | sample MAT06_FD_187209 | JGI IMG/M metagenome (GOLD analysis project Ga0209490, IMG submission 187209) | Freshwater microbial communities from Lake Fryxell liftoff mats and glacier meltwater in Antarctica - MAT-06 (SPAdes) (version 2) | ecosystem: Environmental > Aquatic > Freshwater > Ice > Liftoff... | reverse complement strand
GTCTCCGCGTTGCACTGCCTCAATCGCTTTTTGACGTAGGTCATCACTGTAGGGGGCTGGCATAGGCTTCCATAGATATTCTTTCCAATCCTAACTATACGTCCTGATACAACCTCGTAGTGCTATACCTGCAAAATCACGAGCCGTAAAGGATTGATGTATTTTGGCTTTCCGCTCCAGCGCGATCGCCTAAATCATGATGCCCTCAACATCGGCTTATCTTGGAGAGCGCTGGTGGGTGCCGGAACTGACTCGATTTTGACAGCAAATATCGGCTTTAACCGCGACTACTTTGACACCTTTGGACCAACGCAAAATATCTTCTTTCGCCAAGGAACCCTAGATGCGCGGGGATTGACTGCCAGAGTAGAGCATAATTGGCAAGTCGCATTGACCTGAAAAGCGAGTTATTTGAAGGCGAAACGCTGAGCACCGTGCCGCGACAAATTCGATTTAATGAAGTGGAGGAACGCGATCGCACCAATACTGCCCTATTCATCCTTAACACCTTCAAAATTCTCGACAATTTTCAATTTGAGTTAGGGTTTCGCCAAAACTTTAACAGTGACTATGGCACTTCACTCGACCCTAGTAGAGTAAAAACTTAGTTTTGCAACATCTGATGCCAGCAAAAGCATGTTAGTCAATCAGCATTTTGAATAATACGTTGCAGAACTTTCAGTTCGGTGTACTAGCGCCGGAATTCGCTGGGAGTTAACCCCTGCGATCGCAGTTCGCAGCAGCATTGTGTCGGTTCGCCGCATTCCCGGACTCGATCAGCTTTATCTCTATGACACCGTTCACGGCTGGCAGCCAAACCCAAACTTAAAACCAGAAATTGGTTCTTCTTGGACGGTGGGTGCAGATGTCAGCTATGAAAAAGTGAATCCAATCTATCAACCGGGTTTAACTTTTAAGGTCGGCGTATCTTTGATTATACTAAACTCTTAAGCCAAACCAAAATGTGACGCTCCTACTCCAAATCAAAGATTATGGCGTAGGCATCTGAGTCCTGTTAAGGATATCGAGATCTTCCTTCGAGGTACTCCACAATGTTTCCCTCTACGGCGTTTTATAGTGAGGAATGCGACCCGCCCCACTGTCTTTCAACGCTTCTATTGTAGCACGAAGCCCTTGCCCAGTATGGATTTGTTCGTTTCGGCGCTGTAGCCTTCCCTGTCCTACAGAATCGGTCAGGCTACGCACCTCAACTCACGCGCTTTTCATCCCACCCCAAATCAGATTATGGGGTGGGGATTCCCACCGACTTAGCTAAATCATAGTCTCAATTTCTACAGCGATTGTTCGCGAGCTTAGCATCAGAATTTTCGATACGTCTGCTTAGCCTTGTCACTAGAATTGAGCATTGCTGAATGCAAGCATAAGTTTCCCGCATCCACACTGAATTTTTAATCAAAGCGATGTGGGCGACGCTCTACTTAAATTAATTTGTCCCCAAAAATTACACCTCGCCTCGAATCGTAAACGAATAATCGCCGCCCGGTTCTAGCTGATAGTCTTTTTGCTCTAAAAATCGTCCCAATGGCTCTTTGATTAACGCTCTGCCTAAAGAGGGTTGCACTGAAAGCTCACCTAGCCGGAAGCACCATTCAAAGCGCCACTCAAACTGGTTAGCTTGGACTTCGCCTTCCAGCGTGCCCTGTTGCCAACATTGGCGGGTAATCCTGACATAGGCAGTCGTTTGGGGAAGGCGTTTAGCCACAAAAGTTCTAGGTAAGTAAGTGAGTGTTCAGCGATCGCTGAGGTTGCTCGTTAGCGTCAGATTCAAGTATCCACAATATCAAACCCTTAGGACTCTGCGTCAACACACCGATATTATCGCGGCTGATCAATTGTTTGACAGTTCGCTGAGCAGATTTTAGGCTCGAAAAGCACTAAAAGTAGGGATAACAAGCTTTCTTGGCACTAGATAGCACCAATGGGAGAGGACAAGTCAGGTCATAAGACCATTCTTGAACGAGACGCGATTAATCGTTGGTGCAGCTTGAGGGGTCACAAACGCTGTAGAAAAGCTCGAAGCAAACAGTAGGATTGACGGGTTAAACCCTATCTTTTGGATTAGCGACTGTTGAGCGATCGCGGTGACAGTTAAACTACACAGTTTCATCAACTAAGAAACTATTAGACTAAATGCAACACATTTCTTGGAAAACATACGGATCAGGTGAAACTAAAGGCGAAGTTTATCTCTAGCTACCGATTGGAAAGTCTTTTGTCATCAGAGAGACTAGTTCTTCCAACTTAAGTAAAGTTCACTCAGGTTGCACACACCCTCTATTAAGTTATGGCTTCCATCGCCCGTAAAAACTTATTTGAAGATATTCCTCGCTTTCTTGTTGCTCAAGCAGGAATCATGTTTGCTGTCAGTTTAGTCACGATTCAAGTAGGAATTCTGGATGGGTTTAGTCGATCAACTACTCGCTTGATTGAACAGTCTGACGCTGACTTATGGGTCACGTCTAAGGAAATGCTTCAACTAGAAATAACGTTGCCGATGCCCTTACAGCGTTTGATTCAAGCACGAGAGGTAGAAGGGGTAAACCATGCAGAAGCAATTATGTCTCGTAACTCCCTTTGGTTGGATACAAACGGAAAAATCGTACCCATTAGGGTGTGGGGATTTAATCCAACAGGGCGATTATTTGGCAACTGGTCAATGTCCAAGGGAACCCCAAAATCTCTAAAAGAGGCATATACCTTTATCACCGACAGAAGTAACCTTAACGCACTAAATCTCAAGCAAATAGGCGAAACGGGCAAAATCGTACCGCTAAAAGCCAAGCTAGTTGGATTAAGTGAGTACACCCAATCGATGGCATCTAGTACATCCCTATATGCTTCTTTAGAATCGGCGAATGCTTTTACCTCAGGTTTAGGCTCATCGTTAAACTGTACGATCAATTCTGGCGATGTAGATTGCAAAAATCCTCTGTCAACGGCTGATATTCCTTTAGGTGAACCCCAACCTCAACCGCGCCGTCTAAATTTAACAGATCAGATTACTTATGTACTTGTGGAGGCAAAACCAGGTCAAGATCTTCAGATACTTAAACAACGCTTGGAGGCAAAACTACCCAACACTCACGCTTACACCAAGGAGGAAATGGCATCAATTACCCGAACCTATTGGCGTGAACGCACTGGAATTGGTTTCATTTTAGGACTGGGTGCAGCGGTGGGGGTAATTGTGGGCATTGTAGTGGTAAGTCAAATCTTGTACTCGTCGGTTTCAGATCACTTGAAAGAGTTTGGAACTCTAAAGGCAATGGGAGCGTCTGATTGGGTAATCTACGGCGTAATTACAGAGCAAGCGCTGTGGATGGCAATTCTGGGATATATTCCTAGCATGGCGCTCTGTTGGGGGTTGGGTGCTTGGACGGTTGCAGCGAAAGGAATTGTAATTTTAATTACACCGACTACCGCGATCGCCGTATTTGGACTCACAGTATTTATGTGCGTAGGTTCTGCTCTAATTGCCATTCAAAAGGTAACTCATGTTGATCCCGCAATTGTCTTTAAAGCTTAATCTGTTAGTTGAGCGATCGCTGGTAACACATCTATTCAGGAAAGTGAGTCATCTGATATTCTCGTTACAATAGTTAGTAAACCATCGCTTTTATTTAATTTACAAGATCAATCCAAACAGTGCGGACAACACGTACTCTTGATTGAAGTTAAAGTCTCCGCCTTCTCCTACGACTTGCTCAACCTCGGCTTCTTCTTGTTTTATGTCTACGCCTGTATCATCTACACGCACCCAGAGATTTAATCAATGACTGCTTCGCAAATTCATATTAACAAACTAGTTCAGCATCCAGAGTACTCTGTGCCTACTGTGCAAGAACGTTCCCATCAGGCTCAAAGCACATGGGAAAGGTTAGACAAACGAGCGGTGGTTGCAAAAGGTGTGCAGATGGCGTTTCGGTCTGGGGCGGATTCTACCCTGGTTCTTCAGGGCATTGATCTAGAAATTCCCCGTGGCGAAATTCAATTATTGATGGGACCTTCTGGTTCTGGCAAAACGACTCTTCTCTCTATTTTGGCTGGCATTTTGACCCCTACAGCAGGAACGGTATGCCTGTTAGGGCAGGAAATTACGCGCATGTCAAAGGATGAGCTATCGCGTTTTCGCTTAAAAAATATTGGTTTTATTTTTCAAGGTTTCAATCTATTTCCAGCGTTGACTGCGGCTGAAAATGTAGAAGTGGCGCTAAGGATGAAGGGCGTTCGTAAAGTCGAAGCCCGGAAGCAAGCGAAAGACCTGCTGACCGAAGTGGGTTTGGAGCAGCGTGTCAACTATCTGCCGCGCGATTTGTCAGGTGGGCAAAAGCAACGAGTGGCGATCGCCCGTGCTTTGGCAGGTAATCCCAAATTGATCATGGCAGACGAACCGACTGCTTCCCTAGATTCTCATAGCGGACACGCGGTGATCGAACTGCTGCGGGAACTGGCAAAAGAGAATGGACGCACCGTATTAATCGTTACCCACGATTCTCGCTTAATCGATGTAGCCGATCGAGTCGCCTATTTAGAAGACGGCAAGCTGGTAGGCTGAGTGCGGAGGACGAGGTAAAAAGTGCGATGCCCGATAAGTCCATTGTTCAAAGGCTTCAAGGTGGCTTAATTGTCTCTTGCCAAGCCCCGGTTGAGTCTCCAATGCACCAACCGGAAGTGATTACGGCAATGGCAGAAGCCGCGATCAATCAGGGAGCAGTGGGCGTTCGGTTAGATACGCCTGCCCATGTGAATGCAGTCCGGCAAAAAAATTCTTTCCCGATCATTGGGTTATGGAAGCAGCAAATTCCAGGCTTTGAGGTTTATATTACACCTCAGTTTCATCACGCAGTCGCGATCGCCCAAGCCGGAGCCGATATCATTGCCATTGATGCCACGCTGCGATCGCGCCCCAATCAAGAAACTACTGCAACCTTAATTGAGCGAATTCACACTGAGTTAGGCAAGCTGGTGATGGCAGATGTGGATACTTTAGAAGCGGCGATCGCAGCAATGAACGCAGGAGCCGATTTGGTTGGCACCACTTTATACGGCTACACTGCCGATACTCAACATCTCAAACCTCCCGGCTTTGATTTATTGGCTGAACTGGTTAAAAAACTGGAAGTACCGATTATTTGCGAAGGCGGTATTGCCTCTACTCAAATGGCAAAACAGGCGTTAGATATGGGAGCCTATGCCGTGGTAGTTGGCACTGCCATCACGGGGGTTGATCTCCAGGTGAAGGCTTACGCTACAGCCCTGACTACTCAACGCTCTTGCAAAAATAGCAAACAGCCTGGGTAGGGGCGCAGCATTTGGCAGATCATTTATGGGAATTGCTACCAAGCTTGCCCAAATGCTACGCCCTTACTTACAAGAATTTAGAACGTAAAAGTTGTTCTAACGGTGCCAATTACCACATCTTGGTTGTTTGAGTTATGGTCGGGAGCCGTCAGCCACACCACACCTGGAGTAATCGAGATATTGTCAGTTAGACGATACTGATAAAACGCTTCAACATGAATAGAAGTGCTGGGATCTCTGCCGATCGCGGCTCTCAAGCCAGGGGAAACTGAATCCACTCGCGGCTCCACACCCACAATGATGCCGCCCAAGCTGCCATCTTTGCCTAAATCAGGGAATGCCAAGCCCACTGCCCAGTTAAAAATGTTGAGGTCACCCCGTGGTAACACGCCTCGTGTGGCAAGGGTGCGAGTATTGGTATAGCCGAATGAGCCATTAATCAAAAATTTAGGACTCAACTGAAAAGATGCTGCGGCTCCGTAGGCATTGCTAGAAGTGGGAATATCTAACCCCCCAAAAGCACCACCTGCTAACAGTGGATTGTTGGCTAAAGCCGATCGCAAGTTAGCGCGGTTGCTGCCTGTGGAACCATTAGCGGTGAAATCAGTGTTGTAAGCATGAATGTAGGTTAAACCGACGGTGAATTTTTCCGATGGTCTTAAGGTCAGTTGGGCGATCGCGCCATAGGGTCCATTGAATAAGCCTGCACCCTGGAATGGAGAACTAGCATCATTGGCTAGATAGCCTGCACTGATCTCAATGAAATCATTCAGTTCATATTTCAACCCGATCCCGGTGCCGTTGACCAGGTAGTAAATCGCGTTACGAGTTCCAAAATGAGTCAGTGCCCCGCTACCCCCATCTCCATCCAAGAAAGGGTTAATTGTGTCAGTAAAGTCATCGATCGCCCCTGCATTGGCTTCCAGCGTCACCGTCAACTTTTCACCCACGGGAAACTGATAAAGCAAGGCATCAATACTGACGGAGTTATTATTGTCATTCGCGAAAGCTCCTCCTGCAAACCGTAGATCTCCTTCAGGCGTGAATGTGGAGGCACCTGACAGAGCATTGAGGTTAGTGGCTTGAAGCCGGGTTCTCAGCAAATCTTCACCCGTGAAGGTGGTGTCAAAGTTCAGCCGAACGCGATCGCCTACAATCGTGGTTCTGGGAATATCGCGTCCAATAGCATCTTGCCCAGTGAAAGCGCTAACCAAGCCAAAAACCACTTCACCGTTTAATTTTGTAGTGGTAGAAAATTGCTGCTTCTCCAAGGTAGCGGTGCGAACTTCCAACCCATCGACGCGACCCCGCAATGCCGACAACTCTGCCGCAAACTCTTCTTGGAGCCGCTTCACGACTTCTAGGTCTTCTTTTTTGACAAAATCTGCCGTTGCCGCTGCAATCAACTCCTGAATTTTATCTAAGCAGGCATTCAAACCCGCCGCAAATTCAAACCGAGTTAAGGCACGATTGCCACGAAAAGTTTTGTCAGGATAGCCCACAATACAGCCATAGCGCTCTACTAAAGATTGCAGCGCTTGAAATGCCCAATCCGTGGGTCTGACATCCGTTAGCTGAGAAACGGAAGTGACCTGATCAATCCCATCTAGGGAAACTCCGTCAGCTTCAAGTTGAGCAACTTTAAGGCTATCTGTCGCAGATGCAGCAGCGTTTTCTTGAGCCGACACCGATGAAACCGCGATCGCCGCCAACAAAACGGGACTTAGCAGGAGAGCATTTCTAACTAACTTCAACATCTATTTACCTCACACTCAATACACTGTCAATTCTGACTACTGCACCAATTTTCCGCTTTATAAGAAAGGGTTTTGTTAATGCAGACTCTAAAAATACCATCTAAAAACGATAATGATTATCATCTTAGATTAATTTTTAGAAAAAACTTAGCTTTAGTGTAGATTGAACCTTAATGAAAGTAAATCTCAACTCTAAGATACTTTGCGGACGCTATCCTTTTGGATTTTCATAGAACAGATCTACCATTTTGAGTAGATCTATTGTATTATTTTATTCTGATAAGCAATGCTGAAAAGCGGTTGAGTTGTTTTTGAGAATCATGGCATGAGCCTAGAACTGCCGCCCCTTGGGTCTGTCATTCAAGGATCTTTGAGTCAAGGACTAGAAGTTCGCCTGCACGCAGAGGTGCTGGTGGAAGATATGCGGGTCGGTAAGTTTTTGGTAGTGCAAGGACGGCGATCGCGATTCTTTTGCATGTTGACTGATGTGGCACTTGGCACCAGCAGCCCCCGCATTTTGGCAAATCCACCGGAGCCGGAGAACACCTTTTTGCAAGAAGTGTTGGCTGGCACAGGCACCTACGGCACGGTGAATCTTACGCCAATGCTGATGATTAGTGATGTGCAGGAAACAGGGGATAGCGCACAGGGTACAGGGCAAGAAAGTAACTCAAAACTCAAAACTCAAAATATCTCCTATGGAGACGCTGCGCGAACAAAACTCGCCTCCTCAAAACTCGCTTCCTACCAAGCTCAATCCAGCGCCCCCATCGAACTGCTGCCCGTCAAAACGATTCCCAGTCACTTTAGCCAAGTGTTCGATGCGAGTGAGTGGGATTTTCGGGCGGTGTTTGGCTGGGAAGATGATCCCCATCGGCGAAATTTTGCGATCGGTCAGCCAATTGATATGGAAGTGCCCATTTGTTTAGATCTCGATCGCTTTGTCGAGCGCAGCAATGGCATATTCGGCAAGTCGGGCACGGGCAAATCTTTTTTGACGCGGCTGCTGCTATCGGGCATTATTCGCAAACAGGCAGCAGTGAATTTGATTTTTGACATGCACTCAGAATATGGCTGGGAGGCAACCCGCGAAGGCAAACAGTTTAGTACGGTGAAAGGCTTGCGGCAGTTGTTTCCTGGACAGGTGCAAATTTATACGCTCGATCCAGAATCCACGAAGCGACGCGGGGTACGCGATGCCCAAGAGCTTTACATCAGCTACGACCAAATTGATGTGGAAGATTTGATGCTGGTGCGCGGCGAACTAAACCTGTCGGAAGCTAGTTTAGAAAATGCCATCATCCTACGGAATGAATTTGGCAAAGCCTGGATTTCTCGCCTGTTGACGATGAACAACCCAGAAATTCAAGAGTTTTGCGAAACGAAGATGGGCAGCAAATCTTCGATCATGGCTTTGCAACGCAAGCTGCAACGATTAGATGGGCTGAAATATATTCGCAATACCTGCCCACACAATTACGTTGGGCAAATTTTGGATTCTTTAGAGGCTGGAAAGCATGTCGTAGTTGAGTTCGGTTCTCAATCCAATCTGTTGTCTTATATGTTGGCAACCAATGTAATTGCCCGACGGATTCACCATGCCTATGTGCAAAAAGCAGAGCGATTTTTGCAGACTAAAAACGTCAGCGATCGCCCCCAACAGATGGTAATCACCATCGAAGAAGCCCATCGATTTCTCGACCCGGCGACCGTCGGGCAGACTATTTTTGGCACGATCGCCCGTGAAATGCGGAAGTACTTTGTCACCTTGCTTGTGGTGGATCAGCGCCCTTCTGGAATTGACAACGAAGTCATGTCCCAAATTGGCACCCGCATCACCGCCCTACTAAATGACGAAAAAGATATTGATGCCATTTTTACTGGGGTTTCTGGCGCACAAGGGTTGCGATCGGTCTTGGCAAAACTAGACTCGAAACAGCAAGCCCTAATTTTGGGACATGCTGTTCCTATGCCGGTCGTTATCCGTACGCGCGCTTATGACGAAGCCTTCTATGCCGCAGTGGGCGATACTGCTTGGGATGAAATTCCTGATTCGGTGGTGTTCAAAGCGGCTGAAGCAGCCAGAGCAGATTTAGGATTTTAATAAATCCAACTGACACATCACAGTCGTATAACCTTCACATCACAGCGAAACGGTTTAGATATAACTATGGTCTTGGTATGAATTCGGCACAAGGATAGTCTTGCTCAAGTTCATGGATTGAATATTGCTTTTCGATAGGTGGACGACACTTGCTGTATTTCTTTAACTGGTTCATTTGCAGTTCTTGCTCACAACATTGGTTCGGTTTTCTCTACTTTAATGCATAGAACCGTCCTACCAAATTCGGTTATCCCTGCTCATTTGAGACTATTCAGATACAAAGAATTAATCCACTATAGAGTTATGGAGAAATCAATGGTTCCAACGTTAATGTCTCTTCCACACCCGGTGGTAGCTCTAAATATCAGCCATTCAAAATTCTTTGATTCTGTCCCTTCCATACAAGAAGATCACCCTACAGGAGGAAACAAACAAACACGCAATGCGTCTATAATTCTTGTTAATCGATCAGAGCGAACTCATAATGACTCCGACTCGGATGGGGTTCATCCTTTATTTCAAACGCTTTGATGTTTCTTGCTATTAATGTCAAATATCTGCTTTGTTATTTGTCGCATCTTTAGCAGTACCCAGAGCCTTTATCTATATTAGTAAGTTTTTGAGATCTGGTAGTTGTTTACTTTTTCTTAGGGGCTTTTATTAAAAATGTCATTCATCTTCTAGAGAAGAGTTTTTCATTTTTCTAACCGTTTTTTCCGTTTCTTATTTACGGAGTGATTACCACAGATGACCACTGCCACTGCAAAGTCTAAGACCGCAAAACCTGCTTTTACCGCAGATATGGTTCGCACCTATCTGCACGAAATTGGTCGTGTACCCATGCTAACCCACGAGCAAGAAATTATCTATGGCAAGCAAGTGCAGCAAATGATGGCGCTGCAAGACAAAAAGGAAGCACTTGCTAAGTCATCAGACCACGAGCTAACGGATGAAGATCTGGCGAGACACGCCCAGATGAGTGAAGACGACCTCAAAGAGGTGATGCATCGGGGTCATCGAGCTAAACAAAAAATGATCGAGGCAAATCTTCGCTTAGTGGTGTCGATCGCCAAGAAATATCAAAAACGAAATCTAGAGTTTTTGGATCTGATCCAGGAAGGCACAATGGGTTTGGAGCGCGGCGTAGAGAAATTTGACCCCATGCGCGGCTACAAGTTCTCTACTTATGCCTACTGGTGGATTCGTCAAGCAATCACCCGTGCGATCGCTCAACAAGCCCGTACTATCCGCTTGCCAATTCACATCACCGAAAAGCTGAACAAAATCAAGAAAACTCAGCGGGAACTATCTCAACAGTTAGGACGGGCAGCTACTGCCTCTGAAGTTGCTGAAGCATTGGAGCTAGAACCCAGCCAAATTCGTGAGTTTTTAACGTTGGCACGCCAGCCTGTTTCGCTCGATTTGCGAGTGGGCGATAACCAAGACACCGAACTGCAAGACTTGCTAGAAGATGATGGTCCTTCGCCAGAAACCTACATGGCGCAAGAATCCTTACGTCAAGACTTAGCGACGTTAATGGCAGACCTGACTCCGCAACAGCGAGAAGTGATTGCCCTGCGGTTTGGCTTAGAAGATGGTCACGAACTATCGTTGGCAAAAGTAGGCGAACGCATGAGCATTAGCCGTGAAAGAGTCCGTCAGCTAGAACGTCAAGCGTTAGATCACCTGCGTCGTCGTAAAGCGCGAGTGCGGGAGTACTTAGCAAGCTAGTAAAAAAGAAGAGGGAATAGGAAACAGGGAATAGAACACGCAAACCTGTACCCTATAACCTGTACCCTATAACCTTCTTTTTATGGCGCTACAGGATTTCCAGATTTGCGATCGCGATCTCACAGACGAGCAACTCACTGAATATTTGCCTGCACAGGCGATCGCGGTGGATACGGAAACCATGGGGTTAAATCCTCAACGCGATCGTCTGTGTTTGGTGCAGTTGTGTGATCCGAGCGATCGCGTTACGGTAGTACAGATTCAGCGGGGGCAAACGTCAGCGCCGAATCTAAAGCGACTTCTGGAGTCTGCAAATGGGGTAAAGATCTTTCACTTTGCCCGATTTGACATCACTACTCTGCGACACCATCTCGATATTTACGTTCAACCGATTTTTTGTACTAAGATTGCCAGCAAACTAGCCCGTACCTATTCTCCTAAGCATGGACTGAAGGATTTGGTGATGGAGCTAGAAAAGGTAGAACTAGACAAAAGTGCCCAAAGTTCTGACTGGGGTAATGCAGCAAATCTAACGAATGATCAACTCCGATATGCAGCAAACGATGTTCGCTATTTGATTAGCGCTCGTGAAAAACTGATTGCCATGTTGGAGCGTGAGGAACGCTGGCAATTGGCTCAGGATTGCTTTCACTGTTTACCAACAATCGCGTCTCTCGACTTGATGCAGTATCAAAATATTTTTGAACACTGATCCAGCTTCACTGACGGGTCGCATCCACTTGACTTTTATTCAGACATGCTCTCTAAAGGCAGAATTAGCGCTTGAAAACGAGACTGATCGCGCATTGTGTCGTAGAGCGATCTCGACTGTCATCCCCAAGCCCTAACCCCTTGGAATGGAGTCTATGGTAGTGGTTAAATTCAATCCTACAAACTGGTAAGTCAGATGTATAAGGTAGCCTTGTAGTTCAGCAATATTATCGCCAACGAGTTAAAACAGCGATCGCGAGCCAAATGATAAAGCCTTGGCGAGTTAGATGAAGTGCGGCAAAAATGTGACCTGGCGTAATGTCTTGGTTTGCATCTCCTAACAATGGCTTTTGTTTCGCCACACCGCGATACCAGTTTGTTCCCCCCACTTGCACCCCTAATGTAGCCGCATAGGCAGCCTCGCTCCAGCCCGAATTGGGACTGAGATCTTGAGGAGCATCGCGCCAGCAAATTCGCCAAACATAGCGGGGCTTACCGGACAGGATGGAGAGCGTCAAAACGACCAAACGGCAGGGCAGCCAGGTTAAAATATCATCCAATTTGGCGCTAAACCAGCCCAAGTGAGTGTAAGGCGGATCTCGGTAGCCCACCATGGAATCGAGGGTGCTAGCCGCTTTGTAGGCTAATGCTAGAGGCACACTGCCGATCGCCGGAATCATCGATCCCACGATCGCATAAAACAACGGAGCCATCACGCCATCTGTTGCATTTTCGGTCACGGTTTCCAACACGGCACGCAGCACTTCTGACTCAGACAAGTTCTCGGTGTCTCGCCCCACATATCGGCTTAAGCGCGATCGCGCCTGCTTCAAATCCCCGGCTTGCAACGGTTGAAGAACGTCATTTGCGGCATCTCTGAGGCTGCGTCCTGCAAAACAGCTTGCCAGCAAAATGATCTCTGTTGTCAAACCTGCGATCGGGTGAATTTGTTTTGCGGCAGCAACGATCAGCCATCCTGCCAAGCCACTCCCCAACACTAATCCTATTCCCAGTCCAATACCAGCTAGCCGTAGCGCGATCGCTGACTTAAACATTTTGAAGGACAGATGTGTATAGCGAGAAATCAGCCATCCCATCCCTTGAACCGGATGCCACCAATCCCATGGATCGCCGATTCCATAATCTAAAAGCGCCGCCAAAATCAGTACTAGTTCTGCGTGGTATGCCACTATGCCCTACCCATAAGGGGTTTCGCCCCTGATTGACCTTTTCGTCTTCAGGGAACACTCAAGACGCATCTACAATTCACAGGAAACCAACATGACTCAGCTTGTTCCAATTCAACTTGATGATGGCATGATGCTATACATCGAAGCCCAAGACAACACCGAGAGTCCAATCACTTTTTCCGAAACAGACCTAGAACAACGACGCACTGGTCAAAAAGGTCTACCAACGTTCAATGCCCCGCGCATTAACCCGACACAGTCCATGCAGTTAATGCAAAATACAATTCGCACTTATGCCTACTACTGTATGAATGCATTCAAAAACTGTGGTGTTGCCAACGTTGATGAAGTCACCTTAGAGTTTGGTGTGAATTTAAGCGCTGATGCCGGAGTTCCTTATATTGCCAGTGGGAAAGCCCAAAGCAGCCTAAAAATTACGGTGAAGTGTACTTATCCTAAAAGTGAGGCAGTGTCTGCAAATGGTCTAGTGGTTGGACAGGAAGGAACCCAGAACTAGAGATCAAACGACAAAGCTAGAAGCCTGCCCTTGAGCCGCTTGCCAACTACGAGCATCGTAGTACAAATCTTCCAGAGAAATGCTGTAAAGTGCTTCCTTGAGCTTGTGGTGCAGGCGGTTCCAAAGGGTGAAAGTAACCCAATCTTCGGCGTGGGCATCGTTGGCGTGGTGACGAGGCAACGGATCAACGCTTTCGCCCACTGCTTCCAAAATTTGCCCTAGCGAGATTTGTGCGGGAGGGCGAGCAAGTTGATAGCCACCTTGCGATCCACGCAGCGATCGCACCAATCCAGCCCGACGCATTTCGATCAACAGTTTTTCTAGATAAGGAGCAGGAAGAGCTTGCCGCTGGGCGATCGCGTTTACCGAAGTAGGACCAAACTTCGGCTGAAAACTCAAATCCAGCAGTGCCTTAACGCTGTAATGCCCACGGGTTGTTAATTTCATCAAGTGAAGCGTGAATAGGAGCAACTAGTGATAGCTTAAGCCTAAATCGCGATTCCCAAAGGGAGTCCTGTGGAAAGCTTCGCTAACGCTTCGCGAATCGCTTAACCTTTATCGGCGCATGTGCATTAGCTCTTTCAGAGAGGCTAAAAGATTCACTTTTGCCAAAATAATCTGCTTGTTTGAATTGAGGATAAACGTCCAAGACACATTTACCGTAAACCAAGGAGTTTGCACCCTGCCCAGCACTAAAAAATCAGTCTCGTCCCTTTCCAAGTCGCCCCTTTCCACAGATTTCTGCCCTTGGCAAGGTAGGAAAATAAAGCCCGTCGCCTCCTGTTGCAAGTAAGCCGCGATCGCCGCTGATCCAGTCACTATTGCCTCAAACGGAGGCTGTAACATGCCCTCTGTGGCAAATAGCTGACTGGTCGCCTCGAAATCGCCTGCATTGAGAGTCTCAAAGTATTGCAAGAGTGTTGGTTGGGCAATACCTTCAATTTCAGTACTGTCAGATTTTGCAACCGCCTCGGAAAAAGTTTGCGATAGAGCATTTTTCATCAGCGTTGCCCCAAACAAGCAAGAGTGAACGATAAACTTGTACTCACTAGAGTAAACAGGAAAGCTATTGAAATTACATATCTTTAGATAGATATGCGATCGCTGTTCTACTCAAAAAGTAATAACAAACCGCTGATTCCTAATTTCTTCTTGCTCCCCGATCCCTGATTCTATGGCAACTGATATAACCTTACAGATTAAGCAAAAAGCTTTGGAATTGGGCTTTCACAAAGTTGGCATTGCTGCTGTTGAAAATCATTTAGCGTCTGCCGCTTCTGCTTTACAATCGTGGCTATCTCAGGGTTACCACGCTGACATGCTTTGGATGGCGAATCCTAAACGTGAAGACGTTCAACAGATTATGCCAACGGCGCAGTCTGTGATTTGTGTGGCACTGAACTACTATGCACCTGTCTCTCGTCCTCCCGGCAAAGGCTACGGCAAGATTTCTCGCTATGGTTGGGGACGCGATTATCATCGGGTGCTGCACAAAAAGCTCAAGGCTCTCTCTACTTGGCTGCAAGCTCAAGGAGAAAATGTGCAGGCGCGCTACTATGCCGATACTGGACCTGTGCAGGAGAAGGCATGGGCACAACAGGCTGGCATTGGCTGGATTGCTAAAAATGGCAACCTGATTACGCGCGAGTATGGCTCTTGGGTCTTTTTAGGGGAAGTGTTGACGAATTTAGAGTTGACCGCCGATCGCCCTCATACGGCTCACTGTGGCACCTGCACTCGCTGTATGGATGCCTGCCCAACGGGGGCAATTCCGCAGCCTACTGTGGTGGATGCCAACCGCTGCATTGCGTATCACACGATTGAAAATAGATCGGAAACGCTACCAGCCGCGATCGCATCTCATATGCAGGGGTGGGTCGCTGGCTGTGATATTTGTCAGGATGTGTGCCCCTGGAACGAGCGCTTCGCCCAACCCACCGATGTTGCCGAATTTCATCCTTATCCTGCCAATGTGTCTCCCCTGCTAACTGAACTGGCTACGCTCTCAGATGAAGAGTGCGATCGCCGCTTCCCCGCTTCCGCCCTACGCCGGATTAAACCTTATATGCTGCGACGAAATGCCCAAGCAACTTTAGATGTAGAAAGAGAATAAAAACGATTATGTGCAGGACTTACGCAAATCAATCGAAACTTGCCCCCCAACCCCCAATTTTGGGGGAGCTAGAGATCAAAGTCCCCCAGAATTGGGGGATTTAGGGGGCGAGTGAATAAGTCCTAATGGAAAAAAGTTTGAAAATTTGTTACATTACTTAATGAAAGAGTTAAACTCTTGATGTAACTTTTGCTCTTCGATGGATTTTCGGGCTTATGTCCCAGCAGTGCGCCCCCCAAATAGAATCGCCTACCCTACAGCAGTTACGGTCTGAGAATGCCGAATTGCGTCGATTTTTTGATGCCCAAAAGCAGGTGATTGCCTCTTTGGAACGACGGGCTGGGCGATCGCTCGATGTGCTGGCTACGCACGTGCAGCAGCTTTCTGAAACTCTACACATCGGTATCGATCGGCAAGATTCGCTTGGATTAGTTCAAAATGAGGTGGATGCGCTGTGCGACTTGTTGAGTGATGCTATGGTGCTGCAAAAGCTAGAAGCTGGCAAAGTTGAACTGCATTTACAATCTTTGGAACTCGACACCCTGCTTAAATCGGTCACTCGGCACTTAGTCGGCTCGAAGCAAACGGGTTCGTCGCGTTTAGTCTGTGAGTTTGGCTCTTCATTGCCGCCGATTCTGATTGATCAAGAGTTGACTGAGGCGGTGCTGACCGATTTGCTGGCGAGAGGACTGCGATATTCTGACCCTGAGTTGCCTGTGATCCTTAGCGCTAACTCAGTGGATGAGCAGGTCAATATTTTTGTTGCAGCGCAGCGGTTTGCTCCGATGGGCGATCGCGATTTTGCTACCGAAATTGTTTTGTGCTGCCGCCGGATTGAAGTTCAGCAGGGAAAAGTGACTTGCGAACAACGCTTGGATGGACTGCAAGTGGTTAAAATCGCCCTCAAAAGAAGTACTATTTCATAAAAAATTCTCACCTGTAAATTTTTAGGTGAACGTTGGTCTGGTTCACTAGGCTACACAGCCTTATATAACCAGCAAAATACAAATGAAAATCTTTACTTCTCAGCGAATCTGTTCCATATTAGTTTGTTTATTCGATTGATTTATCCCATTTAACTGAACCCTGCTGTTGAATCGCAGTCTTCAGGCAATTTACAGGCAATAACAAGGAACTGAGACGATGCAAACAGCGCCAATTCCCCCTGACTGCCCCACGGTTCGCGTTGAAGATGATCGCACCGGGCTAGATATTGAAACGTTGAAGCGGGCTTTTTTAGACAATTTGTTCTACATTCAGGGCAAGTTTCCAGAAATCGCGACCCAAAATGATTACTACATGGCGTTGGCTTACACCGTGCGCGATCGCCTATTTCGCCGCTGGCTAAACACTGCTGAAACCTATAGCAAGCAAGGCGCGCGCACCGTTTGCTATCTGTCAGCCGAATTTTTAATGGGTCCTCACCTCGGTAACAACCTGATCAACCTGGGCATCTTTGATACGGTCAAACAGGCAATGACCGAACTAGGGTTGAACCTAGATGAACTCTTTGAGAAAGAAGAAGAACCCGGTCTCGGCAATGGCGGTTTGGGGAGGCTTGCGGCTTGCTATTTAGACTCTCTCGCATCCCTAGAAACGCCTTCCATTGGCTATGGTATTCGCTATGAGTTCGGCATTTTTGACCAAGATATCAAAGACGGCTGGCAGGTTGAAGTAACTGACAAATGGCTGCGCTACGGCAATCCCTGGGAAATTGTTCGCCCTGAATGGGACGTGGACGTTAAATTTGGTGGACACACACAAGCTTTTACCGATGAACACGGTAATTACCGGGTGCTGTGGGTGCCTGACAAAGTGGTGCGGGGCGTTCCATACGATACACCAATTTCGGGCTACAAAGTCAACTCCTGCAATACCTTAAGACTGTGGGCGGCTGAAGCAACGGATTCGTTTGATTTTGATGCCTTTAATGCAGGTGACTACTCCGGTGCCGTCTTCAAAAAGATGGAATCGGAAACCATTTCTAAGGTGCTGTACCCGAATGACAACATGACTCAGGGTAAGATTCTGCGGCTAGAGCAGCAGTTTTTCTTTGTGTCCTGCTCTTTGCAAGATATGTTCCGCATTCTGGAGCAGCAAAATATTGCGATCGAGCGGTTCCATGAAAAGTTCACCCTGCAATTGAACGACACTCACCCGACGATCGCTGTTGCCGAATTGATGCGTCTGTTGATGGATGAACACGGCATGGAATGGGATAAAGCGTGGGGCATTGTCACAAAAACTCTGGCTTACACCAACCATACTCTGTTGCCTGAAGCCCTTGAGCGTTGGCCCATTAGCCTGTTTGGGTCGATGTTGCCTCGCCATTTGGAAATCATTTATGAAATCAACCGTCATTTCTTGGATGACATTCGGATCAAATTTCCTGATGATGCAGATCGGCTCCGCCGGATGTCGCTAATTGATGAAAGTGGGGAGCGCTATGTGCGGATGGCACATTTAGCTTGTGTGGGTAGCCATGCCATCAATGGAGTGGCTGCACTTCACACCAAATTGCTAAAGCAAGACGTGCTGCACGACTTTGCAGAAATGTATCCAGAAAAGTTTGTAAATGTGACAAATGGCGTGACTCCTCGCCGTTTCATGGTGCTGAGTAATCCTCGCCTGACGAGCTTGATCACTAGCAAAATTGGCGATAACTGGGTTAAGCATCTTGATGAACTACGTCAACTAGAAGGCTATGTAAATGACAGCGGCTTTTGTAGTGAGTTTCGCAGTATTAAGCACGCTATCAAACAAGACTTGTCTAATTACATCAAAGGGTCATACGACATCAACATTGATCCCAATTCGCTGTTCGATATTTTATCAAAACGGATTCATGAGTATAAGCGTCAACATTTGAATGCTTTGCATATCGTGACATTGTATAACCGGATTAAGGCGAATCCTGATATCGATATCACACCGCGTACTTTCTTGTTCGGTGGCAAGGCGGCTCCGGGTTACTACATGGCAAAGTTGATTATCAAACTGATCAACTCGATCGCGGATGTGGTGAATCGAGACCCTGATGTGCGCGATCGCCTTAAGGTTTTGTTTATGAAAGACTACAGCGTTAAGTTTGCTCAGCGCGTCTATCCGGCGGCGGATCTATCCGAGCAAATTTCTACCGCTGGCAAGGAGGCTTCCGGTACAGGCAATATGAAGTTTGCGATGAACGGCGCGCTCACTATCGGCACTTTGGATGGAGCCAACGTAGAAATTCTAGAACAAGTGGGAGCCGACAACTTCTTTCTGTTTGGTCTCAACGCTGAAGAGGTTTCTCAGAAAAAAGCAGCAGGCTACAATCCGCAGGAGTTCTACAATTCTGATGCTGAATTGAAGTTAGCGATCGATCGCATTTCATCTGGCTTCTTCTCCCATGGAGACACCGAACTGTTTAAGCCACTGATCAATGATTTGATGTATCACGATCAATATCTCCTGTTTGCTGACTACCGCTCCTACATCGATTGTCAAGACCGCGTGGGCTTGGCATATCGCGATCAGGATAGCTGGACTCGGATGTCGCTATTGAACACTGCACGAATGGGTAAATTCTCCTCTGATCGCTCCATTCGAGACTACAACAATGACATCTGGCACGCAAAGCCTGTTTCGATCGATTTGAAAGAGTATGTGTAAGGCGGTAGCCTGATGGATGCTCCGACTGGGGTTTCTCTATAGTCATTTTCCACAGTCATAAGTGCGACTGCGTGATGGGGCATTGCACATCGTAGTGCCCCAACTCTATTTGAAGTTCAAAACTTTGATCGCGACTTTGAAGAATCAGGTATAGTTCTAGGAAAGTTAGCCGCTCGATTGTCTTAAACCATGAACAGCAAAGAACCCAGCTTTCTCGCCGAGAACCAGTCTGTCACTTCGCTGGTCGTCCAGTTACACAATTATTTTCACAACTCCTATTCCCGCGATAAGGTAGCCCGGAGTACTTTGATCAGCCAAATGGAAACCGCTGAGGGTGAACAAGTGCTTGAATTACAAAGGCAGCTTCGAGCGATCGACGAAGAACTGGCACTGCTGGGTATTTTGAGTGATTCTCTTTCGATCGCCGATCGCTTACTTCACATGCGCTCTGTGCGCCGTGACCTAGGACCCACTAGCGGTACATACAAAATCCATCATGATTATCCTTCTCCAATGCAGGATGAGACGGCTTAAGAATGACAATGAAAACTCGCGGTTGCAAATAGACACCTGTCTACCCTTTGGATTGACCATTCTTCCAATGAACCCGTTTAGCCTAAACTACACCAAACTGTCATGAGCCTCAAAGTTTATTTTCTGCGCCATGGAGAAACTGATTTTAGTAAAACAGGTGGCTACTGTGGCGATCTAGATGCCGAACTCACTTCTGAAGGAGTAGAGATGGCAAATGCATTCGCCGACGTTTACAAAGCAATCCCGTGGGAAGCAGTGTATGTCAGCCCGATGAAGCGCACGATCGCCACTGCAAAACCGTTGTGTGATGCGGTTGGGGTTGACATGCAGGTTCGCCCTGGCTTGAGGGAAATCGCCTATGGCGAATGGGAAGGGCAAACATTAGACTACGTAAAGCAGCACTTTAGTAAAGATTATCTGCGCTGGCTAGCGGAACCTGCTTGGAATCCGCCCACCGGCGGCGAAACCTCTGTGCAAATTTCGAGCCGCGCCTCATTGGTGATTGCTGAAATTCAGGAGAAATATCGAGCCGGAAATGTGCTGGTGGTTTCCCATAAAGCGACTATCCGGATTTTGCTGTGTACCCTGTTGGGTATTGATTTGGGGCGTTACCGCGATCGCATCAACATCCTCACTACCTCCGTCAGCATTGTCAAATTTGATGAACATGGTCCATTGCTAGAAGTCTTGGGCGATCGCTACCACATTCCTAAACACATCCGCGATCGACCCGGTACTTGAACCACAATTTCTGTATGTCATTGCTATCAATCGCCCTAGCTGCTGCCATTTCAAAAATATGCCAAAGGTGCGATCGAGATAGGATGTCATCAGGTGTGCAATTCACTTTGCAAACGGATTGCCTCGATGAGAGTACAATCAAAAAATCGCCTTTCCATCAAAATAGCCAAAATTTGTTTTTCAAAAATATCACTCAATGAAAAGAAAAATTGCTGGGGGACTGGTTGGGACTTTGTTATTGCTGCCGATGACAGTTGCCCCAAGTCAGGCTCAATCGCCAAGTCCAACGTCAACAACCCAAGTTCTATCGCTACCTAAATCGAATGGACTAGCGAGTCCGTTGGAATTACAGCAGTTCACTCAAGCCATCAAGCAACTGAGAAAAGTTGAGATGGAAATGCAGCAGAAAATGGCGGAGGCGCTCAAAGGAGAAGGATTATCGCCCCAGAGATTCCAGGAAATTGGGCAACGGCAAGAGAATGCTGACTCTCCTTTGACGGCAGATATTTCGCCAAAAGACCAGCAAAAGTTTGAGAAAGCGTTGGCAAAAATCAATCAAATTCAACAAGATGCAGTGCCAAAGCAAAATCGAGCCGTCAGGCTTCAAGGGTTAACTTTAGAACGATTTAACCAAATTGGACGGGCGATCGAGCAAAATCCTAGTTTGAAACGTC
>Ga0209490_10001704_pt1 | contig 21060 bp, 20 predicted proteins | sample MAT06_FD_187209 | JGI IMG/M metagenome (GOLD analysis project Ga0209490, IMG submission 187209) | Freshwater microbial communities from Lake Fryxell liftoff mats and glacier meltwater in Antarctica - MAT-06 (SPAdes) (version 2) | ecosystem: Environmental > Aquatic > Freshwater > Ice > Liftoff... | reverse complement strand
CAACACAGGGTGGTGCCGGGGCTGGCGGCATCGGTGCGTCGGGTGAAGTGCCGTGGGGCGCGGTGAGCATTCCCGTCAGCGCGGGACAACGCACTCTCGCTTGGAGCTATGAGAAGGATGATTCGACCGCTACCGGCGACGATGCCGCGTGGATCGACCGACTCGTGCTGCCGCTTGCCGGGCTCGCACAATCCTTGCTCACCGTTACGCGCAGTGGCAACGGCAGCGGCACAGTAAGGTCAATTCCTTCAGGCATCGATTGTGGCGCTTCTTGTAGCGCGAGCTTTTTCGGCTCCCCGGTCGTTGAGCTGACGGCTAGCGCAGCAACTGGGGCCTACTTTGCCGGTTGGACGGGATGCACGTCGGTATCAACAACGATGTGTCAAGTCACGATGGACGCGGCGAAGTCGGTCACGGCAACCTTTACGGCGACACCGGCATTGGCACCACTGGCGAAGCGCGGCGGACTTGATCTCGACGGTCAGGGCAGAAGTGCACTAGTGGTGCGCGCTGCGGCCAGCAACCAATTGCAGGCTGGCAGGCTCGTCAACAACACCTTTCAGTGGACTCCAATGTCGGACCCGGGTCCAGACTTCCGGTTGATCGCCGCTGTGGATTTCGCCGGCAACGGCAGATCTGATCTGCCGATGTTGCGCGACAACCCGGCGCTTCTCAACGCCAACGGACAAGGCATCACCCAGTTCTGGCCGGACTTCGTTGGCATCTCACCGGTGCCCCTGAACATCGTGAAACCGGCGTGGGATGTGCAGGCGGCCGGCGATTTGGATGGTGACGGCTTTGGTGACTTGGTGTGGCGCTTTCGCGGGCAGAGCCCGAACATCGACGATCAGGGTGTCTCCTACATTTGGTTTACCAACGGTAGCGGCGTCATGCAAGTCCGCAAGCGCGGCGGCGCACCGCTAACATGGACCTTGCTCGGGGCGACCGACCTGAATGCCGACGGATCGTCGGATATGCTCTACGTGAGCCCGACAAACGCCATGCGCGCCCTGATGGCAACTACCGCGGCAACTGCGCCGCGGACCTGTGCCAACCTGTCGGCGGGGTCGATTCCGACCGGCTTCACCGCGCTAAAACTTGCCGACTTCACCGGCAACCGGCGAGGCGATGTACTCATCCGCAACGCAACATCGGGCGAAGTTCGCCTCATCAGTCTGAATGCCGCAGGTCTGTCGCTACCTGCCTTCACCGGCGACCCGGACAACCAGAACGCGTCATGCACCAGCTCCACCTTGTCGTTGACACAAACCCTGATCAATATCAGCGTGAACGCGGATCCGACGTGGACTTACTTTGCCAGCGGCGACTTTAACGGCGACGGCATCTTTGACATCGTCTGGAAACGACCCGACAACACGCTGGTGTTGTGGTTGATGAACGCCAATGGCGCTGCACCTACAGTGATCAGCACTGCCGGCAGCGCACCCGGCAGCACGACACCGCTACCTTTGCAATGATGTGCGAACTCTGCGACGGGGCCGGCGGAGAGGAACTGTTTCGCGACGCGAAGCTGCGCGTGGTTGCCGTGACCGGGGCTGAGGCCGTCTACCGCGGATTCTGCCGCGTCATATGGAACACGCATGTGAAAGAACTCACTGATCTTTCGCGCGATGACCGCAATCGATTCATGGATGCCGTCTATCGGGTGGAGACTGCGCTGCGATCGTCGCTGGAACCCGACAAAATGAACCTCGCGAGCCTCGGCAACATGACGCCGCACCTCCACTGGCACGTCATTCCGCGCTTCAAAGACGATGCCGCGTTCCCGAAACCGATCTGGGCCCACACAACTTCACCGTCAATTTCCTCCAAAATTGATGCCGCCGGCGCTACACTAGACGACAGCACCCGATGGAAAGACGCGGTTCGCTTCGCATTAGGTGCACATTAACAATCTGACGATTCATTCGGTATGCCGGCAAAGTGCGCAGGCGCTGCATTGATCGCCGCCCACTGATGATGCGTCGCACCTGAGGAAGGTTGTATCAATGGCGATTCCCACTTCGCCGATTTCCAAGCCTGGTTCGCAATTTTTCTTTGATGCGCGATCGTGCAAGGATTGGCTCAAAGGCGTCCCGCTGACCAACGTGCCACAAGCGCAGCAAAAGCTGCTCGACGCGCTGCTGATTCTCAATCGCAGCCCGGACTTCGTGCCGCTCGAGCGCCTCACGTGCCTTGAATTGTTGCGCGACAAGTTGGCGTATTTGCTCGGCGAACAACGGCTGCGTTATGTGGGCAAGAGTGTGCCATTGTCCAACACGGAGATTGCCGGCTGGAATATCTCCAGCGCGTTGTTGACCGAGATGGAGTCGGGATATCGCCGCTGTTATCAGGATGCGCAGAACCATTCTGCTGCACTGGGTACACACGCAGCGCTCATTATTCAACGTGTCGTAAGATACATAGGCCTCGGCATGCTGATGTCCGGATTCATTTACCGGCGCTTCGATGCTGCCCTGTGGATGCGTTTGCATCTGCAGTGGATCGAAGCAGAAACGCGCGGTATAACAGATGTACGCGTAAAGGATTCGATCGGCACCCCCGATGGTTATTCGAGCGTTGCGCAAGCCTACATCGCCGTTGTTCTCGGCCAGTTGGCGAACATTCACGAGCTCGGCGCCAGCGAGATCAACTTTGTAGACGCGGTACTCAAGCGCTTCTCACAGAAGGTGGTCATTGGCGACATAAAAGCGGCCGGTCAGCTCAACGCTCACGGGCTCACGCTTGCCGTTGACTTGCTGTCAAATACCGGCGCAAAGTTTCACGCGCGCCCGGAGGTTGCCGAGCACCTGCGCTTTATCGATACCAGTGAGTTGTCGAGATCACTACGGCGACGCGCGAAGAAACTTTCGGAAGGTGCCGAGCCAGCAACGGTTGACCTGCCGGCCGACTTCGCGCCGCTGGAAGCTTTCGCGCAATTGTCCCGATTGCTCAAGCTCTGGTGCGACGGCAACGGCCATCACGCGATGGCGTCGGTACCGGCCGAAACCGACGCCATCCTCACCTTCGGTATCGCCGAGACGCATTTCTTTTTGTCCGGCGACCTGTTTGAGCAGCCGGGCGTGCGGCGCGAACTGACGCGCCAGGAGATGAGTGATATCGTCATGTTCGGACGCGTCTCAGAGTCGACCGTTCGCGCACGCTACGCCGAGTTCAACTACGGAACGCAAACGTGGCCGGTGGTAGACGAGAGTCGTGGCCGGCTGCGCGTCATGCGTCCGACCAACAGCGCCCGCGGCGTCGCGATCGGCAAGCTGGTTGGCGTCAGACTGGGGAAGACGGGCGAGTTATATCTTAGCGTGATTCGGGAGCTGGTTGAAGAAACGCCCGGCCTGTTCACGGTAACGCTGGGCATCCTGCCCGGCAAGCCGGAGGCGATTTCAGTTCGCTCGGCCGACAATAAGACGCGTACTACCACTTACACGCAAGGCTTCCGTCTTCCGCCGACGGAAGGGTCGGCGACGACCGAGACGCTCATCATCCCGGCGCGGTTGGCGCAGCGCGGGCGCGGCGTGGATATCTTTCATCATGGGCACGCCGTCGCCAAGCAGGTGACGGTGCGCGATTTTATCGAGCGCGGTGACGACTTTGATCGGGTCACCATCGCCGTTTAACATGCGTCATCAGCGCCGTAAGTTGTTACCGATGCTGGCGACCAAATACGCTGACATCCACTTCACTGCGACGCGCGTATGGTGTTGACTGATAACTTTTTTGATCTGTTGATCATGAACGGACACCCCATGAAAATCGCACTGCTGACCATTCTTCTCGCCTTTGGCTTGCCGGCCGCCGAGGCCCGCGCGCAGGCCTTCGACCACACTCACGCCGCGTTCTCGGCATTACTCAAAAAACATGTCGTGGTGATTGACGGCGGCAAGGCATCGCAGGTTCGGTACACCGAATTGGCCAAGGATCGCAATGCCTTGAAGAACTATCTCGATAGCCTCGGCACCGTAAAGGAGGCGGAATTCAACACTTGGTCGTCAGCGCAACGTCTCGCCTTTCTGGTCAACGCCTACAACGCCGCGACGCTGGAACTGATCGTTCAACACTATCCGGTCAAGTCGATCAAGGATATCGGCGGCACATTCGACAACCGCTGGAAACGCAAATTTATCAAGCTTTTCGGGCGCGAGGTGTCGCTCGACATGATTGAACACGACACGCTCCGCAAAATCGGCGCATACAACGAAGTGCGGGTGCACTATGCGGTCAATTGCGCCGCCATCGGCTGCCCTGCGCTGCGCGAGGAAGCGTTCGTCGCGGACCGGATCGAGAAGCAGCTTGAGGAACAGGCGCTACGTTTTTTGTCAGACCGATCGCGCAACCGCTTTGTCAACGGCAAGCTTGAGGTATCGATGATCTTTAAGTGGTTTGCCGAAGACTGGGAGCGCGGTTACACCGGGTTCGACAGCCGGGGGGTCGCGATTAAATCGCGTGAAGAGTACTTCAGCCGCTACGCTAATGTACTCACCGACACGGCGGCCGACCGGCAACTGATCGGTGCCGGGAAGTTTTCCATCAGCCATCTTGACTACGATTGGTCAATCAACGACAAGAAATGAAACGCGCCATTTGACGGCCTGTTTCAGCACTTTTTGCCTCAAAGTGCTCGCCTTTGCTCGGGTTTGCCACGCGGCCTGAATGTCTAATCCGGCGCGCCCGATTCTGCAAAGCCGGGGCTGGCGGCGAAAGCTTTGCTGTCAATGGCTACAATAGTCCAATGTCACTGGTCATCATCATTCCCGCACTCAACGAGGCGCACAACATCCGCAACGCCCTCGCTTCACTGCAAGCCATGCGTGCGCGCGGCGTCAGGGTGATCGTGGTCGACGGCGGCAGCAGCGACGCCACCGCCACCCTCGCCGCCGGCATGGCGGATCTGGTGATGGCCAGTGCAAAGGGGCGGGCTATCCAGATGAACGCCGGTGCGAGCGCCAGTACCGACGACTGGTTACTTTTCTTGCACGCAGATTCCGTTCTGCCGCCCGATGCGGATCTGCACATCGCCACCGCAATCGCTGGCGGTAAATGCTGGGGGCGGTTTGACATTCGCATTACCGGCAGCCACTTCATGTTTGCCGTGATCAGCTGGTTCATGAACCATCGCTCACGACTGACCGGCATCGCCACCGGCGACCAAGGGCTGTTCATGACAAGGCGCACCTATGAGGCGGTCGGTGGTTTTCCCGTGCAATCGCTGATGGAAGATGTCGAGATGTGCAAACGACTCAAGGGCGCGCGAATGGCAGGCCCGGCGCTGCTTGCGGAGCGCGTCACGACTTCCGGGCGCCGGTGGCAGCAGCACGGCGTCTGGCGCACGATCTTGCTGATGTGGCGGCTGCGCTTTCAGTATTGGCGCGGCACGCCGGCGGCCGAACTCCACGCCATGTATTACGGAAAATCACATGGCTAATCACACAACCAAGGACATGACTAAGCGCGCCTGCATCGTCGTGTTCGCCAAAGCGCCGGTCCCGGGCGAGACCAAGACACGACTCATTCCGGCCATCGGCGCGGAACACGCGGCCATGCTGCACGCCGCACTAGTCGAGCGCGCGCTTGAGACTGCCGCGGCTACCGGACACGATGTCGAGCTGCGTTGCGCACCAGACGCCTCGCACAGCTTCTTCCTTGAGTGCGTAGAAGATTTCGACTGTACGCTGAGCGCACAGGGCGACGGCGACCTCGGCGTTCGCATGCTCGCGGCGATGGAGGATGTGCTTGCCGACTTTGATTTTGCCGTCATCGTCGGCGCCGACTGCCCGTCGGTCACGCCGGAACACATCCAGCAAGCCATTGCCGCGCTCGTAGAACACGATGTCGCGCTGATCCCCGCTGAGGATGGCGGCTACGTGCTGATCGCCGCGCGGCGGGTCAACGGATCGATGTTTGACGGCATCAAGTGGGGGACAGAAGACGTCCTGACACAGCAGCGGACGGCGCTAAATCTCGCGGGTCTGTCATTCGCGGAGCTTGAGACATTGTGGGATGTCGATCGTCCGGAGGATCTGGTGCGCCTGCAGACACTCAAACCACCGTTGGCATTTTTTCTGCCGCCATGCTGAGTACTCGCGCGGCCCAGTGGGGCGCTGCCCTGTTCAGCACCTCGCTGGGGGTGGTTGCGGCCCAGTTGATGCCGGTAGTGTTTTCGGCGCACCCACCAAGCGCCACACTGCCGGCTCACTACCGCGTTCTCACCTTACCGAAGATCAAACCAAATCAGTTTTCTCTCGTTGAAGCGCACGGCACAACGGTATTGAAGGTCGAGTCACATGATTCGGCGGGCAGCGTCGCGCTGCCGTTCAACGTCGAGCCAAATGACACACCGCATTTGACGTGGCGCTGGAAAATCAATCGTGCGATTGAGCGCGCCGACACGACCAAGAAAGCCGGCGACGACTACGCGGCACGTGTCTATGTTTTTTTTGACGTGCCGTTGGAGTCGCTGTCATTTACGGAACGCACCAAGATCCGTCTGGCGCGACTGGTGGCGGGCAGTGATGTCCCGACCGCCGCGCTGTGCTACGTTTGGGATAACAAATTACCTGTCGGCACCCGGCATTGGAGTCCATACACTAACCGTGTAAATGTGCTGAGCTTGCAGTCGGGCAACGCGCACGCCAACGAATGGAAGGAAGAAAAACACGATGTCGCGGCGGATTTTCGAGCATCTTTCGGCATTGCGGCACCGCGGGTCATCGGCGTGGCGGTAGGCAGCGACACCGATCAGACCGGTGAGCGAATCACCGCTTGGTTTGGCGATGTGAGCTTCCATGCCAAGTGAACGCTTGAGCTTTTCGGCCACATGAAGCAGCTGGTACTGCTCGGCGCGGGCCATGCGCATGTACATGTGCTGAAAACCCTCATCACACAACCGCTGCACGACGCTGAAGTGACGCTCATCACGCCTTTTGCACGGCAAGTGTATTCAGGCATGCTGCCCGGCTGGATCGCCGGTCACTACGAGATCGAAGACTGCGTCATTCCGCTAGCGCCGCTCGCAGCGGCGGCGGGCGTTCGCTTGGTGCAGGCAGCAGCGACCCGCATCGCACTTGATGATGGCTATGTCGAGTGCGACAACGGCGCACGGATCAATTTCGGTCTGCTATCGATCGATAGCGGCTCGGTGGCAAGCGTCGCCGCCATCCCCGGCGCGCGCGAGTACGCCACCGCGATCCGACCGATCGAACAATTCATTGATGTCATCACCACGCTCAAGTCGCGCATGTCCGCTCACCGTAGCGCGCCGCTCCGCATCACCGTGGTCGGCGCGGGCGCCGGTGGCGTTGAAGTTGCACTGGCGCTGCAGTTTGCCGGGCGACGCGATGGCGGCAACGAGCCGGCATGCGCGGTGACGCTCGTCTCTGCAACAAATACGCTGCCCGGCAGCGTTGCGCCGCGGATCATGCGGGCGCTGGACGCGGCCGGCGTTGCGTTGCTTTCCGGCATCGCGGCGAGCACCGTCGATCAACACGTTGTCGGGCTCGCCGACGGCAGAATCATTGCCTCCGACGCGACCATTGTCGCACTCGGTGCCGCCGCCGCCGCGTGGCCTGCGCAGTCAGGGCTGGCCTGCGATGCGCAAGGCTACATCCTCACCAACGAGTATTTGCAATCGATCTCGCAGCCGAACGTGTTTGCCGTTGGTGACTGCGCCACAATGCGCGATTTTAAGCGGCCAAAATCGGGCGTTTATGCGGTACGTGCCGGCCCGCCGCTGGCGGCGAATCTGCGACGCGCGCTGAATGAGGAGTCGCTTGCGCCCTATGCTCCGCAGGCGCGTTCCCTGTATCTGATTTCAACCGGCCGGCAACACGCCATCGGCTCGTGGGGCCCGCTATCATGGGAAGGCGCATGGGTATGGCGCTGGAAAGATCGGATTGATCGCGCGTTCACGGCGAAGTATCGCCTCCCGGTGGTGCCTGGCTAGTCTGGCCGATCGCGTTGGACCAACGCTAAATAGTCTTGCGCCTCACCACCCGAGAGTGGTTTCATCATCACCCGCAACGTGTGTCGCTGTTCACCAAGCGCATAGTCTTGACGAACGCGGAGCTGCTGAAAACCACAACGCTGCCAAAACCGTACGCCGCGCGCATTACCCGCCACCACACCGAGGCGCAGCCAGCGCGCAGCACTGGTCCACATCGCGAGTTCAATCGCAGCGTAGAGCCTGTGGGCCAGACCGTTGCCGTGCTGGTTGGTCGCCACCAGAAACAATCCGATATGCCAAACCGATTTGGCGAACAGATCCGATACGATTTCCGCCACGCCGACCAATTCGTTTTCGGTGTCCACAAAGCCGAGCATGAATTTGCGTCCCATCGGGAACTCGGCGGGTGGCCGATCATGAAACGCATGGTGCGCATCGCCCTCGCGCGGCGCTCTTCCCAACACCATCTGACTGTATTCGGGATTGGCGTCAAAGAGTTGCTGCATCACCGCGATATCGGCTTCCATCAATTCCACGATCCGGAAGCGCTCGATCAAGGCGAATTCGGCGCGTAGCTGATCCGATAGTTGCGGCATGGCGGGCCCGGCGGCGACGGTCTAGCCTGCGAGTGCGGCGCGCTGCGCCGAGATCAACTTGACGATGCCGCTTTCGGCGACCGCCAGCAATTGGTCCGACTGCGCCCGCGTGAACGGCATGCCCTCCGCAGTGCCTTGAATTTCGATGAAAGTACCAGACCCGGTCATGACGACGTTCATGTCGGTCTCGCAGGTTGAGTCTTCTGCGTAATCAAGGTCAAGAATCACGCCGGTCGCATCGATGCCGACCGACACCGCCGCGACAAAATCCAGAATCGGCGTTTGCTTGACCAGCCCTCTGACCATCAACGACGCGACCGCGTCGTGCAAGGCGACAAACGCGCCGGTAATCGAAGCGCAGCGCGTGCCGCCATCGGCTTGCAGCACATCACAATCGAGCGTGATTTGACGCTCGCCAAGCGCCTTCAGATTCACCACCGCGCGCAGGCTGCGTCCGATTAGGCGTTGGATCTCTTGGGTGCGGCCGGTCTGTTTACCGCGCGCGGCCTCGCGATCAGTACGGGTGTTGGTGGAGCGCGGCAGCATGCCGTATTCAGCGGTCACCCAGCCTTCGCCAGAGTTCTTTTTGTGCGGCGGCACACGTTCTTCGACGCTCGCATTGCACAGGATCTTGGTGTCGCCGACTTCAATGAGCACCGAGCCTTCGGCGTGCTTGGTGTAGCAGCGGGTAATGATGACTGGACGCATGTCGTTGGGGGTGCGGTGAAAAGAGCGGGGCATAACTGGCGTGACCTTCTGTTTGAGTAATGTTGTGATGCGTCGGGTGAGCCAGTCTAGCGACTGACTTTCTTGATCGCATTCTGGATCTCGGCAATTGCCTTCTCAATGTCGTCGTCCGAGATCTCGTCTTTCACTGCAGCGAATAGCTGGGTGGTATTCATGGTTGAGGTATAACCCGCCATCGGTTCGGTCACCCCAGCGCCGGCTTTTTCGGCGGCGTCCGCTTCCTGCTTTTCCCAAGTCAGCGCAACGACCGAAAGATTGTCTGACTCGGGGCCGGCCTTGCGTTCGGCTTCCTCCATCAATTTCGGCACCAACTCGAGAATGTCTTCATGCACCAGTCGTTCCGAGATATGCGTGGAATGGAGCGGACCCCAGAACCCATCCGTCGAAATCCAGATGCTGTCGCCGACCTGCAACGTCCATTCCTCCGAGTGCGTGACCGTTGGCGGCAGTACGCCTCCGACACAGTTGTAGATCTTGTTGCGGTCGGGATGGACTGCCGCCTGCTCCGGCGTGATGATGCCCGCATCGATCATCTGTTGGACACGCGAGTGGTCCTGCGTGGCGATGGCGAGCCGGCCGGCGCGGAAGAAGTACAAACGCGAATCCCCCACATGCGCCCATTGCGCCCGACCGTTTTGCAAAATCACGGCGACGATCGTAGTGCGCGGGCATTCAAGCATGTCGTGCTTGTCGGCGAAGGCGACGATGGCCCGGTGCGCCGCGTGAATCGCGCTCTCGAGAAACTCTTTCGGCCGGCGAATTACGTTGCGCATCTCAGCCTGAAAACGGTTGTTAACGGTGTTGACCGCGATTTCGGCGGCGATTTCGCCGCGCGCGTGACCGCCCATGCCGTCGGCAATCACCATCAGCAGCGAATCTTTTGAATACGAGTAGGCAAGCCGGTCCTGATTGACCTTGCGGCCACCGATCTGGCTATCTTGGAAGACGGTGAAGCGCATCAGAATATTTTCTTGTTGAGTGTCGCCTTCAGCCGGTAGCCGAAGCTCGCTTCAGAATCGTTGACGGCGACATCCTCCCGCCACTCGGTCGAATCTTTCATGAGCGCCTTTTGCAGTTCGAATGCCGACTGCGGGCGCGACATATGGTCGAGTTGCAAACACCAGTCGATGATGTCGTAGAGGTCCTCCGAGAACGTCGCCCGCGCCAGGTCACGCAGCGGCTCCATCTGGTCGTCTTGCATGCGCAAATTGGCAGGCTGCGGATTGCTACCGCCGATGCAGGTGTACATGGTTGCGCCGACGGCGTAGATATCTGTCCACGGGCCCATCTGCTCCTGATCGTGATACTGCTCGGTCGCCGCGTAGCCGGCGGTGTACATTGGTCGCAGCTTTGGCGCATCCTCGGTCAGCGCCTGCCGTGCAGCACCAAAATCGAGCAGCACCGGTTTGCCTTCCATGGTGATGTAAATATTCGCTGGTTTGATGTCGAGATGCAGCAGCTTGTTGGCGTGCACTTCGCGCAAGCCATTGAGTAGGTGGGTAAAGATGCGGCGGATGAAATTTTCGGAAAACTCGCGCCGGTGGCGCTGGATATGGAACTGCAAGGTGCGTCCGCGCACATATTGCATGACCATGTAAACGGTTTCGTTGGCGCGGAAAAAATTCTCCACGCGGATGATGTTTGGATGCGAGATCAGCGCCAACGAGCGGCCTTCTTCGAAGAAACACTTCAGACCCTGGCGGAACACGGCAAGGTTTTCGTCAGAGTTGATGCTGACATCCGCTCCGCCAGAGCGAACCACCAGCGCGGCGGGCAGGTACTCCTTGATGGCGTAAGGCGTGCCGGCTTCATCATGCGCCAGATAGACAATCGAAAACCCGCCCGACGAGAGGACCTTGTCGATCGTGTAGTTCTGCAGTTGATAGCCCTCAGACAGCGGCTGGTTCGATTGTAATGCCATGTGGTGTGCCAGCGGCGATGGTCCGGTCGGCGATCCTCGTTGGTGGTATTGCAGCAAGCGGTTGCGTTCGCGTGCGCCGTGGCCCGACCGCGAAGTGGTGATAGCCGTAAGCTATAATTGTGCCCTATTAAGTCGCTTGACGCCGCACCTATCAGGCTGCTTGACGCTTCACCTGCTACGCCGCTTGACGCCGCCTAACGCCGCATCAGACAGGCGCTGCTTCCACCTAGCCTGAGGGCTCCCGAGGGACACCTCTTTGGCCTTGGTTATTTCCGGAAACTCCCTTAATCTGCCATGACTCAACCTGTAAAAAGCATGACCGGCTTTGCGGCGGTAACCGGCGATGTACCTGGCGGTCGGATTGCCATCGAGCTTAAATCGGTGAATCATCGTTACCTCGAGTTTCAGACGCGCATGGCCGAAGACATTCGTGCGCTAGAGGGCGCGATGCGCGAACAACTGGCCGCCTCGCTGACGCGCGGCAAAGTTGACTGCCGGGTCACGTTAACGAACGACCCAACCTTGAATCGCGGCGGATTAAACGCCGAAGCGCTGGCGGCACTGTCTGACACGCAGCGCGACATCCTCGCGAAATTCAGCGCCACGTCACTTTCGGTTTGGGAAATCATGCACGCGCCTGGCGTGTTGGCCAGCGCCGAATTATCGGCAGAGGCAATCAAGGAGCCGCTGCTCGCGCTGTTCGCGCATGCGGTCACCGAGCTGAGTGCAACGCGGGTTCGCGAAGGCGAAAAGCTCGCGCAGATGCTATTCGAGCGTCTTGTCGCGATCGACACGCTGGTAAAACAGGTCGCTCCGCTGGTGCCGAAAATGGTCGCCGCGTATGAGGAAAAGCTCAAACAAAAAATTGCCGACGCGAATTTGAATGCCGCCAGCGACGACCGGCTTAAGCAGGAAGTAGTGCTGTTCGCCTCACGCATCGACATCGCAGAAGAACTCAATCGCTTAGTGGCTCACACCGGCGAAGTCCGGCGTGTTTTGAAGGGCGGCGGCGCCATCGGCAAGCGCCTCGACTTTCTCATGCAAGAGCTCAACCGCGAGTCGAATACACTGGGCTCAAAGTCGGTTTCGACCGAATCGACCAAGGTTTCCATTGAGCTCAAGGTTCTGATCGAGCAAATGCGCGAACAGATCCAAAACATTGAGTGAGTTGAACCGCCGATGACAGGCTGCCTCTTTACCGTTGTAGCGCCCTCCGGGGCCGGCAAGTCGAGCCTGATAGGCGCGCTGCTTGAACGCGATCACAGCTTCGAGCTATCGGTTTCGTACACCACACGTTCGCCGCGATCCGGTGAAGTTGATGGTCGCGAATATTGTTTCGTGACACGCGAAAAGTTTGAAGCGCTGATCGCCGCGAACGAATTTCTGGAATCAGCAGAGGTGTACGGGAACCTATACGGCACCTCGCGCCAGTGGATTGAATCGCGCCGTGCGGCCGGTGCGGACGTGTTGCTCGAAATCGACTGGCAGGGCGCCAGATCGGTGAAAAAAATCTTCCCGGATATGGTCTACATCTACATCCTGCCACCCTCGATTGAGGAGTTGCAGCGACGCTTGATTAAACGTGGCAAAGACTCGCCGGAGGTCATCCAGCGGCGGCTTGGTGAAGCCCGCGAGGACCTGAAGCACGTCCATAAAGCTGATTATGTTATTATTAACGAAGACTTTAGCGCGGCTTTAGACGATCTCTCCGCTGTTGCGCGGGCGTGCCGACTGACCGCTTCCCGGCAGATTGCGCGACACGCCGATTTGCTGAAGTAATCACACAAGTTCATTCCACCGTCACCCGCCGGGTGCCGTTGGATACTTATCCGCAAGATTTCCCCACCGTTTTTGATCGAAGTCTGGAGTTTCACGATGGCCCGTATTACTGTTGAAGATTGCGTTAAGTACTTCCCAAACCGATTTGAATTGACCTTGGCGGCGACCACCCGCGCCCGTCAATTGGCGTTGGGCTCGGCCCCATATGTCGATCCAGGCAAGGACAAGCCGTGTGTGATCGCGCTGCGCGAGATGGCGGCAGGTCATATCAAAGCCGATATTCTGAAGCCGCAAGCACCGAGCCTGCCGACGGTGCCTGTCGACATGTAGTTCCTCTGCGCGAAGGACGTTGATTCGATATGCCGAATACCAGTCCTTCGCATGCCGTGTTAGGTGAGGCCCAGCGCCCTGCTGTAGCAGATCCGCTCGGTGCGCCTCCGGCAGCAGCCACGTCAGGCCTAATCGAGCCGCCTGAAATGGGCCAGCTGGCGACGTCGCATGCGACGTCCCTCAGGTCGATCATCTCAACCTACCTCAAGCCCGCCGACCTAGCCAAAGTCGAGGCGGCGTTCGAGATGGCACGCGTTGCGCACGAAGGTCAGACGCGCAAATCCGGCGAGCCCTACATCACGCATCCGCTGGCGGTCGCGACGCTGCTCGCACAGTGGCATCTCGATGCGCAGGCACTGATCGCCGCGATCCTGCATGATGTCGTCGAAGACACGCCGACCACCAAAGACGATATCGCCAAACAATTCGGCCAAGCCGTGGCGGATTTGGTCGACGGTGTATCCAAGCTCGACAAGCTGCAGTTCGCCACTTTAGAAGAGGCACAGGCGGAGAATTTCCGCAAGATGCTGCTGGCGATGGCGCGCGACGTACGTGTCATTTTGATCAAGCTGGCGGATCGGCTACACAATATGCGCACACTCGACGCGGTGCATCAGTCCAAGCAAGAGCGTGTTGCACGCGAAACGCTGGAAATCTATTCGCCGATCGCCAATCGCCTCGGACTCAATGCGGTGTACTACGAGTTTGAAGACTTGGGTTTCAAGTATCTACACCCGAATCGCTTCCAAGTGCTCGACCGTGCCGTCAAGGCAGCGCGCGGCAACCGGCGCGAAGTGGTTGGCAAGATTTCCGACGCCATCAAGTCACGATTGGCCGAGTTCAAGGTAAAGGCGACCGTCACCGGACGCGAGAAGCATCTGTCATCGATTTATAAGAAGATGCAGGAAAAGCACATTTCGTTTTCCGAAGTGCTGGATATCTACGGCTTTCGCATCGTCGTCGAGGACATGCCGGCGTGTTATGTCGCGCTGGGCGCGTTGCATACGCTGTACAAGCCGTTCCCCGGAAAATTCAAGGACTACATCGCGATTCCCAAAAACAACGGCTACCAGTCATTACACACCACGTTGTTCGGCCCGTTTGGCACACCGGTCGAGTTACAGATCCGTACCGCCAATATGCACAAGATCGCCGAGGCGGGTGTCGCATCGCACTGGCTGTACAAAACGCTTGATGCCGAAGTGTCGAACATGCAGCAAAAAACACACCAGTGGCTGCAATCATTGCTAGAGATTCAATCTGATACTGGGGACGCGTTGGAGTTTCTTGAGCACATCAAGGTCGATCTGTTTCCCGATGCAGTGTATGTGTTCTCACCCAAGGGCAAGATCATCTCGCTGCCACGTAGCGCGACTCCGGTTGATTTCGCCTACGCCATCCACTCCGATGTGGGCAATCGCGCCGTTGGTGCCAAGATTAATGATGAAGCCGCACCGCTCTCACAAGCCCTGAAAAACGGCGATCGAGTGGAGATTGTCACCGCAGCCAATGGCCGCCCTAACCCCTCTTGGCTCAATTACGCCGCAACCGGGCGCGCACGCGCACAGATTCGTCACTATCTGAAGACGACGCAACACGCAGAGTCGGTTGAACTGGGCGAGTTGCTGTTGATTCAAGCGGTAAGCACACTCAATTTCGATCCAAACGACATCGGCAAGACACATTGGCAACGGTTACTCAAAGGCGACAGCGCCAAGGCGAAGGAAGACGTACTTGAAGAAATCGGCCTCGGCAAGCGCCTCGCCATCGTTGCGGCGCGCAAACTTTTTAACATCGCCGAGCTGGAGCAACCGGAGCACCAGCCGAAGGACGCCATCATCATCCGTGGCACAGAGAATATGGCAGTGCAGTTTGCGCAATGCTGCCGCCCAATTCCAGGTGACCCGATCATTGCGCAGATGAAGGGCGGCCAGGGCTTGGTGATCCACACCCATGACTGCCCGTCGATTCGATCGTCGGGATCGTTCAAGTTCGATCCTGAAAAATGGGTTGACGTGGCGTGGGATCCGAATATCAGCAAGCTGTTCAAAGTCGATATCCACATGACCGTCAGCGATGCGCGCGGCGTACTGGCAAAGCTGGCCGCAGAAATTGCCGGCACCAACTCCAATATCGTGCATATCCGCATGGACGACGCACAGGGCGGTGAAAAGTACTCAACGCTGCAGTTCACCATCGAAGTCAGCCATCGCCAGCATCTCGCCCGCGTTTTGCGCCAGATGCGGCAACTACCTGAGGTGGTACGCATCAGTCGCGCGAAGTCCGGCGTGTTCAAAGACCATCACAAAGACCAGAAACCTGACCACAAACCTGACCACAAGCCGGACAACCGCCCCACCGACAAATGAAAACGATCATCTCGACACCTAACGCCCCCGCCGCCATCGGCACTTATTCGCAAGCTGTTAACGTTGGCGGGCCGGTCGTCACGACCTATCTGTCAGGGCAGATTCCACTCGACCCGAAGACCATGCAGCTGGTGTCAGGTTTTGACAATCAGGTGCGGCAGGTATTTGAAAACCTGAAAGCGGTATGTGAGGCGGCCGGTGGCTCACTCAATCAACTGGTCAAGGTTAACGTGTACCTCTTGGACCTCGCGCACTTCGCGAAGGTCAATGAAATTATGGCGACCTATATGCAGCAGCCGTATCCCGCACGGGCAGCCGTGGCGGTGGCGGGATTGCCGAGAGGCGCGGAGATTGAGATTGAAGGGGTGATGGTGGTGGAGGTAGATGGTGCGACGGGTGGGTAGAGTCCCCAGTGGTAGCGCAAACCGGACTTGCTTTAGTCTGATACGTCGGGGCCGTTGAGTTCGCAAAAACACTACTTCGAGGCTTCAACACATGGCTAACCGGATCAAGTTAGATTTCTGCTGCGATCTGGTGCGCGAACAGATTGAGAGAGGTTGTGACGTACATGACTCTCTGTTTGACTATCACGGCTAGACAACTAAGGGCAGACTGAGCGTAAGGTAGGCAACGCACCGCGTGCCCACGATTGAGACTGCGGCTGCCAAAGACAGCGGTCGCGAGAAATCCACCACCGAGCCGGGGGTTGCCCGGCGGCAAGTTTCTTTCTTTTGCTTCGCCAAAAGAAAGAAACCAAAGAAAAGGCGACCCGGGTTCCTCGCCCCTTCGGGGTTCCCTGCGCTGCTCAGAGCCGCGGGCCGCTCGCAAAACTCGGGCTCGTAGGCAAGCTTGTAGGCAACGCGGGTAGAAGTGCTCGCCCTCAAACATTGCTCGCGGACTTCCCCCGCGACTCTTGCGCTGCTCGGCGAGTCGCACGGGGCCCTCCGTCATAACGACCATTGCAGCTTTGCTAGTAAGCGGATCGGCCTGCTTGAATCTGCACAAGGGTGTGACATCGGCAAATCCCGTGCGAGCCGCCGAGCAACGGAGTGGCTGAAGGGGCTGTCGGCGAGGACTGTCTGAGGAGGGCGCCATGGCAAGCGCGCCGGAGGAAAAGTCATTTCGACCGACGAGTTCCGCAGCCGCCTTCAGCCGCGAGTAGCGCAGGGCACCCTGAAAGGGCGGCGAACCCGGGGCCGCCTTCTTTTGGTTACTTTTCTTGGCGAAGCAAGAAAAGTGACTAGCCGCCGGGCTACCCCCGGCATCGGTTGCCGCGAACGACAACATTTGCTTTGAAGCGAAGGAAATTGGGGCCGGCGTACACGAGGTAAACGCCCTCGTTACGAGCACCTCTTTACTCAAAGAGCGAAGTTCCACGGGCATCTCCAAGCAAAAACACCTGAAACTGCCCGCCAATCGGCGAGTTTCAGTTGCAAATTTCGTGCCTCACCCGAGGCTACCCAGAGACACATATCTCCAACTGCCACCCAAACCGTCAATAATGCGGCTATGCCGCGCGCAACGCCCAAGAAATCCGCACCCAAGAAAGCCCCGACTTCGCTGGCCCAAAAGCTTGCCGGCATCGGCCTGCGCAACGAGTGGGATTTTGCCCTGCATCTGCCGATGCGCTACGAAGACGAGACGCGCATCACGTCTGTACGCGACGCGCTGGCCGGTGTTGAGTGCCAGGTTGAAGTGGAGATCTTTCACACCGAGGTTGCCTATCGCCCGCGCCGTCAATTGGTGGTGCAAACGCGTGATGGTGACGAGCTGCTTTATCTGCGGTTTCTGAATTTCTACGGCAGCCAGGTCAAGCAGATGGCGGTCGGCAAACGGTTGCGATTGTTTGGTGAAATTCGTCACGGCTTCTTCGGTGCGGAGATGGTTCATCCGCGTTATCGGGTGGTGTCGGAGGGCGATCCGGTGCCGGAGGCGTTGACGCCGGTTTACGGTACAACGGCGGGCGTCTCACAGATCGCAATTCGTCGCGTCATTGACCGCGCGCTCGATGCGCTCAGTCAAGAAACGCAGTTTGACGATTGCGTGCCCACCGCCATCCGCAGCGGGCTGCAATTGGCGCCGTTTCGCGAATCGGTGTTCAGCCTGCATCATCCATCGCCCGCCGCCTCGTTGCACGCGCTCGCCGAGCGCACGGATCCGGCCTGGCGGCGCATCAAGTTTGATGAACTCTTGTCGCAACAACTGGCGATGAAAAAAGCGCGCGCCGCGCGCGATGCCAAAAGCGCGCCGTCGATGCGGCTGCGCAACAAGATTACAACCAAGATGTTGGCGGCACTACCGTTCGCGTTGACCGGCGCACAGAAGCGCGCGGCCGATGAGATCTGCGCGGATCTCATCAAGACGCATCCGATGCAGCGCCTCTTGCAAGGCGACGTGGGCTCCGGCAAGACCATCGTTGCGGCGCTCGCTGCCGCGCAAGCGATTGAGAATGGCTTTCAGGTGGCGATGATGGCACCGACCGAGATTCTCGCCGAGCAGCACTTCCGCAAGCTGTCGGACTTGCTGACGCCGATCGGCGTCACGGTCACTTGGCTCACCGGCAGTTTGAGGGCAAAGGAAAAACGTGAGGCAATCGCCGCCATTGCCGAAGGCGCGACGCAGCTCGCCATCGGCACACATGCCCTGTTTCAGGACGGTGTGAGTTTTGCCAATCTGGGGCTGGCGATCATCGACGAGCAGCATCGCTTCGGCGTCGGCCAGCGGCTGGCGTTGCGCGAGAAGGCCGCAGTTGTGGAAGAAGCGCATCAACTCATGATGAGTGCCACGCCGATTCCGCGCACACTTTCCATGAGCTATTTCGCCGATCTGGATGTGTCGATCATCGACGAGCTGCCGCCCGGTCGCACGCCGATCACCACCCGTTTGCTTGCCGACAGCCGCCGCAACGAAGTGCTCGATCGAATTCGTGTCGCATGCGCCAACGGCGGCCAGGCGTATTGGGTATGTCCGCTGATCGAAGAAAGTGAAAAGCTGCAACTGCAGACGGCAGTCGATACGTTCGAGCGTATCTCGACCGAGTTCCCGGAGCTGCGTGTCGGGCTGGTGCATGGCCGCCTGAAGCCAGCGGAAAAAAATGTCGTAATGCAGAAGTTCGTCGCCAACGAAATTCAGCTACTGGTTGCCACCACCGTGATCGAGGTCGGCGTTGATGTGTCAAACGCGACCATCATGGTCATCGAGCATGCCGAGCGGATGGGTCTTTCACAGTTGCACCAACTGCGCGGGCGGGTCGGTCGCGGCGCCAAGCAAAGCGCGTGTGTGCTTCTCTATCAGTCGCCCCTTGGCGTCACCGCCAAGGACCGCCTGAAAGTGATCTACGAATCGACCGACGGCTTTGAAATTGCGCGACAGGATTTACTGATTCGCGGGCCGGGTGAGCATCTCGGTGCACGCCAGTCGGGCGCACCGCTGTTAAGATTTGCCGATATCGAGCGCGACGTTGATCTGCTTGAGTCAGCGCGCGATGCGGCCACATGGATGCTCGAACACGACGCGGCCAACGCTGACAGGCATCTCGCGCGTTGGCTTGGCTCGCGTCAACATTACTTGAAGGCCTAGCGGCGTGCGGACGGTAAAGCTCACACAGCCAGATGCGTGGCAACAAATGCCACCGACAGGACCCCTGCGGGCGTGGATCACCGACCGCGACTCTTTGACCGCGCGAATCATGCGGCACTTTCCCGACTTCAATCTGGTGCGCGTCGGCCAGCGGCTGGCGGTCCCGTTGGTCGACGAACGCCGGGTTCTTAACTTGCGCGCTAGCGAATTTGCCGTAGTGCGGGAAGTCATCTTGCGTGCTGGCAACACGCCACTGGTGTTTGCCCATACCGCCGTTAACCCGCGCGATCTATCGGGCGCTTGGCGTGGCCTGTCACGCCTCGGTTCGCGCCCACTGGCAGAAATGTTGTTTCACGATCCGCTGGTCTCGCGCATGCCCATCGAGTATCGCAAACTGCCGTGTGGACATGCGCTGTTGCGCTCCGCAGGTATTGACGTCACGGCCTGGGCGCGAAGAAGTGTGTTTCTGAAGCGCCGGCAGCCGATATTAGTGACAGAAGTTTTCCTGCCGGCGATCGTACGAAGCACGTAGTCAGACGCAGGCACCATGCGACCGCGTCTAGAATGGCACTATGCAATCCGCTGCCCCACTGTCGCGCTTTACGCTGTACCTGAAGCTGATCCGCTTCGACAAACCCATCGGCACACTGCTTTTGCTGTGGCCCACCCTTGGCGGGCTGTGGATCGCTTCCAACGGCGCGCCTGACACGACAATTCTGGTCGTCTTCATCCTCGGCACGTTCCTGATGCGCTCGGCCGGATGCGCCATCAACGACTATGCTGACCGCGATTTCGATCGCCACGTCGAGCGTACCGCACAGCGCCCGCTCGCCGCCAACCTGATCCGGCCGCGGGAAGCTGTCGCCGTCGCGGCCGCACTTGCGCTGATCGCGTTGATATTGACGATAGTGTTTCTCAACGCGCTGACATTGCAGTTGAGTCTCGTCGCGGCGCTACTTGCGGCCAGCTATCCATTCACCAAGCGCTTCTTCGCCATGCCACAGGCCTATCTGGGCTTGGCGTTTGGCTTCGGCATTCCGATGGCCTTTGCCGCCGTAACGAACAGCGTACCGGCAATCGCATGGTGGCTGCTGGTGGCCAACCTACTCTGGACCATCGCCTACGATACGGAGTACGCGATGGTCGACCGCGATGATGATGCGAACATCGGCATTAAGACCTCGGCGATTCTGTTTGGCCGGCACGACGTTGCCGCCGTCATGCTTTGCTACCTGTTGACGTTGGCACTGTTCACCGGCATCGGCAAGGTGATCGGCATGGGCTGGCCGTACTGGGTTGGTCTCACAGCGGCGGCCGCGATTGCGCTCTACCACTACCAACTGATTCGCCACCGCATCCGCGAGCACTGCTTTCGCGCCTTTCTGCATAACAACTGGTTCGGCGCCGCCATTTTCACCGGAATCGCCGCGTCCTACGCCGCAAAATAGACCAAGCTGGCGCTGAAGCTCTTGTTAGTGCCGCTGTTTCTGGGTTTGATCTCGCTCGCGGGAAAACGCTTTGGTCCGAGTATCGTCGTTGGGCTGGCCGGCCTGCCGGTCATTGTCGGCCCGGTCCTGTTACGTCTTTGGCTAGAAAACGGGACGGCATTTGCCGGAGAAGCGGCGCGATTTACTCTGGCGTCCGTATTTACCGCGATCGCTTACGGCGTCGCGCATTCTTGGGTGGCGCGCAGTCACGGTTGGGGAATATCAATCGTGTGCGGATTGGTCGCATGGCTGTTCGCCGCAGCGCTCGTTGCGAACATTCCGCTGACGCTTGGCA
>Ga0209490_10001702_pt1 | contig 21064 bp, 14 predicted proteins | sample MAT06_FD_187209 | JGI IMG/M metagenome (GOLD analysis project Ga0209490, IMG submission 187209) | Freshwater microbial communities from Lake Fryxell liftoff mats and glacier meltwater in Antarctica - MAT-06 (SPAdes) (version 2) | ecosystem: Environmental > Aquatic > Freshwater > Ice > Liftoff... | reverse complement strand
CACATAATTAAATACAAGGTTAATTAATATCAGCTATTCAGTCGTCTTTAGACGACTTTAGCTATGAGAAATGGGTTTTCAACCCCTGGCGGCCCCGCAACCGGCTGACGGCCCATTGGTGTCAACTTAACGTAAAACGTAGTCACAGACTGCTGTTTACCGCCGAAACCAGATCCCCCCTAGCCCCCCTTAAGAAGGGGGGGACAGGATTCCTATCAAAGTCCCCCTTCTTAAGGGGGATTTAGGGGGATCTGGCCTCAGCAACCAACGAGAGATACAAAAAAGGGTTCCAGGCTTTAAGAGGTTCGATCCCCCTTAGCTTGCCCCCTACTCCACCTTTCCAAGAGGGGGGGACAGGATTCCTATCAAAGTCCCCCTTCTTAAGGGGGATTTAGGGGGATCTGGCCTCAGCAACAAACGAGAGATACAAAAAGGTTCTAGGCTTAAGTTGACAACAAGCTGACCGCGCCCGCTCTCCTATTTGTAAAGTTTTTTATAGATTCGATCGCACAGCTTGTATTTAACGGATAATGTGAAATTATTTATTTTTGTCCCCCAGCGATCGCCCACAAAACAACTTTACTTTTCTTTACAAACCAACAACAAAAAACCGTGCAGGAAACAATAATTTCGTTACAGACTTTAAATGCGACGCGCGATCGACTAAAGTAAAAAAAATGGCTTTATCCGTTTATTTATCGCAAAGGAAACAAAGCTCATGACTCAACGTGGTTCTAAAGTCCGGATTCTCCGCAAAGAATCCTTCTGGTATCAAGAAGTGGGCACCGTCGCCACCGTAGATCCAAGCGGCATTAAATACCCAGTTATCGTTCGTTTTGACAAAGTAAATTATGCAGGCGTCAACACCAACAACTTTGCTATGAGCGAAGTAGTCGAAGTTGAAGCACCGAAAGCCAAAGCCAAAACAGGGACTCCAGTCGCTTCCGGCGGCAAGCAAACCACCCTGGACGAGAAAAGTCGGAAAACCGGCAGCGGCGGAGCCCCCAACCAGCCGAAAACTTCGGCAGACAGCAAACCAGGCGCCGAAGTTCCCGGAAGCGTCGAAGGTTCGCCCAATCAAGGAACAGACCAGCGCTAATTGTGCCAGAACTGCCAGAAGTTGAAACTATTTGCCGGGGTTTGAATCAACTTACCCTCGATCGCGAAATATTGGGCGGAGACGTGCTGTTAAATAGCTCGATCGCCCGCTCAATCTCTGCGACCGATTTTTTGACAAAACTCAAAGGAAAGTCGATCGAACGGTGGTACAGACGCGGCAAATACCTCCTGGCAGAACTATCGCAATTGACAGAAGCAGAAAGGAAGACGGACAAAGTTGGGAATTTTCCAACTCAAAATCCCAGTTCTTCCCTTCTGCCTTCAACAGCCGGCTGGTTGGGCGCGCACCTGCGGATGACAGGCCAATTGCTATGGGTAAACGAATCCGAACCCCTGCCAAAACACACGCGAGTCCGGCTATATTTTGAGGGAAATCAAGAATTGCGCTTTGTGGATCAGCGCACCTTCGGGCAAATGTGGTACGTGCCCGCAGAAACAGAAGTGGACAGCACAGTCACCGGCCTGAAAGTCCTAGGCCCGGAACCATTTTCCGACGAATTTACCACAGAATATTTAGCCCGCAAGCTACACCGACGGGCGCGACCAATTAAAACAGCATTGCTAGACCAGTCACTGGTAGCGGGTTTGGGCAATATTTATGCAGATGAAACTTTGTTTTTGTCGGGAGTAATGCCGACAACTCTGTGCGCGGATTTGACCTCCGTGCAAATTGATCGCATCCATTCAGCGATCATTCAAATCTTACAGAAGGCGATCGACTCCGGCGGCACAACTTTTAGCAATTTTCTCAACGTCCAAGGCGTAAACGGCAACTACGGCGGTGTGGCGTGGGTGTACAATCGCGCTGGTCAACCCTGCCGCACTTGCTCTACAACCATCGAAAAGATCAAATTAGCAGGGCGATCGACTCATTACTGCCCCGTTTGTCAGAAATAACCTCTCACTCTCTTGAGTCCGCGGAGGCAGACTTCGTTTGTGTAGTAGCGGTTTCAACCGCCGAGTCTATCTTGAGTCCGCGGAGGCGGACATCGTTTGTGTAGTCGCGGTTTCAACCGCCGACTCCAACCGGGAATTTGTAACTCGAATCTACTATTAAAGCCAAATTAGCATTAAAATTTGTATACTTTTATAAATTAAGAAGAGCAAGTCATGGCAATCAAAAAAGGTAGCATAGTCCGCGCAATTCGCGAAAAACTGGAAAACAGCCTAGAAGCCCAAGCCAGTGATCCGCGCTTTTCCTCCTATCTATTTGAAACTAAGGGTGAAGTGCTCGATGTTCGCGGCGAGTATGCCTTCATCAAATTTGGCAAAGTCCCCACCCCGAATATTTGGCTGCGCGTAGACCAACTCGAAGATTTTAACTAACTCACCGAAACTAAACATCAGTGTTCTTGATCTAAGGTAGGGTGTGCACCGCGCACCTTCCCCCAATTAAGCTCAATCTTAAAATCTAAAAGAAGACTTACATAGAACCGATGAAAAAACAGATGCTGCGATTGCTTCGTTCCTCGCAATGACCGAAATATGTTATTGATGCGTCCAAGACTGTAAAATCTAGAATCTAAAATCGAATGAATTCCCCCTTAAATTATCCATCAACCCGCGTCTCAATTATCGGTGCAGGCAAAGTTGGCAGTACCTTAGCCCAGCGAATAGCCGAGAAAAATCTGGCAGATGTGGTATTGCTAGATATTGTCCAAGGTTGGCCCCAGGGAATTGCTTTGGATTTGATGCAAGCCAGAGGAGTTGAACGACACGATCGCCAAATTGTCGGTACAAACAACTATGCTGATACTGCTAACTCCAACATTATCGTAATTGCGGCCGGCATACCACGCAAACCCGGTATCAATCGCGAAGATTTAATTAAAATTAATGCTGCAATTGTCACGGAATCTGCACAACAGGCGATCGCCCATTCTCCCGAAGCAATCTTAATCGTAGTCACAAATCCCCTCGATGTCATGACTTATCTAGCCTGGGAAGCTACCGGTTTACCAAAACATCGAGTCATGGGTATGGCTGGCATTCTCGACTCATCTCGCTTTCAAACTTTTATTGCAATGGAATTGGGCATTTCTATCTCCCAAATCAATGCAACTGTCCTCGGTTCTCACGGCGATTTGATGGTTCCGTTACCCCGCTATTCCACTGTCAACGGTATTCCGATTAGTCAACTTATGGATGCAGGGACGATCGCACGTTTAGTCGATCGTGCTCGCAATGGTGGCGCAGAAATTGTCAAATTGATGCAGACTTCTAGTGCCTATTTTGCACCCGCATCTTCTACCTATTTAATGGTAGAATCAATTCTATTAAATCAGTCTCAAATATTGCCTTGCTCAGTTTATTTGGACGGTCAATATGGCGTGAAAGATATCTTTTTAGGTGTTCCATGTCGCTTGGGATATCAGGGAGTTGAACAGATTTTAGAACTCGAACTCAGCGATCCGGAAAACGCCGCTTTTGTGGAATGTGGTAAATTGGTTTTGCAAAGTATTGAAGAAGCCCGATCGATACTGAAGCAGGCCTATTTAACAGTTGACAGTTGACAGTTGACTGCTTGAGTGCGAAGTTTTTAGGCAGGGAATTTAAGCCCCAGCCTAAAAACAATCCACCTAAAAGTGGGGGCTTAAATCCCCTGTGCTTTGGTTATAAAAAATATCTCAAAAATTTTTATATCTAAGGATCGCAAATTAAATAACTTCCACAAGTTTGTGGGATGGGCGGGAGAGCCCGTCCCACAAGAACAATAAAGATTGTAAGTTATTTAATTTTCGATCCTAAGTTACAACCCATAAAGTGATAATTAGCGAAAACTATACTTGAGACATCGCAAGAATTGCCATTTTTGAACAGGCTTTCGGGCCTCACAAGAAATATGGTCGATGTCTAAAAGACGATCGGCTAAATTTAAACAAATTTTAATAGAGGCGCTCCCAACAGGATACTCGATCGCCAAGCCAACAAAACCATCAATCTAATTTGCGGTAATAATAAAAGGGTGACAATTGCCACCGCTCTCGATCGAAAAAAAATGTCAAAATTAGTCAGGACTCCGCGCCCTCGATCCATGAAACCCGGTTTCTCGTTTCCACTTTCGGATCTTCCCTGACTTAATTACTTTAAGAAACCGGGTTCATGGGTAAGTTTTGTTATTATAATTTAAAATTATAGACAATTTATGCAGCAGCGAATCACCGATCGCCCGTTTCCTCAGTAAATATACGGAGTTGAGATACTCGATCGACCTCTCAACCTAGAAAAAATACGGAAATTTAGCGTCAGTACCTGCTAAGTGCTAGCAGAAGGAGGAGAATTTGCCTTTTGACCTCTTGACTTGAGTTACCAGGCTCAACTTGCAGATCGCTGTAGGGATGTCATCTACCTCGATACCAAACCGCAAAAAAAAAACTACAGAAATAGCATTATGTTTCATGAATACCTGTATTACGAAGTAACCGACTTACGCCAAAAGCTAGCTCGCCTAGAAAGAGAAACCCAGTCTCAAACCTGGTTCAAAAAGCTGCAAGCCCTGATGGGAGTGATTGGCAAAATTCGCGAATCCCTAGACTTAGAAACAATATTCAAAACTACAGCCACCGAAGTCCGGCAACTCCTAAATGCCGATCGAGTCGCCGTCTATCGGTTCCTCCCCGAATCCGATTGGAACGAGGGCGAAGTAGTCTCCGAAGACGTACTTTCCCAATACAGCCCATCTTTGGGCGCAAAAGTCCATGACCACTGCTTCGGCGAACAATTTGCAGCCAGCTATGCCAAAGGATATGTTCAAGCTGTCACGGACATCTACAAAGCCCGGTTGAGCCCTTGTCACCTCCGAATCCTCAAGCGATTTCAAATCAGAGCCAACTTAGTCGTACCTCTTCTCCAAGGGCAACATCTCTGGGGATTGCTTTGCATTCACCAGTGCGGCCAACCCCGGGAATGGCAAGAAGACGAAATCGAATTTGCCAGACAAGTAGGCGACCATTTAGCAGTCGCAATTTATCAGGCCGAATTGCACTTGCAAACCCAGAGGCAAATAGCAGAAATCGAATCTGGGCAGCAGAAACTCCGCGACAGCGAGCAAAAATATCACCAAATTCTCGACTCGATCGCCGATATGGTATTAGTCAAAGGCCCCGAATCGAAAATCGTCTGGGCAAATCAAGCATTCCGCGACTATTACGGCATGACTGAAGAGGAACTGCAAGGGCTCGTAGACGCACCTTTCGCCGATCCCGACTACACTGTCCAGTACGTAAAAGATGACGCTTTCGTATTTGAAACCGGACAGACTCTGCAAATTGCTGAAGAACCGGCGACGCGCTACGACGGAGAAGTGCGGCTGTGGAGCACAGTCAAAACACCGATCCGCAACGAAGACGGCTTCGTCACAATGACAGTCGGCGTCTCCCGCGACATGACGGAACGCAAAGCAGCCGAAGAATCGGTCAAAGCTAGCGAAACTAAGTACCGCCACCTGGTAGAAACTTCTCAAGACATGATTTGGTCTGTGGATACTTTAGGGCGCTTTACCTTCGTCAACCCAGCAGTTAAGTATATCTACGGTTATGAACCCGAAGAGATGTTGGGTAGGCCATTCTCGGACTTTATGACACCAGAACAAAGCCAGAAAGATTTAGCAGCTTTCGCCCGCCTGCTTGTCGGAGAATCAGTTTTCCAGTACGAAACTACCCAAATCGCCAAAGACGGCAGCATCAAACATTTGATGTTCAATGCGATCGCCCTGTACGACGAAACCGGAAACGTCCTCGGTACCACCGGTACAGCTACCGACATTACCGATCGCAAGCGCGCAGAAGCAGCATTGCAACAAGCAAACGCCGAACTAGAAAGCAGAGTAGAACAACGCACCGCCGAACTGCGCCAGACTTTTGCCGCCCTCACCGCCAGCGAAGCCAAGTTCCGGACGATCGCGGCCACCATCCCCGGAGCTCTGTTTCAATTTTGCAGCAGCCAGGGAGTGTGGAGAGTTGACTACACGAGCGATGGTATCACAGCTATCGCCGGTATCACAGCAGCAGAAATGATGCGAGACATCACCTCCTTCATTTCCCGCATCCACCCCGAAGACTTGGAAGGCTTCATGTCTTCCGTCAACGAAGCTGTCGAAAACATCTGCCTGTGGCACTACGAAGGGCGGTTAGTCAAGCCCGACGGTGAAATTCGCTGGTGGCAGGGCGACTCCATGCCCACCCGCAGCGAGAACGGCGAAATCGTATTTTCCGGTGTCGCCCTCGACATCACCGATCGCAAAGTTGCCGAAACCGCCATCCGCGACAGCCAGCGACAGCTAAAAGAAGCCCAGAGACTCGCCCACGTCGGCAATTGGGAATTCAACCCAGCCACGGAAACCGTCACTTGGTCGGAAGAACTCTTCCGCATCTTCGGACTCGAACCGGCTGCGGCTGCGCCCAGCGTAGCGCAGCAAATTTCTTGGTGTCATCCAGAAGATGTGGAATTGTGGCAAACGCAAGTACAGCAGGGTCTTGAATTCGGCATTCCCTACGATTTTGACTACCGCTTTTACCGTCCCGACGGCAGCTTGCGGCACATCAACGCCTTGGGCCGCGCCGAAACTGATGCCGGCGGCAAGGTGGTAAAATTGTTCGGCACGGCGATGGACATTACCGATCGCAAAGCCGCCGAAGCAGCCCTGCGACAAGCAGCAACCGAGTTGGAAGACAGAGTGAGCGATCGCACGGTCGAACTTTCCCAAGCAGTGTCTCAGTTAGAACAAGAAATTGGCGATCGCTTCCTAGCAGAAGCAGCGCTGCAAGTTTCCGAGCAAAACCTGCGAACCATCTTTAACAATGTCTACGATGCTATCTTCATTCAAGACTTAGAAGGTAACATTCTCGATGTCAACGATCGAATGTTAGAAATGTATGGAGTTAGTCGGGAAGAAGCAATTAAATTATCAATTACAAAGGACTATTCAAGCGACGAAAATCCTATTCAACTAATGAGAGAACTTTGGGAAAAAGTATTATCAGGCGAAAGCACTCGTATCGAATGGAAATCTCGGCGACCCAATGATCGTTCCACCTTTGATGCAGAAATTGCTGTGTCCAGAATTCATCTCAACGGCAATCTCAGCGTCATTGCCAATGTGCGAGATATTAGCGATGCCGTGGCGGCAGCTACGCAACGAAAACTTGCAGAAGCAGAACTGCAAGGCGCTCAACATTTTATGGAATCAGTGCTCAACACCATACCCGTAGGAGTAGTAGCCAAGGACGCCCAAGAATTGCGATTTGTACTCTGGAACCCAGTAGCCGAAGAGTTGCTCGGTTTCAGTGCAGAACAAGTTATGGACAAAAATGATTACGACTTGTTCCCAACAGAACAAGCTGATATTTTCACCGCCAAAGACAGGGAAGTGCTCAACAGCCGGCAAATTGTAGAAATCGACGAAGAAGATGTTCAAACCGGCCAAGGAGAATCGCGGATATTTCACACCAAGAAAACATCCATACTCGATGCTGATGGCAAACCGCAATATCTATTAGCTATCACCGAAGACGTTACCGATCGCAAACTAGCAGAAATTGCCTTGAGGCGATCTGCGGCCCAACTCAAGCAGCAAGCCGATCGAGAAAAATTACTCAACAGTCTCACCGCTCAAATCCGCAATTCCCTCGACTTCGACAGCATCGTTACAGTCGCAGTTGAGGAAATTCGCGCTTTCCTTTCAATCGATCGCTGTAATTTTGCTTGGTATCGCGACGACGGAGACCAGCCTTACTGGGAAATTATTAAAGAATCTCGCAGCCCGGAACTTCCCGATTCAACAGGTCGCTATCAAGCTTCAGATTTCGGTCTTATTGGAGAACAAATCTTGCAGATGGAAATGCTGCGGGTGGATGATGTCGAAACAATCGCCGATCCTGTTTGGAAACAAACCGTTCGAGGGATGGGCTACCAATCTGTATTAATCATCCCCATGCAGGCACTTTCTGGGGTAGTGAGTGCAGTTAGCTGCTGCAACAGCACTTCTGTGCGGCCCTGGAACGACAGCGAAGTCGAATTGTTGCAGGCGATTACAGTTCAATTGGCGATCGCCCTCAACCAAGCCGATCTTTACGCCCAAACTCACAATAAAGCTCGCGAATTAGAACAAACATTGCAGCAATTAACCAGCGCTCAATCGCAGTTAATTCAAAGCGAAAAAATGTCATCTCTCGGTCAGTTAGTTGCGGGAGTAGCCCACGAAATTAACAACCCAGTTAACTTTATTTACGGCAATCTCAGCCATGCCAACGACTATACTCAAGACTTGCTGCACCTGATCGAACTTTACCAAAACCACTATCCAGATCCTGTCCCGGAAATTCTAGAGGAAGTAGAAACTATTGAACTCGACTTTCTGATGAGTGACTTGCCAAAACTGCTTTCTTCGATGAAAGTCGGTGCAGACAGAATTCAGCAAATTGTAGCATCTCTGCGTACATTTTCCCGCATGGATGAAGCAGAAATGAAAGCAGTTAACATCCACGACGGCATAGATAGCACTCTGATGATTTTGCAGCACCGGGTCAAAGCCAAACACAACCATCCAGAAATTCAGGTGATCAAAGAATACAGTAAATTGCCGTTAGTAGAATGTTATGCCGGACAGCTAAATCAAGTATTTATGAATGTTCTGAGCAATGCTTTAGATGCTTTAGAAGAGAGAGACGCGCGGCGTTCTGCTGAGGAAATGCGGCAAAATCCTAGTACGATCTCCATTAAAACTGAAATGCTGGAGGGCGATCGAGTCCTGATTCGGATTGCTGACAATGGGGTGGGAATACCAGAGACTGTCGGCACTCGGCTTTTTGACCCGTTTTTCACCACTAAACCTGTGGGAAAAGGCACTGGCATGGGCTTGTCAATTAGCTATCAAATTGTTACCGACAGACACAAAGGTTCGCTGAAATGTAATTCTTCGCCCGGACAGGGTGCTGAATTTGCGATCGAAATTCCGCTGAAAACTAACTGTTAATTTGTTAATTGTTAGTTTTTATTGGTTACTTGTTATTGGTTATTGGTTATTGGTAATAAGTTGTCGCACATTTTAATTGCATATCAAAAAAATCAAACTCTTGTGGGGTGTCCCGCCCGCCCTAAATATACAATTGAAATGCAGAACAGCTTATCCATTCCCGTTGCACTCAGCCATGACTGTTGACTATGAATCCAATTCTATAGTAATATCAATTCCGGCGCAGTCGGAATTGATATGATTTACCAGAAAAAGGTTATATAGCGGTTCTCAAGCGTGGTGAGGTATGCCCTATGCCCTATGACCTATGCCCTATGCCCTATGCCGCATAGTACCTCATCTTTCTGAGACTCGGCTATATCTAAATATCTATCTGTAGATAGATGTTGACTTAACTCGCGATCGAGCTTATTAAATCACAATTTGCACTCTTCACTCAAGGATTATTAAGTAAGCTAAAGTTTACTTAAATTTTTATTGCACAAACTTGCTAAATCCCGCGAAACCACAGAAAGCGAGTTATGAGAGAAATAAGGCGATCGTACAGCCACATCTCAAAAGCCAATGCACAAAATAAATTCTCCGCCGCAACTAAGGAAAAAGCCTCATCTTTTAGCCTTATTCGCGATCGCATTAGCCACCATCTTGCTTTTATTTATCCTGCCGGCACTGACTCAACAGCCAGTCGTGCTCACCATGTTAATGCAAGGCCAAGACATTGCAAACTGGAAACCATTTGTCAAAGAATTTGAACAAAAAAACCCCAACATTCGGATCGATCTTATAGAAGGGCCCTTTGACTCAAACCTCGTAGAAAATCTTTACACATCAGCCTTTCTTTTAGGCGAGTCGCCCTACGACATCATCAACATGGATATTGTGTGGGTTCCCAAATTTGCAGCCGCAGGTTGGGTAAGAGATTTGACAGATAAAATTTCTCCTAAACAACTATCAAAATTTATCCCAGGTAACGTCGAAGGCGGGCGGTATCGAGGCAAACTTTACCGAATTCCCCACGCTTCCGATGCCGGAATGCTTTACTATCGCAAAGACATTTTAGAACAAGCAGGAATTGCAGCGCCGAAAACTTTTGAAGACATGGTGAAAATCTCTCAAAACTTGCAGAAACAGGGAAAAGCCACTTGGGGTTATTTGTGGCAAGGTAAACAATACGAGGGAGTATCTGCCATGTTTGTCGAAGTGCTCTCCGGTTTCGGCGGCTTCTGGGCTAACCCTCAAACTTTTGAAGTTGGGTTAGATAAACCGGAGGCAATTAAAGCAGTGGAATTTCTCAAAAATACGATCGCCTCTGGCATTTCTCCGCCCGGTGTCACCACCTACGGCGAAGAAGAAACCAGACTTTTGTTTCAAAACGGTAAAGCCCTATTTTTACGAAACTGGCCCTATGTTTGGAAGCTAGCAAATGCTGAGGGATCGAAGGTTAGAGGCAAAATTGCGATCGAACCAATGCTCAGCAGTATCGGTAAAACAGGCGGTTCCTGCTTGGGCGGCTGGGGCTGGGGAATTGCCAAAACCTCAAAACATCCAGAACAAGCGTGGAAAGCAATTCAGTATCTTACCAGCGAGGAAACCCAACGCAAATTTATTTTGGAAACAGGTTTAGTTCCCAGTTACAAATCCCTATTTACCAACAAAGAAATAGTCGCCAAATATCCCCACTACCCGCAACTGCTAAAAGTAGTGGAACAGCCAGTTTTGCGCCCGCCCATAGCACAATACGCTCAAGCTTCTGATATCTTGCAGCGCTATTTGAGTTCAGCTTTTACCGGGAGAATGAGTGCAGAACAAGCAATGAAAGCAGCAGCTAGCGAAACTCGTAATTTATTAGGCAGTTTGAAACAACCGAAATAATAGAACCCGCCGAATGGAATTCGGGGCTACAAAAACAAAGTCCGCCTCCGCGGACTGAAGAAATAGAATAGAATCTTAAAATATGCAATTAGACAAAATGCGACAGCGCGAACAAAAAACCGGATGGATATTAGTAGCACCAGCATTAATAATTCTGCTGCTAGTATTTGCTTACCCAATATTGCGCGCTTTTTGGCTGAGTTTATTTACCCAAAACCTCGGTACTGAATTAAAACTGGTTTTTTCCGGTTTTGCTAACTACAGTCGAATGTTAGGTGACGGGCGTTTCTGGCAGACTTTAGGAAATACGACTGTATTTACGATCGCCTCTGTTGTACTAGAGTTAATTCTAGGCATGGGCATTGCTTTAGTCTTAAATCAGTCTTTCACAGGGCGCGGCATTGTCCGCACAATTTCCCTGCTACCTTGGGCCCTGCCGACTGCATTAATGGGTGTAGCTTGGGCGTGGATTTTTAACGACCAATACGGCGTAATTAATGACATTTTGCTCCGCTTGGGATTGATTAAAAATAGTATTAGTTGGCTGGGAGATCCAACTTTGGCAATGATGGCAGTGATTACAGCAGATGTCTGGAAAACAACGCCGTTTGTCAGCTTGCTTTTGTTAGCGGGATTGCAATCGATTCCCGGTGATTTGTACGAAGCACACGCCATTGACGGCGCGAGTAGTTGGCAGAGTTTCCGTCAAGTTACCTTGCCGCTGCTGATGCCCCAAATTGTGATCGCTTTGCTGTTTCGATTTGCCCAAGCTTTCGGCATTTTTGACTTGATTCAGGTGATGACGGGAGGGGGGCCGGCGGGGGCAACGGAGACGGTTTCTATCTACATTTACAGCACGGTAATGAGGTATTTAGACTTTGGGTACGGGGCGGCTTTGGTGGTATGTACTTTTTTGCTGTTAGTGGCCGCAGTGGCGATCGCCGCTTACCTGTTATCGAGAGCCCGTATCAATGCAGCCGGAGGAAATTAAGACGATTTTGGATTAGACATCTCCAGAAAAGCAAATTTTGAACAGGCAGGATGCCTGTTCCACAAGAAATATGGTCGATGTCTATTTTAGATTTTGGATTTTAGATTGCGACTTACGTTTCTCGCCCCATGCGCGGGCTAGAAGCCCACGCCACAAGAGTTTCAATACGACTATTTCTTAAAACTCTTGTGGGGTGGGCATCTTGCCCGCCCCAAAAAGTTAAATCTAAATGCAGAACAACTTAACACGTTCCTTTCGTTGGTATAAATTATGTCGATCGCCCGCGAACAACTTACCACAAAAAAAACCTTTGAAATTAGGCAATTAATCTTGCCAATCTCAGCGATATTAATTGTCGTATATTTCCTTGCACCCATTGTCTGGCAGGTGCTAACTTCTTTCAAAGTAAATGCGGATATTTCGGCGATTCCCAACGTCTACATTCCCAAACGAATTACTTTTGATCATTACCTGTCTTTGTTCCAACGTCGCCCGTTTGCACTTTACATTTTAAATAGCGCTTTTGTTTCAATTTCTTCAACATTGCTGTGTTTAACTGTAGGCGCGCCCGCAGCTTACGCTTTGGCTCGGTTGCGGCTGTGGAGCGAGAAAATTATCCTCGCAGCTATAACGATTGTCACCCTGTTTCCGGCGGTGCTACTATTTTTGGGACTGTTGGAAATTGTCAAAGCTTTGAACTTAGGCAATAATTATTTAGCCTTAATTATTCCATACACCGCTATCAATCTACCACTAACAATTTTGGTGATGCGAAGTTTCTTTCAACAGTTGCCAAAAGATTTAGAAGATGCGGCTAAGGTTGACGGATACAACACTTTTCAAATGCTGTGGCAAATCGTGCTACCGATGACATTTCCAGCGCTAGTCACAACCGGAATTCTGACATTTATTTCAGCTTGGAATGAGTTTATTTTTGCGCTAACATTTATGACTCGCGAATCTCTAAAAACTATTCCTGTAGCCACGGCTCAACTCAGCGGCGCGTCAGTATTTGAAATTCCCTATGGCCCGATCGCAGCAGCCACAGTTTTAGGAACCTTACCCTTAGTTTTGCTGGTTTTGGTGTTCCAGCGGCGCATAGTTCAGGGTTTAACAGCCGGGGCAGTAAAAGGATAAAATTCAACCTTAAATACTCCTAGCATCCTAAACAATTCCTCTTCCTTCGCGCCCTTCGCGCCTTCGCGGTTCGTAATTCCTTCTTCCCTCTTCCTTCTTCCCTCTTCCTTCTTCCTTCTTCCTTCTTATAAAAATCATGGCAAAACTACAACTAAAAAACCTCAATAAAACCTACAGCCCCAAAGTTATTCCCGTAAAAGACATTAGCTTAGATGTCAGCGAGGGCGAATTTCTGACATTGCTAGGGCCGTCTGGGTGCGGCAAATCTACCACGCTCAGGTTGATTGCAGGGTTGGAACAGCCCACTAGAGGCGAGATTAGAATTGGCGATCGCAATGTGACTAATCTGAGACCGGGCGATCGGGATATTGCAATGGTTTTTCAAAGTTACGCGCTCTACCCGCACATGACAGTGTACCAAAATATGGCATCCAGCCTCAAACTCCGCAAAATATCCGACAGCGAAATCGATCGATTAGTGACAGAAGTTGCAGCATCCCTCGGATTGACCGAATTAGCCGATCGCAAACCCGGAAAACTATCAGGCGGACAGCGGCAGAGAGTAGCCCTCGGACGCGCCTTAGTGCGCCAACCGGAAGTATTTTTGCTCGACGAACCTTTGAGCAATCTCGACGCATTATTACGCGAAAAAGTTAGGGCCGAACTCAAACAATTGTTTTCATCGCAAAAAGCCCCTGTAGTCTACGTTACTCACGACCAAACCGAAGCAATGACACTATCAACAAAAGTCGCAGTTCTTAATAATGGCAGCGTGCAACAACTAGATCCGCCACACTTAATTTATAACCGTCCTGCCAATCAGTTTGTAGCGGGTTTTGTAGGCAGCCCGCAAATGAATTTGCTAGTGCTTAAATGCCGTGGCAATTTTGCAATGTTAGGCGATTTTGGAGTTCGACTACCAGATATGCCGACAGTGCCACCAGAAATTGTGTTGGGAATTCGCCCGGAACACCTCAGCTTTGCAGATGCAGAGGCCGGCAAGATGCCCAATCCAGAAGCAATTAAAGGTGAGGTTTATTTAGTGGAAAACTTGGGAATGCAAAATTTAGTTAGTGTCCGAGTTAAGGGTGTGGATTCATTGACAGTGCGGGTTTTGCTGCCAAATGACCGCCACTGGAATTCGGAAATTGTCGAGCTGGTTTTTCCCGCGAAGCTACTACACTGGTTTGATGTGAAAACGGGCGATCGACTGCAATCATAATTTGCCATCTATGGCATGATTGATGCAAAATCGTCTAACCCTGTGCTGAAAAAAACATTTTCTGCTTCTAACTAAGTTATGACTTTAGTTAGAGGTATAACTATTTTGCTGCTGTTAAGGTGATATTAATGTGTGAAAAAGCTAGTTGACTGACAGATAGGTTTGGTGTGCCGGCAGATTTGATCGCTAACCTATAACTTTATTGACGTGATTAATTGCAAGTTGAAGCTAAGTTTGGCTTTCCCTCGCGTTATTTGCTGATATTGGAGCGAGTCAATTAGATGAAAAAATGTTGAAAATTATCGCCAATCAACTTAGGGAGTATTACCGATATGAATTTGATTTCCACAGCCATCGCTCGCATTAGTTCCCTGCTTAAGGGCTTTCAAGTCAAGAGTTTTTTGAGTGTTGTCATAGTCGGTTTTCTGCTGCTGACGGCAAATGTTAATGCTGGAGACAATAAAATTAGCTCGAAGGCTGATCTAAACAATCCAGAAAGACCTCAAACAACGCGGGAATGGAAGCAAGAAGCTCGCGAAACTAAGGACGATCCGGGCGAGAGACTTCAGAAGATCGGACAAGAGGCAGGAGCTGCTGTGAAAGAATTTGGGGAAATGTACCAAGACACCGCTAAGAGAAGTATGCGGGAATTAAAGGACAATTAGGAATAGTTTTTTTTGTGCCAAGGGTCGAAAAGCCCGTTCCTAATATGGGTGCAAGATGTGTATTTAACTTCACATCTTGCACTATTTTTTTAGATTTATTTAAGTTTTAAATTGTTTTAAATGATGTAAGGTACAAAGTTTATTGGTATTGACAGTTTTGGTGCGTGTAAGCCGATCGGCATTTAAATGGCCTCTAAATAAATAATCAAACTCTTGTGGGCCGTTGCTCCGACGCCGCCCGAAATATGCCATTTAAATGTAGATCAGCTTATGTTTGCCGGTAGTTTAAGTAACCAGCGGTTAAAAACAATACGTTATGAATAAAAATTTTAACAGTCTTTTCCTGGCGGGCCTGCTGTTCATCTTACCTGTTTGTCCCCCGACAATTGCACACGCTCAAATCTCCGAAACTTCTGACACCAACACCAGCCAAAAAACTCTCTTCAAAGACGAACTATATTTTGGCTTAACTAAACCGGGAGGCGAGATTGTTTCTGAATCAGAATGGCAGGAGTTTGTCAAGGAAGTTATTACCCCTCGTTTTCGGGAAGGGCTAACTGTATTAGACGGTTCCGGGCAGTTTCTCAATAGTTCCGGCATTCTGATTCTAGAAAAGTCGAAAATAGTAATTTTGATTTATGAAAATACCCCGGAAAAAAATCGAGCTATTACGGAAATTATCGAAACTTACAAGCGAACTTTCCAGCAGGAGTCAGTGCTGCGGACGACCAGCGAAGTTAAGGTTTCTTTCTGATGAGCTCATTCAATCAGCGTATTTATGATATGATTCGTAGTAATCAAGGTCATACCTTCAAAAATAAGTAGGGTGCGGGTGCAGTAAAAATCAGAATTTGTGGGTATCGATCGCACATTGCCAAAAGTCGCTAGAAACACCAGCCCCGGAGAAAACAAAAAGATGATCAACGACGGCAACCCAAAAGCTGAAACGCCCGAAAGCGAGAAGTCAGAAAATTTGGATGGTATGGCGAAAGCTTTTATTGTGAGCGTTGCTTGGTCTTACGCAGAAGCATTGGAGCGAACGAAACGCGCCCAAAATCAACAGGAAACCGCGCCGGAACCTCAACCGGAATCTCAACCCGAATCTCAACTAGATACGACTTTTGCCACAGATGCCCGAAATTGCAGCGGTTTGTATTGGATTTTACCTAAACGTATTTCCCTCACCAAAAGAGATTCAGACTAAACAATTTACGCTTTTACGGCTACAGTGTACAAAAGAAATAACCAATTTTGAAATCGATCTCATGTCTAATTCAAAAATGATTGGCAAAGCGATCGCAGGTGGTCTTTGCTTCTTCGGCATCCTCGCCATCAACGCATCACAGGGTCACGCATCCGCAGCAGCACCAACAATTGCTGAAGCTACAGCCCCAGCCGCTAGCAACATCGACAAGCAACTCCTAGGCCAATGGCAAGGCACAGTCCCCTCTGGTCAATCTTTCACCTTCGTCTTTGCCCCAGAAGGTAAATTGTTTCTGATGGCTAAAGGCCCCGACGGAGCTGCCCGCGCCAAAGAAATGAGGTACAAAGTTAATCTCGGTGCAAAACCGATGCACATTGATGTCGGGCTCAGCAGCACAGAAATCGTTCAGACTGTTTTTGAGTTGACTCCCGAAGGTCAAATGCGCCTTCAGCTACAAGGCACCAATCCCGGACAGCCGAGACCAAATTCCTTAAACGAGCAGGCCACCGTGTTTAAAAAGGTCTCCGAAGCGACTGCACTGCCCGCTGACACTCAGGTCATCGGTTATTGAGGAAAATTCCTCCCAGGCAGAAGGTACTTAAGTTTTAAGTTCGATCGCAGTTTTCAATTCTCTGAAATATAGCCCCAGCGAATGGAATTCGCGGCTACACAAACAAAGCCCACCTCCGTGGGCTAAGAAAAAATCAAGGTTTTTTTTAACCCACGGAGGTGGGTAAAGCCTCGTGTAGACGCGGTTTCTAACCGCCCTTTTACTCCAAAGAATTGGTTTAAAGCCGGAACCCCTAAAGGCGAGAAATTAAAATCAGACTATTCATTACTCCAATCCTCGGACTTCTTTTGTCAACTGTCAACTGTCAACTGTCAACTGAATGAACTGCCTTTAACCAGCCCTGCTACAATCCACATAATCTCCATTTAACTTTTGCAGTAGACCTCCATGAGTGAAACCGTCCTAGAAGTTCGCAACCTGCGGGTTCAATTTCAATCTGCGGATGCAGGCGATGCGTCCGCAACAGTCAAAGCTGTTGACGGCATTTCTTTTGAGGTGAAGCGAGGGCGAACTCTGGGAATTGTGGGAGAATCGGGTTCGGGAAAATCGGTAACATCCCTGGCTGTTATGGGTTTGCTGTCTAGTTCGTCAACCAGAATTGAGGGCGAAATTTGGTTTTATCCCACCAAAGACGGTGCTAGCAATGCGGCTGTGAATCTGCTGGAAATGTCTGATACGGAAAAACAAACCTACCGAGGCAGCCAGATTGCGACGATTTTTCAAGAGCCGATGAGTTCGCTCAATCCGGTTTATACGATCGGCTTTCAACTCACTGAAGCCATTTGTCTGCACGAAAAGGTGTCGCAGACAGAAGCGCGGCGCAAAGCTGCTTCTCTGCTGCAAGAGGTGAAGCTGCTAGCGAGTGACGAAGAACTCCGGCAGCGGTGTTTGGGGCAGCAAGAAGCAGTTGGGGAAGACGACGATCGCAATTTGATGCAATTTATCAACCGCCAAAAACAGGCTATGCTCGATCGCTATCCCCACGAACTATCAGGCGGTCAAATTCAGCGTGTGATGATTGCAATGGCCATTTCTTGCAATCCAACTTTATTAATTGCCGACGAACCGACAACAGCTTTAGATGTCACCGTACAAGCCACAATCTTAGCTTTGCTGCGCGAGTTGCGGGACTCTAGAGGCATGGCAATGATTTTTATTACCCACGATTTGGGCGTCATTGCTGAAATTGGCGATACGGTGGCTGTGATGTACCGAGGTAAGATTGTGGAGTGTGGTGCGATCGAGCAAATCTTCAGCAATCCCCAACATCCTTACACAAAAGGTCTGTTAGCTTGCCGCCCAACTCTCGATCGGCAACTGCGCCGCTTACCGACAGTTTCCGATTTTATGGATGTCACCACAAATGCTAGCGGCGAATTGGTAATTGTCGAGAAAAATGCCGATCTAGACGGCGACAGCAGCGGGGGAAATCCCGTTTTTGCAACAGGAAAACCGCCTCGACTGCCGCATATTTCCGGCCCTTTGCTAGCTGTTAATAATTTGCGAGTTGGTTTTCCGGTGCAGGGAATGTTTGGCGAAACTCAACGTTTGTTTATGGCGGTAAACGATATTTCTTTTGAGGTTTACCCAGGCGAAACTTTGGGTTTGGTGGGCGAATCTGGCTGCGGCAAATCTACTTTAGCGAGAGCTTTGTTGCAATTAATTCCGATCGCCAGCGGTCAAGTATTTTTTGAAGGTCAAGAAATTACGCCTCCTGCTAACAATATTTCTCGATGGCAGTGGATGGCTAATTATCGGATGCAAAAAGAGTACCATCGCAAACTGCGGTGGCTGCGGCGCGATTTGCAAATTATCTTTCAAGATCCTTTTAGTTCTCTCGATCCACGGCTGAGTGTTGGGGAAGCGGTGATGGAACCGATGGTGATTCATAACTTTGGGAAAAATAAAAAAGAACAGCGCGATCGCGCGGCTTATTTGTTGGATAGAGTGGGTTTAAATCCCGATTTTATGCGCCGCTATCCTCACGAGTTTTCGGGCGGACAGCGGCAGCGAATTTGTATTGCTAGAGCTTTGGCTTTGAATCCTAAGTTTATTATTTGCGATGAGTCGGTTTCTGCATTGGATGTGTCGGTACAGGCGCAAGTTTTAAATTTGCTCAAGGAGTTGCAAACAGAGTTTGGACTGACTTATATTTTTATTTCTCACGATTTGAGCGTGGTTAAGTTTATGAGCGATCGGGCGATCGTCATGAACAAAGGTAAAATCGAGGAAATTGGCACAGCCGATCGCATTTACCGCCAACCGCAACAAGCTTACACCAAGCAACTTATAGCTGCTATTCCGGCGGGGAATTTGGAGCGCATTCGGGAACAGCAATTAAGTAGAACTCAGAGGGCGGTTGAAACCGCGTCTATACAAACAAAACCCGCCGACGCGGGTTGAAGACAAAGGTGGTTAAAATGACGTTATTTTCTTGACACGGTTATTAAAAAAAATAGTATTTCGTAGGGGCTGGTTTAGCGTAATATCTATGATACCAGCCGATTTGTCAAGGCAAAACCCGCCCTCTCGTAGGGGCTCTCGGCAAAAAACATTACTTGACTGGCTAGTTCCGTAAATACACTTAATTGTCGGATCAGGCTGCATATAATTAAGTATATTTACGAGTGATAAATTTTGTAAGCTAGGAAAACTTTACAGTATTTAAACATTTTTATTGTAATTTTTCAATCGGCAACATTCCTCCGATATTCAGAGTAAAATAATGAGAAATTCAGTTCAGATACAAAACAAACAATAATAACTTATTAAAATTTATGCGAATGTTGTTGAGAGAAAGCACGGCGGCAGCAGTCACCATACAACAAAAGGCAGAATGCAGAAACCAGTATGAAAAAAAAATCAGCCTAGCGACGATCGCACCTAGCAGCATATTCTCCATTGCGATCGTTGTACTGCTTGTCTTAAACGGGTTGCTCGTAGCTAGCAGCGGTTATAATTTGTACGATCGCCAATTCGCCCTCGGATTTTTGGGAATCGCAAATATTGTCCTGTTGGCGGTAGCGGCGCGCTCAAACGCCTCTGCTACTGCGAAAAACGACCAATCGGGCAAATCCGATGAGTGCGATCACTTTTTTAGCCTGTCGTCAGATATGATGTGCGTCGTTGGTTTTGACGGTTACATTAAACGCATCAACCCAGCAGCAGAAAAAATCCTCGGCTATTCCCCAGCCGAAATGGTTGGCCAATTCTTCATTAAATTTGTACATCCAGACGATCGCGAAACTACTTTAAAAGAAGCTGAAAGTATTGCTGCGGGGAATAATACCGTTGGGTTTGAAAACCGCTGGCGGTGTCGAAACGGGTCTTACAAGTGGATAGCCTGGACTGCTAGCCCTTTGTGCGACGAAGAATTGATCTATGGTATTGGCCGCGAAATTACCGAGCGCAAACAAGCAGAAGCAGCGCTGCAAGCCAGCCAGCATTTTGTTGAGCGAATTGCCAATACCAGTCCGAATCTTCTCTATGTTTACGACGATATCGAGCAGCGAAATGTCTACAGCAACCGCGACGTTACTGACCTTCTCGGCTATACCGTCGAAGAAGTTCAAAAAATGGGCAGCAATCTGTTGCCAACCCTACTCCACCATGAGGATTTAGCTAAAGTTCCCGAATATTTACAGCAATTAGAAAATGCTCCCGACGGCGAGGTTGTTGAGTACGAATATCGAATGCGCGACAAACAAAATAGTTGGCACTGGTTAGTCACCAGGGAAATCGTATTTAGCAGAACAGCAGAGGGGAAAATCCAGCAGCGTCTCGGTGCTGCTACGGACGTTACAGAGCGCAAAAAAGCAGAACAAGCTTTAGCAGAACAATTGAAACTTTCTTTATTCACAGCAGATGTGGGAATTGCTCTAACTCAAAACCAGACTTTGCCTGCAACTTTGCAATATTGCACCGATGCAGTTGTGCGTCATTTCGATGCTGCGTTTGCTCGGATTTGGACGCTGAATCAAGAGGGAAATGTCTTGGATTTGCAAGCAAGTGCGGGAATTTATACTCACATTGACGGCGCTCACAGCCGCATTGCTGTCGGTGAGTTAAAGATTGGTTTAATTGCCCAAGAGCGAAAACCTCACATCACTAATTCTGTGCAAGAAGATCCCCATGTCAGCGACAAAGAATGGGCGAAACAAGGAATCGTGGCTTTTGCTGGATATCCGCTAATTGTTGACAATCAGTTGGTTGGAGTAATCGCCATGTTTGCTCGCCAGGAGTTGAAAGAATCAACGCTAATTGCTTTTGCATCAATTGCCGATTCGATCGCCCTGGGAATCAAGCGCAAAC
>Ga0209490_10001693_pt1 | contig 21090 bp, 20 predicted proteins | sample MAT06_FD_187209 | JGI IMG/M metagenome (GOLD analysis project Ga0209490, IMG submission 187209) | Freshwater microbial communities from Lake Fryxell liftoff mats and glacier meltwater in Antarctica - MAT-06 (SPAdes) (version 2) | ecosystem: Environmental > Aquatic > Freshwater > Ice > Liftoff... | reverse complement strand
CGACATCAACATGGACGAGGCCATGTTGGATTCGCAGGCGGCGATGGTGAAGTTTCTGAATCTGATCGCCTCCGAGCCTGATATCTCGCGCGTGCCGATCATGATCGATTCGTCCAAGTGGAGCGTGATCGAGGCGGGGCTCAAGTGCGTGCAGGGCAAGGCCATTGTCAACTCGATCTCGATGAAGGAGGGCATACCTCAATTCATCGACGCCGCAAAGCTTTGCCGTCGTTACGGCGCCGCGATTATCGTCATGGCCTTCGACGAAAAAGGCCAAGCCGATTCGTATGAGCGCAAGATCGAAATCTGTACACGCTCTTACAAGATCTTGACCGAAGAAGTCGGCTTCCCACCCGAAGATATTATTTTTGACCCGAATATTTTTGCGGTCGCCACCGGCATCGAAGAGCACGCCTTGTACGGGCTCGACTTCATCCGCGCAACCGAGTGGATCCGCAAGAACCTGCCGTATGCCAAGATCAGTGGTGGCGTGTCGAACGTGTCGTTTTCATTCCGTGGCAATGAACCGGTACGCGAGGCAATCCACACCGCGTTTTTGTATCACGCCGGCAAGGCCGGCATGACCATGGGTATTGTCAACGCCGGGCAGCTTGGCGTTTACGACGATATCCCAAAGGATTTGTTGGAGCGCGTCGAGGACGTGCTATTCAATCGGCGTGACGATTCTACCGACCGTCTCGTCGCGTTTGCCGAACAGTACAAAGGTCAGAAGAAAGATCAGATTGAAGACTTGGCCTGGCGCAGTGAGCCGGTCGAGGCACGTCTCACGCATGCGTTGGTGCGCGGCATCACGCAATACATCGTCGAGGACACGGAAGTTTGTCGCGCCAAGATTCACGCGGCAGGCGGTCGCCCGATCAATGTCATCGAAGGGCCGTTGATGGACGGCATGAACGTGGTCGGCGATCTGTTCGGCGCGGGCAAAATGTTCCTGCCACAGGTGGTGAAGTCGGCGCGCGTGATGAAGCAGGCGGTGGCGCACTTAATTCCGTTCATCGAAGAAGAAAAGCGTCGGCTTGGCATTGAGAATGCCAAGGCGAAGGGCAAGATCATCATGGCGACGGTCAAGGGTGACGTCCACGACATCGGCAAGAACATTGTCGGGGTGGTGATGCAATGTAACAACTACGAGGTGGTCGATCTCGGTGTGATGGTGCCGGCGGAAAAGATTCTCAATGCTGCGATTGAACACAACGCCGACATCATCGGTCTCTCTGGCCTGATCACGCCGTCATTGGAAGAAATGGCGCACTTCGCCAAGGAGATGCAGCGCCTTGGTTTCACCATTCCGTTGTTGATCGGCGGTGCCACCACGTCACGCACACACACGGCGGTGAAGATCGAGCCGTTCTACAAGGGGCCGGTGGTATGGGTGCCGGATGCGTCGCGCGCGGTCGGTGTGTGCAGCAATTTGTTGAGCGATGAGTTGCGCGACAACTACGTCAACGAAGTGCGCGAAGACTACGTCAAAGTCCGCGAGCAGCATGCCAACAAGAAGGGTGTGAAGCTGGTGACGATTGAAGCCGCGCGCGCGAACGCGTCCAAACTTGATTGGTCCAGCTATGTGCCGCCGAAGCCATCGTGGCTTGGTGTGAAAGCGTTGAAGAATTTCCCGATTGAGCAGTTAGTACCCTACATCGACTGGAGCCCGTTCTTCCAGACTTGGGATCTGTGGGGCAAGTATCCGCAAATACTCGACGATGTGGTCGTGGGCGAAGCGGCGAAAGAGGTGTTTGCGAACGCGCAGAAAATGCTCGACAAGATCATCAAGGGCAAGTGGCTGCAGGCCAACGCAGTGTATGGCTTTTGGCCGGCCAACGCGGTGGGTGATTCGGTGGAGGTCTACACTGACGAATTGCGTACGACGGTGTTGCATACGTTCCATCACTTGCGGCAACAGAACGAAAAACCCGCGGGCAATGCGAATCAATGTCTAGCCGACTTTGTTGCGCCGCGAAGTTCTCCCTCTCCCCTCGCCGGAGAGGGCCGGGGAGAGGGCTCGACCATTCCCGATTACCTCGGCGGCTTCGCCGTCACTACCGGTATTGGCTGCGATGAACGTGCGAAAGCATTTGAGGCGGCAAATGACGACTACAGCGCGATTATGTTGAAAGCGCTCGCGGATCGCCTTGCCGAGGCGTTTGCCGAGTACCTGCACGCGCGGGTGCGTCGTGAGGAGTGGGGTTACGCAAAGAGTGAAACGATCAATGGCGAAGAGATGATTGCCGAGAAGTACGCCGGCATCCGCCCCGCCCCCGGCTATCCGGCCTGTCCCGAGCACTCCGAGAAAGCCCCGCTATTCACGCTATTGGAGGCGGCCAAACGCGCGGATATTACGCTAACGGATTCGTTTGCCATGTGGCCCACGGCAGCGGTAGCGGGCTTTTATTTTTCGCACCCACAGTCGCAGTACTTCGCGGTCGGCAAAATTGATCGTGATCAAGTCGAGGACTATGCCAAACGCAAGGGCTGGTCGATCCCGATGGCGGACCGCTGGTTGGCACCTAATTTGTAGCAAGCCATGTTGTCTGCGCGCGCCCGGCCATCGGTAGAGCGGGTGCATAGCGCGTAGAATCCTCTCAAACAATTATTCTCTCTCTCAATGAATACTCCAAAAGATCCTGCCGGATCCTATAGCCACTTTCCCTCACCGATGAAATCCTACTTTTATTCGGTACTCGCGATTATCGGCTGCGCAGTGCCGTCAGCGATTGTCTCTTCGTTGGGGTGGAAAGCCGTCGGGCTCCAAGGGGTCGGCTTGGCCGTCGCCACGGTCATCACGGCCATGGTGCTGGCAACCGCGCTGTTTGCGCTGCTCTCGTTGCTGGGCAAAACACTCAAGATCACAAAGTGAAACCCGCCTATCGGCGGGCACTTCGGGCAGAAAATGCCTGAAAACGCCCGCCAATAAAGGAGTTTCAGAATTCGTTCGTGGCCCTGCTCATCCGACGGCCAGCTCGGCCGAGCGCTTCAAAGCGGCGTGATCCGCTGCGCCAAGGTGCCGTTCTCGATCAAGCCGGCAAGTTCATCGCGTAGCCGTGCGCTTTCATCCATGGCAAAACGCCAATAGGTGAGCCGCCCTTCATAGTCATCGACGAAGCGCATAAAGTCGTTTCGATCCGGTAGCTTTTTCAACGGCAAGCGATCCAGATACTCGCGCGTCGGCGATATCAGCACGACATTGTCAAGCCAGCCGCCCTCTGCCTTTCGCCACGGCAGCATCTTGTCGAGCCAACCCGGCACGATCTTGTGGGTGAAGTGTGGATAGAGCACCAGCCCTTCGCGCGAGGCATAGGGCAAGTGCAAGTGGTAGTCAATGATGCCGCCATCCCAGTAGGTGCCTTCAGATGCGCCTTCGATGTTGCGTACGCCTTCGAGCACCAGCGGAATCGAGCCCGACGCAATCAGCGCAGTGGCGAAATTGGTGCCGGTCAGACGCGCGTACTCGGTGCGGAACGGATCGAACTGTCCCTCATGTCCTTTCAGTCCCTCATGTCCTTTAAGTCCCTCATGCCCTTTAAGTCCGTCACGTCCGTTCATACGCCCGCCAAACAGAGGCGCATCAGAATGACCCGTATAGAACCAGGTGCGATCCATAAAATGGCGCAGGTGACGCCGCCCTGCGGCATTGGCCAGCGCCGCCAGCGCGTAGCCAGCGTGTGTGCGACCGCGCTGCTCACGCGCGAGGATGCCTTTGCCGCGCACGGCGAGTACATGTAATCGATAGTGTGGATGGTTGAGAACATGGTCGATGTGGCCGAAAAATAAATTGTCGATCAGATCGCGCGCGCAAGCGGTGATGTAGGCCGCGTCCACTTTTCGCGGGTAGTGCTGCTGGCTGTAAGCGCTGGCAAAGCCGGCCAGTGCGTCACGCGTTTCCTGCGCCGAAAACCGGCCATCGTGGACGCCACGGCACACCGCCGCGAAGCGCCAAGCGCCGATAGACGCGCCGACCAGATCGATGGGCGAGGTTCGCGAGGCAAAGCCCTGCGGCAGCCAATCGGCGAACAACCATTCATCCAACTTTGCCAGCCCCAGCCCCTTCGGGCCGCCGGCAGCACCGGGCACCATGGTGATGTCCTGCGGGCGCAGCCCGTGCTCGTGGATGTGTGCAAGCGCGCGGCTGCCAGCTTGAATCGACAGTGAACTCATTCCGGGAAACGTGGCGTGACGCGGGTCTCGTGAAAGCCCAGAAAGCCGCGCAGCACTTCCTCCGGTGCCTCCATTTGCGGATAGTGGCCGATGGCGTTGAGCAGCATGATGTCTGCGTCGGGCACCAACTCGGCATAACGTGCGGCCATATGACGGCCCGAGACCGGATCATCCGCGCCGTCGATCAAGCGCAGCGGAATATCGTCGTTGCTCGCCTTTGCCGTGGCACCGACCCAGCGTGCCCGATAGCGCTTTCGTTCGGTGATGTAGCCGACCAGTTTCGGCAATACACGAAGACCATCGTTCTCAATCACCATCGACCACATGGCATCGAGTTCGGCGCGCGAGGGTGGTGTTGCGCGACCGAAAATCGCCGTCATGGCGTTGGCGAATCGTGTGCTGTTCATTTGCCGGGCGACCAAACCACCCAGCGGCGACAACAGCAGACGCTGCACGCTTCTGGCACGGTGCGTTTCCGGAAACAAACCGCCGTTGAGGAAGCACACGCTGCCCAGCGCCGCCAACGCCGAGCCATCATGTGCGCGTGCCAGCAGCTCTTGCGCGACGGTGTCGCCGTAGTCGTGCGCGAGAAGATGAAACCGCGTCACGCCGAGACGCGTCAGCAACGCTTCGCACAGATCGGCTTGGTCAAGAATGCTGTACTCGTATGCGACCGGTTTTGCCGAGAAACCGAACCCCATCAGGTCTGGCGCAATCACGTTGAAGTGCGTCGTCAGGGTTTGCCAGATCGGCGACCAGTCCCAAGACGAGGTCGGGAAGCCGTGGATCAGCAACAACGTCGGCGCGTCGCGACCCATCATGGCGCGACGAAAAAAGATGCGGTGGCTGCGGTGCGGAAAATACTCCCCGGCAATGCGCCAGTCATCAGGCGAAATCCACACTTTTGTCAAAACGCTTTTGCTTTCTTGCGGATGGTGATTGCCCGTATTATCCCAACATATTGTGCGCGTGACGGTGTGGCGCATCACACACGCCACGCCGGTTCTGGCTTTTCCAGCTTTCCCTGGTTTTGCCATTTCTCCAGTTCCCCAGTTCTGTCTCTTCCCGCCCCCCAATGTCCGGATCCCCAATGTCGCAACTGTTTTCGCCCTTCGCGCTGCGCGAACTAACGTTCAAGAATCGCGTCTTTGTCTCGCCGATGTGCCAGTACTCCTGCGTTGACGGCATACCTAACGAATGGCATTTGGTGCATCTCGGCACGCGTGCCGTCGGTGGTGCGGCGTTGGTGATGACAGAGGCGGCGTCGGTGAATCCAGAGGGCCGCATCTCACCCGAAGACGCCGGCATTTGGAACGACAGCCAACGCGACGCGTGGAAGCCAATCGCCGGCTTCATCAAGGCCAATGGTGCCGCGCCTGGCATTCAACTGGCACACGCCGGCCGCAAGGCATCGACCTTCGCACCGTGGCGCGGCCGTGGCAGGGTCGAGTCGGAGCAGGGTGGCTGGCAGGTGATGGGCCCGAGCGGCAACGCGTTCTCTGAAGCTTACCCGCAGCCGCAGGAAATGACGCTCGCCGAAATCCGCCGGGTCATTGATGATTTTGCCGCAGCGGCGAAACGCTCTCTTGAAGCCGGCTTCGAAGTCGCTGAGATTCACGCCGCGCACGGTTATTTGGCACATCAGTTTCTGTCGCCGTTTTCCAACCTTCGGCAGGACCAGTACGGCGGCTCGCTGGAGAACCGTATGCGTTTTGCGCTGGACATCTCATCTGCTGTGCGTGAGGTGTGGCCGGCGGCGCTGCCGGTGTTCACGCGCATTTCTGCCAGCGATTGGAAAGCGGGTGGCTGGGATATCGCGCAGTCGATTGAATTCGCCAGACAATCCAAACGTATCGGCATTGATTTGATCGATGTCTCTTCGGGCGGTGCCGTGGCCGACGCATCCATGACGATTCGCCCCGGCTACCAGGTGCCGTTTGCGCGCGCCATTCGCGCCGCCGCGGGCATCGCCACCGGTGCGGTCGGACTCATTACGGAAGCGGTGCAAGCCGAGCAGATCATTGCCGATGGCGACGCCGACTGTGTGTTTCTGGCGCGCGTGTTGTTGCGTGATCCTTACTGGCCGTTACGCGCGGCCACAGAGCTCGGACAAGCGGTTGAATGGCCGGATCAGTACAAACGTGGCGCGGTGAATGCTTTCGGTAAGTAACCGGTCGTTGCGGCGACAGATGTAGAGATAGTCCAGCGGCTCGGAAAGGCATGTACGATATGCAACATTGTGGCTCCGACGCACAGATTCCCGCAGTTAAGGACGATTCGAAGCAAGGGCCGATTCCGCAGGTGTGGCGTCCTGTTTTTCGCGCGATTGTCATGGCATTTATGAAGGGCGATTTCAAACTCAGTGCAGGTGTTCCAGGCGTCTCGCCTGTTTCCGACGCAGTTGCCGGGCGGATCGAGGCCTGTGTTAATGAATACGGTGAAACGTTGACCGAGCTGCCTGAAGAAACTTGGACGTCCTCGGTTTGCATTTGGAACGGTGATCGCTGGGATGCGCTCATCGATTTGTGGACGAGCGCAGGCGGTCGAAGCGATCTTGTAATGCAGGCGTTTGTCACCGAGTCTGCATGCGGATTCGATTACGAAATCCACATGGTTTATGTGCCGTGATGCATTCGGAGCCTGCTAGAGCGTCGGTGCGGATCGGGGAACATCGGTTGGCGCATCTGATCGCCGCACGATCATCGTGGCCGGTCGCTCAACTAAAAGAATAATGATGCAACAATGCATACAATGAGCAATTGGGCGACAGGAGAGAACCATGATCGATTTGTACTATTGGCCGACACCGAACGGCCACAAGATCACGATGTTTCTGGAGGAGGCGAAGCTGGCCTACAACATCGTTGGTGTGAATATCGGCAAGGGCGACCAGTTCGAACCCGGGTTCCTGAAAATCTCGCCCAACAACCGCATGCCGGCCATCGTCGATCACACTCCAACTGATGGGAAGAAGCCCATCAGCGTGTTTGAGTCCGGTGCGATTCTGCTCTACCTTGCCGGCAAGACGGGCAAGTTCTTGCCCAAGGACTTGCGCGGTCAGGTCGAAACACTCGAGTGGCTGATGTGGCAAATGGGCGGACTGGGACCGATGCTCGGGCAGAATCACCACTTCAACCACTACGCGCCGGAGAAGATTCCGTACGCCATGGAACGCTATGTCAAAGAGACCTCAAGGCTCTACGGCGTGCTGAACAAGCGTCTGGCCGATCGCGCCTTCATCACCGGCAAGCAGTACACGATCGCCGACATGGCTTGTTATCCGTGGATCATTGCCGATCGCCAAGGGCAGGACATGAAAGATTTTTTGCATCTCGCGCGCTGGCATGCGGCGATCAAGGCCCGTCCGGCCACGACGCGCGCCTATGCAAAGCGGGATCTGGTCAATCCGACGCCGGTCGCGTCGATGGGAGAGGCCGAGAGAAAATTATTATTCGGGCAGGACAAGTCTGTCGTGAAATAAAAAATGCCGCTCATCGGGCGGCATTTTTCTTGTGAACTGCAATGTGAACTGCAACACGACTACTTCTTGTTGATCGCGCTGACGAAGCCGTTGAACTCTTCGATGGCACCGTTGGCCGCATCAATGTGCGCTTGCGCGACTTTGTTCATCTCGTTGCGATACGCCATCAGGCAATCACGATAACCATCCATCTGCTTGACGAAGATCTTCTGCTGAGCGTCACTTTCGAATTTCGCCGGTGCGTCAGGCCGTACGCAATTATGTTTCGGCACCGACGATGCTGCAGCCTTGTCAGGCGCTTTGGCCTCTTGTGCAAACACATTCATTGCGGCCACCAGCATGACCGGGGAAAACAGGCGGATGAAGAGCCGATTGTTCATGTTGATCACCGAGTGACGTGCCTGTAGAAGATCTAGCCGGCGACGCGACTACCGACGCTGGTGGTTTGCGTCGCCGCGAGCCATTCCTGCACCGAACGGCGGATGCCATCGCCATTCAGACCGCAATCAGCCAGCAACACGGCTTGGTCGCCGTGTTCAATGAAGTGATCCGGCAACCCCAGGTGCAGGACCGGTAAGGTAAGGTTTTGTGACGACAGAGATTCGGCGACCGCGCTGCCGGCCCCGCCCATGATGACGTTTTCTTCGACGGTCACAATCATGTCGTGGGTGGTCGCGAGTTTAAATACCAACTCATCGTCGAGCGGCTTGACGAAGCGCATATTGGCGACCGTCGCGTTCAATTCCTCAGCCGCATCCAATGCCGGTTTGACCATCGAGCCGAACGCCAGAATCGCCACGCGCCCCTTGGGTAAACCGGCCGTGTGCCCCTTCGCGTCGCGGATCACCACGCCTTTTCCGAGCGGCAGTGTCGTTAATTCCTGTTCGATTGCGACGCCCGGACCGCTACCGCGTGGATAGCGGATGGCGGATGGCTGATTCAGACGGACACCGGTGGTGAGCATTTGCCGGCACTCGTTCTCGTCGGCGGGAGTCATGACCACCATGTTCGGGATGCAACGCAGGAAGGAGAGGTCAAACGCGCCGTGATGGGTCGGACCGTCCGCCCCGACCAGACCACCGCGATCGAGCGCGAATACCACGGGAAGATTTTGCAGGGCGACGTCATGAATCAACTGATCGTAGCCGCGCTGCAGGAATGTCGAATAGATCGCCAGTACCGGGCGCATGCCGTCGGCGGCCAGGCCGGCGGCGAACGTCACCGCGTGTTGCTCGGCGATGGCTGTGTCGAAATAGCGCTTCGGGAACTCCTGAGAAAACTTCACCAGACCGGAGCCTTCACGCATCGCCGGTGTGATACCGATCAGCGTCGGCTCGGCACGCGCCATGTCGCACAGCCAGTCGCCGAATATTTGCGTATAGGTGGGTTTGGGCTTCGCGTCGGGCGCGGCAGCGGGCTTGACGATGCCAACCTTTGGGTCGAACTTGGGCGGCCCGTGATAGTTGATAGGGTCGTCTTCTGCAAGTTTGTAGCCCTGGCCTTTGCGCGTCACCACATGCAGAAATTGCGGACCCTCGAGCTGCTTGATATTGTTGAGCGTGTCGATGAGGACATCGACGTTGTGCCCGTCGATCGGACCGGTGTAGTTAAAGCCAAATACTTCGAACATCGTTGAGGGCGTCATCATTCCCTTGGCGTGCTCTTCAAGCTTCTTGGCGATCTCCTTGAAGGTTGGCGTGTATTGCAACGCCTTTTCCGCCGTCTTCTTGGTGGTCGCGTAGAAGCGTCCGGTCATCAGCTTGGCGAAATAATGGTTAAGCGCGCCGATCGATTCCGAAATCGACATGTCGTTGTCATTGAGTATCACAATGACGTTTTCCTTACCGACGTTGTTCATCGCCTCAAAGGCCATGCCGGCGGTAATCGCGCCGTCGCCGATGATCGCCACCGCGTGGCGTTTGATGCCTGCGGTTCGCGCCGCCACCGCCATGCCGAGCGCAGCGGAAATCGAGGTGGAGGAATGAGCCGTACCGAAAGTATCGTAGGGCGACTCTTCACGACGGGGAAAGCCGGCGATACCGCCTTTTTGCCGCAGCTTCGCCATGCCCGCGCGCCGCCCGGTCAGAATTTTGTGGCCATAGGTTTGGTGGCCGACATCCCACACCAGACGATCGTGTGGCGTGTTGAACACATAGTGCAGCGCGATGGTCAGTTCGACCGTGCCCAGATTTGACGACAGATGTCCGGCAGTCTTGGATACCGATTCGACGATGAATTCGCGAAGTTCATTGGATAGCTGGAAGAGGTCTTGGCGGCCCAACCTTCGCAGATCTTTCGGATCGTCGATCTGTTCGAGCATCGCGTACTTATTGAGAGGAGCGTTTAACGCAGTGGCCATACAGGGGTCTTTTCTGTTTTCAGTAATCTCGGCTGACGATGAAATCGGCCAGTTGGTGCAGGCGCCTGGCGGATTCGCCAAAGGGCTGAAGACTCGTGTGGGCATCTTGCAGCAGCTCGTTTGCAAATTGCTTGGCGGGGTTCAGGCCGAGCAGACTGACGTAGGTCGGCTTGTTCGCATCGTGGTCTTTACCCGCTGTTTTACCAAGTTTCTCGGTATTAGACTCGCAATCCAGAATGTCGTCCACCACCTGGAAAGCGAGTCCGATGCACTTGGCGAAGTGGTCGAGTTTCTGTTTTTCGGCCGCATCGAGCGCGCGTCCGCACAGTGCGCCCATCATGACCGAGGCGCGAATCAGGGCACCGGTCTTGAGCATATGCATGTGTTCGAGTTCGGGCAGTGTAATTTCCCGATCGACGCTGGCCAAGTCGATGGCCTGTCCGCCAGCCATACCGCGCGATCCGCAAACCTCGGCAAACAGGCGAATTAGCGCCAACTGGTCGCTCGAATCGTCGCACAGTGTGTGTGCGCTCACAATCTGAAATGCCATTGCCTGTAGGGCGTCTCCAGCCAGAAGCGCGGTTGCTTCATCGAATTCTATATGGCATGTTGGGCGGCCACGGCGGAGTACGTCGTCATCCATGCACGGCAGGTCGTCGTGGACCAGCGAGTAGGAATGGATCATTTCTACGGCCGCAGCCACGATGCGTACCCGCTCCGTGGGCGCCGAAGCGACTTCCCCGGCCGCAAACGCCAGCATCGGCCGTACGCGCTTGCCACCCCCGAGCGTTGCATAGCGCATCGCGTCGTGGAGGCGATGCGGAATCGTCGTAGCGGGGGGGAGTAGCGCCCCGATGGTTTTTTCCATGTCGCCCGCCGTCTCGCGGGCCCAGTCCTGAAATGTCAGCATTGCCTGCTGCCGGACGCTATTCGTCAAAGTCGCGAAGTGCCGCGGGCGAGCCATCGGTGGACGGCGTCAGCACTTGTATGCGCTGTTCAGCGTCGGCCAGCACTTTTTCACAGTAGCGCAACAGCTCCGTCCCGCGTTGGTAGGCGGCCAGCGACTCCTCGAGCGGTAGTTGGCCGGCTTCCATTTTTTCGACCAGCAGGTCGAGTTCCGTCATGGCGACTTCGAAGCTTTTTGGCTCTTTTTCAGTAATTTTTGGCATGTGCGCTTGGATCCCGGGAGATCGGGTGGAAAGGTTTGCCTCAAGACACGCCTTAAGACACGTTGAGGCGTTTGAAACTACCGTGAATTTTACCTGTCGGAGCACTTGTCTGCATCGCCTGTGTCAAGACGGCTTTCGTCTCGGAAAAGTGCATTTCCGGTTGCGCAAACAGGCCGAATTGGGCAAAATCACTATCCCTCTTTTTGCCCCGCCCTTGCGCGGTAAAAAGAACTGAGTCGGGACGGAGCAAGCAGAGTTAAAAGCTAGTTTCTCGATCGCCCGGGTGTTGTTTTTACTTTGGTTGATGCGCGGCAGTTTGAAGCTACGCGCGTGTTAATTGGAGGTAAGGACTATGTCCAAACTAATGGGCGAGCGCGAGCTCTCCAAACCCTTTATGCCGACGACCCAGCTGCCGGTGAGCTGGTACTTCGACAGCGCCGTTTACCAGCGCGAGCAAGCCACCATGTTCAAGCACGGCCCCGTTTACGTTGGCCACGAATTGATGGTGCCCGTCAAAAACGATTTTCATGCGTTGGACGCACGCGGTGGCGCGTGGAGCTTGATCAACAACGGTCAGTCGGTCGAAATGGTGTCCAATATCTGTCGCCATCGCCAGGCGATCATGCTGAAGGGCGCGGGGCAGTTGCCGAGCGGCAATATCGTTTGTCCGTTGCACCGCTGGACCTATGACAACAGGGGTGATCTGCTGGGTGCGCCGCATTTTGCGGAGCAGCCGTGTTTGCACTTGCCACGCAAGCCGCTGTCGCGCTGGAACGGACTGCTGTTCGAAGGCCCGAGCCCGATCGTCGATGATCTCGCCAAGATCAAGTGGGCCAAGGAACTCGATTTTTCCGGCTACGTATTCGATAAAGCGGAAATCACAACATACAACTTCAACTGGAAGACCTTCATCGAGGTCTATCTGGAGGACTATCACGTCGTGCCGTTTCACCCCGGCCTCGGCAGCTTTGTCGATTGTGATTCGCTGGAATGGGATTTCGGCGACTGGTATAGCGTGCAAGTGGTTGGCATCAAGAACAATCTTGCCCGGGCGGGCAGTGCGACCTACCAAAAATGGCACGACGTTGTACTCGGCTACCGTAATGGCGAACCGCCGCGGTTTGGCGCAATCTGGCTGACGATTTATCCGAACGTCATGGTCGAGTGGTATCCCCATGTGCTGGTGGTATCGACCATCCTGCCGGACGGGCCGGACAAGTGCACTAACGTGGTTGAGTTCTATTACCCCGAAGAGATTGCATTGTTTGAGCGCGAGTTCGTAGAAACCGAGCAGAAGGCCTACGCCGAAACCGCGATCGAAGACGAAGAAATTTGCCAGCGCATGAATGATGGCCGCCGCTTGTTGTGGAACGAAGGGCGTGACGAGCAGGGCCCCTACCAAACGCCCTATGAAGACGGCATGGTGCATTTTCACGAGTTTGTGCGACGCGAATTGAACGTGGCATGAACGAGCGCGGCGCTGTGTTTTGCTAATGCGCGCCGAAGCGAATACTAGATGACGTCTTCATGGATGCTGGTGGCGGGGCGGCTCCGGACGGGTAGAGCAGGGGCCCCGCGTTGCGGGGATGCGACCCGAAGGTGCCGCATTTGCGCCCGCCAAGGTAACGCATGACCTCATCATGGATGTTGGTGGCGGGCGCGCTGTTTGCCACCATGGGTGCGTTTGCGAAGTTCCTTGGGTCGCAATTCACCGGCGCCGAATTGTCGATGTACCGCTCGTTGGTCGCATTGAGTGCTGTCGGCGCGGTGGTGCTGATTCGTCGCCAATCGCTGGCTACCGTGTTCTGGAAAGGGCACTTCTGGCGGGGCGCCACCGGCACTGTCTCACTAGTCGGCTATTTCTACGCGATGACGCAACTGCCGCTCGCCACCGCAATCACCCTCAACTACACCTCACCGCTGTGGCTCACGGTGCTGTCAACGCTGTTACTGGGCGAGCGCTTCCGGCCGTTGCTGGTGGCGGCGATCGTGTTGGGCTTCGTCGGTGTGGCGATGCTGTTGCAGCCCACGTTTACAGATGACAACCTGCACGCCGGCTTGATCGGCCTGAGTTCGGGATTCTTTGCCGCGTGCGCGTATGTCAACGTCAAGAAGCTGGGAGAAGCGGGCGAGCCCGAGTGGCGTGTGGTGTTCTACTTCGGTGTCATCGGCTTCATCGGTTCTGCGCTGGTACAGAGCGTTTGGAAGGGCGATTTCCACGCGGTTTCGATGACCAGCCTGTGGCCGTTGCTGGCCATGGGGCTGGCCGCGACCATCGCGCAGCTGGCGATGACGCGCGCGTATCACAGCGGCAATACGCTGGTGGTGGGCGCGTTCGCGTACTCCACCGTCATCTTCGCCGCCATTTTCGGGCTGGTGTTTTTCGATGAGAAACTGCCGGCACTTGCCTGGGTGGGAATGGCGGTTATTGTCGCCAGTGGCATGATCGCTAAATTTGCCGGTGAGCGCACTGCGCCTGAGGCTGCCAAGCGTCGGCCGACGCTACCTGCGGAAGAGGATTAGTCGGATAATTTGGCAACTTTGCTCTAGCAGTTTGTTGAAGTTCACGATGTTGCTTGGAAATTAGATTTCGGTGTTCCACTTTCCCCTTTGTATAGTGGGAACGAGGGGGATTTTTAGCATTTGGGTTTCGGTAACGTCCGCAAATCCCCCTCAGTCCCCCTTTTCCAAAGGGGGAAGTCGCATGCAAAGAGTTCGCCCGGATTTTGCGTTGCGCGAGTTTCAACTAACGACGAACAGTTTGTTGAAATTCACGATATTCGCTTGGCGCTAGATTTCGGTGTTCTACTTCCCCCTTTGTAAAGGGGGATTGAGGGGGATTTTTGGCCGTTGAGTTTCGATCACGTCCCCAAATCCCCCTCAGTCCCTCCTTCGGTTGGCTCAGGACAGGCTCTTTTCCAAAAGGGGACGTCGCATGCAAAGAGTTCGCCCGGATGTTGCGCGCTTTTCAACTAACGACTAAGGTCTTCCCATGCTTGTCTCAACCGCTGAACTGGCCGCGCACCTGAACGATCCGACTTGGGTCGTGTTCGACTGCCGTCATGACTTGATGGACGTCACCAAGGGTGAGAGGGTGTATCGCGAAGGCCATATTCCCGGTGCCTTCTTTGCCAATCTGGATGTCGATATGTCCAGCGAAAAGACCGGCAGCAATGGCCGCCATCCGCTGCCGTCGCCGGCCGCGTTCTCCGCTTTCTTGGCGCGGCATGGCGTCACCAACCAGTCAACTGTGGTGGCCTACGACGACGTCGGCGGTCAGTTCGCCGCGCGATTGTGGTGGCTGGCGCGCTGGGTCGGATTGGCAAACGCATCGTTGCTCGACGGCGGCATTCAACGTTGGACGGCAGATGGACACGCGCAATCGCAAACGGTACCGCAAGCACGCCCCGCGCCTTTCCGGGGCCACGCCGATCCGAGGCTTACAACATCGGTCGATGAACTGCTGCCGCAGATCGGACAGGCGGGCCTCAAGCTGATCGATGCGCGTCCGGCAGAGCGCTTTCGCGGCGACATCGAGCCGATCGATCCAGTCGCAGGGCATATTCCCGGTGCGATCAACCGGTTCTATAAAGACAATCTCAACGCTGACCTGACGTTCAAATCGCGCGAGCAACTTCGTGCCGACTTTGTACAGATTATCGATGCAGACAAGCCGGCAGAGGTCATTCATCAGTGCGGCTCGGGCGTGACCGCGTGCGCGAATATTTTTGCGATGGAGTACGCCGGGTTGCCGGGTTCGCGTTTGTACGCGGGCTCATGGAGCGAGTGGATAGCCGATCCGTCACGGCCGACCGTTCGCGGGGCCGCCACACCGGTACCAGCCGGCTAGTGCCGCCGTGCTTATTGGCCGCAGCAATCATGTCGCTGACGGCAAGTGTAACCAGCGCGGGCGCAGAACCAACGCTGCCAATTCCTGTGGGTTAGGTGCAAACAGTATTCCGTCAATCCCGCTAGCAAAGCATCACCATAAAGAAAAAGGGCGTCCGCAACGGACGCCCTGATCCGGAAAACACCATCGCTACTTCAGATTTTCGGCGAAGAATTTCTCTGCGCGTGTGAAAAAGTCGACGATGTTCTGTTGCTTGTTGAATCCATGCGCCTCCCCTTTCAAGACCACGAGTTCATTCCTGACGCCTGCCCTGTCCATCGCGGCGCGCATTGCAGTGCCGTGCTTCAGCGGCACCCGCACGTCCAGCTCACCCATCACCAGCAGCACCGGCGCTTTGATCTTGTCCGCGTTGTTCACCGGCGAATATTTCTCCAGCATGGCGCGTTCGGTTTTCAAGCTGCCGATCGTGCGGTCGTAAAAGACGGTCATGTTGTAGCGAGAATTGTTGCTATCACTGGTCGTTTCTGTTTGGAGTTGCACCAGATCGGTGACCGCGATCCAAGGCAGGCCGCAGCGGAACATGGCCGGCTCTTTGATGAGACCCTGCAGCGTCGCATAGCCGCCATAGCTGCCGCCATAGAGGCAGACACGATCCTTGTCGACAATGCCCTGCTTGATCAGGAACAAGACGCCGTCCGTGATGTCGTCCTGCATGGCTTGGCCCCATTGCTTGTAACCGGCGCTGAGGTGCTTGCGGCCGAAACCAGTGGACGCGCGCGGCTCGGGCTCCAAGACAACGTAGCCGCGATTGGCGAAGAATGGCGCTTCTGAATACCGCCCCCACGGGTCACCGCCGTAGGAGCGTGCATTTGGCCCGCCGTGAATATTGACGATCAATGGCAAGTTCTTGCCATCAGTGCCCTTCGGGATGGTTACCCACGCCGGAATCTTCAGGCCGTCGCGTGCGCTGTAAGGCATGAAAGTGCGCGGGGAAATATGATCTTTGTTGATCCACGGGCGTGATGCCGGCAGCTCTTCGAGACCGCGGCTCGCGTCATAGAGGTAATACCCGCCGGGATTGGTCGCCGACGATGCCTTGATCAGAATCCGCGATGCGTCGCTCAATGAATTGAAAGAGAGGACGTTATTCGTTCCCTTCAGCGCAGTGTCGACTTGTGTCTGGAACGTTGCGAATTTAGGGTCAAGCCATTTGACCTTGTATTCCTCGGCGTTGTAACCGATGCCGAGCAATTTCTTCTCCGCCCTGTTCCAGATCAGCCCGCCGCGTACGTCAATCAGCGGGTGCTCAAACATGAGCTCCCCAAGCTTCCTGGTGGCCAGGTCGTAGCGATAGAGTGCGTATTTGTCACGCCCCACGTTTGAAGCCACGATCAATGTCTTCCCATCCGGATCGAACGCCACGGCGTCCATTGAGTCTTGTGCATCGTCCGGCGAGTTTTTCCATAGCATTTCCCACTTTGACTTCACGTCGGGGCGATACCAGGTAACCGATTCGCTCGTGTTCGGGTCCGGGCTCACGGCAATAAGCGGCTGATCGTTCCAGTCAAGCACCCAGGCTTGCGTCTCTCCGGGATTGTCAAACGTTAGAAGCTCCGAGCGCCCGCTGGTGGTATTGAGACGGTATACGTCAGCGATCACCCGGTTGCGCATGCGCATGACGGCCAAGATCTCACCTTTGGTGTCACCGGCGATTGCGCGCAGCGGTGCCAGCCCGCGTAACTCTGTGAGATCCCTAACACCGGTGCCGTCGGCGTTTATCGCATAGGTGCCACGGTAACGTGCCTCGCCGAGTGCATCCCGGCCATCGGCAACGCGTAGAAATAGGCGATCGTTGTTGATCCAGCTGAAGTTAATGACATCGTTGTCGGTGAAACCGGTAATCACTGCGCGAGTGCGTTTTACGAGGTCGATGATGATCAGATTATCTCGATCCTTGACCGGCACCAATGCTGCAAGACGGTCACCTTTGGGCGAAATTGACATCGCGTTGTATTCCGCGCGTCGCATGAAAACCTCGACGGGAATCACCGGTGGCTTTGCTGCAACCGCAACGGCGATGGTCGGCTCAGACTTACTCTGCGCGCCAGCGGTGAGGGGGAATGTGGTGACAAGCGTCAACGCCGAGGCGGCGATAACGATTGGTGAGAAAAAAGCGTTCATTTGAAAACCCTATTGTTGGTAAGGAAATCTTGCGCATGTGACTGCGGTGACTGCACGATGACAGGCGAGCGAGTCTAGGCAGCTTTGCGGTGTTTCGCAAGTATTTTTCGCAGTGAATTTCCCGCGTGCGACAAGCCCCCGCAAAGTATGATGAAAGGGGGGTTTTTTCCGATGAATCCCGCGCCAACTTTGGTGTCAGAGGACGCGAGAAAGGGGTAACGATGATTGCGGACCTGGTCTTACTGATTCATGCGGCGATCGTGGTGTTCAATGTCGGCGGCTTGGTCGCGATTCCACTCGGCGGTTGGCTGCGCTGGCATTGGGTTCGCAATCGCGCCTTTCGCTGGTTGCATCTGGGCGCGTTGGGGTTCATCAGCGTCGAAGCGCTGCTCGGCATCACCTGTCCGTTGACGCGTCTGGAGGACTGGCTGCGCGGCGAATCGACGACGTCGGGATTTGTGGCGCGCTGGATCAGCCGCTGGATGTACTGGGACTTCCCGGCGTGGGTGTTCGGCGTGGTCTACGTCAGCGTGTTTGTCTGCGCGGTTGTGTTGTGGATCCTCGTTCCGCCGCGCAGCGTAAGAAAATGAAACTCGCCATCTGGCGGGCGTTTTGAAGCAAAAATGCTTGGAAACACCCGTCATTGCTAGGGTTTGATTTCTGATGCCGCGGCCTCGGCAGCGGGCTTTTTCGCACCCAGCTTTGATTCACTGCCATTCAAAAGCTTGGTGATGTTCTCGCGGTGCCGCCAGATCAATAGCAAACACATCGCCAAGACCGCTGGCAGATAGGGCGTCAAACCAAGCAGCAGGAAAGTGTAGAAGGGCGCGAACACCGATGCCGCGATGGCGGCAAACGATGAATAGCGGAAGAACACCACGATGATGAGCCAGGTGGCCAAGGTGGCGAGCCCCAGCCAAACGTTGATGGCCAGCAAAATGCCCGCCGCCGTGGCGACACCTTTACCGCCTTGAAAGCGGAAAAACAAGGGAAACAAGTGACCAATGAATACCGCAAATGCCACGCCGGCCAGCGTGATATCGGTCAGGGCAAACTCAGTTGCATAGCGCTGCGCGAGCCACAGTGCCAACCATCCCTTGCCGGCGTCGCCCAGCAATGTGAGCAGCGCAGCCAACTTTTTGCCGGTGCGCAACACGTTGGTGGCGCCCGGGTTGCCCGAACCATACGAATGCGGATCGGGCAGCCCCATTAATTTGCTGACGATGACGGCGAACGAAAGCGAGCCGATCAGGTAGGCGATGAAAATGGCGAGGATCGCAGGAAGGTTGCTCATAAGGCAGTACTTTACAATGGTCGGGTGCCAAGACAGATCGGCGCGAGGACAGATCGTGTTGCAGGGCGAGACGTGGCGTGACGCTGGATGTGGCGGCTGCCACAAAAGCGGTGTGGCGTTGCCACCCGTCTATTGCAAATTAATCCTGGCGAAAGCAGGTTTTTACGTTCGCCAGAAAAGGGTTTATGGATATCATTTTCATCCGCGAATTTCGAGCCGACGCCTGGATTGGCGTGTATGAGTGGGAGCAGCAGCGCCCGCAAACGCTCGAACTTGATATTGACATCGGGCTCGACACGCATCGCGCCGGCAGCAGCGATTCCATCCGCGACACCGTCGACTATGGCAAGGTGGTAGAGCGCGTGAAGAGCGACCTGGCCGACGTTAAGTTCAAGTTGCTGGAAGCGTTGGCCGAGCACATCACGCAAGTGCTGTTCACCGACTTCAACGCCGATTGGGTCAAGATAAGCGTGGCCAAGATCGGTCACATGCGCGGCGTCAAGAAAGTGGGGGTGACGATCGCCCGTTCACGGCATGATCCAACGATTCGCGGTGCCGGGCCGGGTGCGGCCGACTCGATGGTCGGCTAGTCTGCATATTTCATGGGGGCGCGTCATTCGAGAATCGCTCAGAAAGCGGGCCGACCCATGAAGTATCGAGGCTAGAGGATGCTCAAGTGGATGCTGGTCGTCATTGTTGCGGTCATCGTACTGGGCTTTCTCGCGCCGAAACTGCATAAGTTTGGACTGGGACGCCTGCCGGGCGACCTGCGATTTCGCTATCGAGGGCGCGACGTGTATTTGCCGATCACCTCGACCGTTGTTGTTTCGCTGGTCGTTACATTGATCAGTCGCGCCATCTGAAGAAATGGTGGCGTAACGACAGTTGCGCAGCTACTCTTTGAGGGCTGCGTCAACCAGCATAGGCTTTGCCACGCGAACGATTTCAGTCGGCGGCATTGAAACCAGAAAGCCACGTTTGCCGCCGTTGATATAAATGCGCTCAAGGTCAAGGATGGTCCGTTGCATATAGACCGGCATCGGCTTTCGCAAACCAAACGGCGAACATCCGCCGACTTGGTAGCCCGAATGACGATGCGCGTCTTCCGGCTTGCAAGGCGCAACGCGTTTGGCGCCGATCTGGCGCGCCAGTTCCTTGGTCGATACCTTAAGGTCGCCATGCATGAGTACACAAAGCGGCTCGCGCTTGTCGTCTTCAAAGATCAGCGTCTTCACCACATGGTGCTCATCCACGCCCAGCGAGGTTGACGATACGCCGGTACCGCCGTGCTCGACGTAGTCATAGACGTGCTCGCCGTAGCTGACGTTGTGTAGCTTCAGGGCCGTAGTGGCCGGTGTTTCGCTGTGTTTACTCATGTGGTTGATGCCTGGTGTCACCCGCGCGGATGGTGCAGCGCGTGAATGGCTTTCAACCGTTCCCGCGCAACGTGTGTGTAGATTTGTGTGGTGGTGATATCCGCGTGACCGAGCAACAACTGCACGACGCGAAGATCCGCCCCATGATTAATCAGATGCGTGGCAAACGCGTGGCGCAGCACGTGTGGCGAGATTGTCGCCGAGATGCCCGCCTTGAGGGCGTAGCGTTTGATGATGTTCCAGAACATCTGGCGTGACATGGTCGCGCCGCGGACGGTGATGAACAGATCATTGGACGGGCGCCCGTTCAGTATTTCAGTGCGGGCTTGGTTCAGATAGCGCTGCAGCCATTCAGCGGCGACTTGGCCCATTGGCACGAGCCGTTCCTTGTTACCTTTGCCCATCACACGGATAACCTGCTGACTAAGGCTGACCTGCGCCACCGGCAGGCTCACCAATTCGGTCACGCGAAGGCCGGCCGCGTAGAGCGTTTCGAGCATCGCACGATCGCGGATGCCCAACGCTGTGTTGATGTCAGGTGCATTGAGCAGCGCTTCGACATCGACTTCCGAAAGCGATTTTGGCAATCCGCGCGGCAACTTCGGCGCTTCCAATGCCGCGCTGGGATCCACCTCAAGCAGTTTCTCGCGCAGCAGGTATTGGTAGAAGCGCTTTAGTGTCGAGGTCAAGCGGGCGGTGGTGCGCGGGCCGGCATGATCGACCGAGATTCGATGCACAAAATAGGCTTGCAGATCGGTGCTGTCGAGCGTGACGAGCGAAGGTGCCGCCTTGTGCTGCGGCAGCGCCAGCCAACGATCAAGCTGCACCATATCCCGACGATAGCTCTCGATGGTGTTTTTCGACAAGCCGTCGGACAACCAGAGGCTGTCGGCGAATTGATCGATGAGTGGGTCGTAGGGTTGGTTGGACATTTACTTATCTAGCAGTTTGCTGCATTTCACGATATTCGTTTGAGGGTAGATCTCTGTATTCTGCTTCCCCCTTTGAAAAAGGGGGATCGAGGGGGATTTTTAGCGTTCGCTTGTGGACAACGTCTGCAAATCCCCCTTAGTCCCCCTTTTCCAAAGGGGGAAATAGCACGCAATCGCTTCACGCGGATTTGGCATTGCGAATCTCAACAAACCGCTAGAACAACGGCAACGATGATGCGCGCTTGCTGTTGCCAGAAGCGTTAGCTTCCCCAGAA
>Ga0209490_10001692_pt1 | contig 21101 bp, 19 predicted proteins | sample MAT06_FD_187209 | JGI IMG/M metagenome (GOLD analysis project Ga0209490, IMG submission 187209) | Freshwater microbial communities from Lake Fryxell liftoff mats and glacier meltwater in Antarctica - MAT-06 (SPAdes) (version 2) | ecosystem: Environmental > Aquatic > Freshwater > Ice > Liftoff... | reverse complement strand
AGGTGGGCCGGGTTGGTGATGCACTGGGCATAGTTGCGTCGCTCATGGTGGTTCGGGTTTGGTTGGTTTAGTGGTGTTGTGGAACAAGTGTAAGGAGTTGCCCTGCCTGCTCCCAGTGCCTGTGGTCCAAGTTTCCCACATGTCATTCACGATCTACGCGTAAGATATTGTACAGGCTCCAAGGAATAAATCCTCAATAGGTTGCAGGCTGAATTATCGAGCTACGCCGTAAAGTTGCCGAACGAGCGCACGTCAAGAGGGCTTATCGGGTGCCAAGTCCCACCTCGAAGCGTTCGGCCTTGGTGCTTGTTATAGCGTAACTTCCGCACCATGCTCAAACACGCACTCCTTTTTCTCGCGATCCTCAGCGCGCCTCTGGCCAATGCCCAGCCATTTGCCATCGGTACACGTTCCATCACATTCACAGATGCTTCCCGCAGCCGCGACATTCCCTGCACGGTACACTATCCTGCACTGACCGGGGGCAATGCGACCCCAGCAGCTGATGGTACGTTCCCTGTATTGGTACATGGTCACGGGTTCGTGATGACGGTGGATGCCTATACCAACCTCCGCGATGGCTTTGTGCCCAAGGGCTACATACTCGTGCTCCCTACCACCGAAGGCGGTTTTGCCCCGGCGCATGCCAGCTTTGGGCAGGACCTATCTTTTCTGGCCGATGCATTACAGGCTGCGGGTGCAGATCCCAGCTCACCGCTCTTTGGCCACGTTGCGCCAGCCACAGCGCTTATGGGCCACAGCATGGGCGGTGGTGCCAGCTTCTTGGGTGCCGCCAATAATGCGAACATCCAAGCCCTGGTGAATTTCGCGCCAGCCGAGACCAACCCATCTGCGATCGCTGCAGCGGCCGATGTCCAGGTGCCAACGTTGGTCTTCGCCGCCTCGGAAGACTGTGTTACGCCGACGGCCGCGAACCAACGTCCCATGTACGACGCGGTTCCCGTGGCCTGTAAGGCATTCGTAGAGATCATTGGCGGCGGACATTGCTTCTTCGGAGCCAGCAGCTTCACCTGTTCGTTAGGCGAGGTCACCTGCGGTCCGGACCTTACCATTTCACGCGAGCAACAACACGACGTGATGAACGACTTCGCTGGACTTTGGTTGGATCATTTCTTAAAGGACGACGTCGGGGCTCTTTCTGCTTTCCGGGATAGTGTGCTCATGAGCGATCGTGTGATCGCGGAGACCGCGTGCATCACTACGGCGATAGCGGAAACACCAGCTACCAATGTTCAACTCTCACCCGTTCCTGTATCCAGCGTGTTGCGCGTGGATGGACTTGCACCCAGCGCCGAGGTGTACGTGTTCGATATCCGTGGCAGGTGTTGCCTGAGTACGCGGTTGGTCCATGGTTCCATGGATATCTCCGAGCTACCGAGCGGATCCTACTATCTCCGCTCCGGTCCTGTGATCGCCCGTTCCATCGGCTCTTTCGTGGTGGCCCGCTGACCAGTCCGCTACTTTCGGCACGGGGTTCGTTCCCAGGTGGCATGAGGCAACTTCATTTCCTCGTTTTCCTGTTGATCGGGACGGTGCTTTTCGCGCAGGATCCCGTGCGTTGGAAACTCGCACGTTCGTTCGTCGGCTTCACCAGCGATGCCCCTTTGGAACGCATCTCGGCAGAGAATACCAAGTCCAAGGGACTCTTGGACCTATCGGCACGCTCCTTCGCATTACAGATACCCGTGGTGGAGTTCCAAGGTTTCAATAGCCCCTTGCAACGGGAGCACTTCAATGAGAACTACTTGGCCTCTCAAGAGTTCCCGAACGCCACATTCACTGGGCGAATTATCGAATCCGTGGACCTCACGGTACCCGGCACACACACCGTTCGGGCCAAGGGTGAACTCATCATCCACGGTAAGGAACGCGAGCGAATAATACCCTGTGACCTGGTGGTGAGCCGTGATGGTATCCGGGTTACTTCCACCTTCGTCGTTGCACTCGAAGAGCATTCCATCAGGGTGCCGAGAGTAGTGCAGCAGAAGATCGCTTCGGTGATCTCCGTCACCGTTGATGCCTTGTTCAAGCCCGCCCCATGAAGCATTGGGCTGTACCCGTTCTATTCGGTTTGATGCACGCACCTTCGGTGGCCCAATTCCCGTTCCTTCGAAGCTTGGAAGTGCGACCCGGACAGCAGCGGCCGGAGATCACTTGTGTGGCACAGGATAGTCTAGGGTTGCTTTGGGTAGGTGCCGATATCGGACTGTTCCGAACGGATGGGGAACGGGTGGACGTGTTGCTACGCACGGAGACCGAGCAGGTGACCACTTTGGTTCCGGCGGGGCGCGACATGCTCGTAGCATTGGTCAATGGCCTTGTGCTGCGCTGTTCCGACCAACGTTGCGATACCATCCTGTTTGAACCCGACCTGAGCACCACGCCGGTTCGCGGTATGGTGCGTTATGCTGATGGGACCCTTTGCCTGGCCACGTATGGTGCCGGTGTTTGGCTAATTAAGAACGGCTCCATAATAAGGTTAGGCCAAGCCCAAGGACTACCCGATGAACATGTGAACGACCTGGCTCTTCTACCGGACGGTCGCTTGGTGGTGGCAACGGACCAAGGGTTGGCACTTTGTGCTGGGGGCAAAGTGGTATCCGTTTTCGGCGAATCGGATGGGGCACCGGACAATCTTGTACTTTCTGTTGCTGTGGCAAGCGATGGTAGGGTGTGGGCTGGAACTGATGGCCAAGGCGTGTTCCGTTGGACACCCGGGCAAGCTGAGGTACACACATTGGATACGGTGTGGGTCCATGGTCCCGTGATCAGTTTGGCCGTTCAGGACGATATGGTTTGGGCCGGAACGCAGCAACAAGGTGTGATCTTACACGACACCCGTTACGGCCACGCGAGTTACCGCCAAACCATACCCGCTGAAGGGCCTGGCATTTCCGCCAAGGATCTTTTCGTGGATCGTGAGAATGTGGTGTGGTGGTGCGATGGCTCCGATCGCCTCTACCGCGCCGATCCCGCCATACTTTTCGTTCCGGAGCACGAAGGGCTGGACCTGCGCGGCATCACTGCACTTTGTACCGATGCGCAGGACCGCATATGGTTCGCAACAGCCGCAGGTTTGTTCAACCATGCGGCGGCATTCTCCGAAGAGTTGCAGGCAACGCGTATCAGCCTTCTACTGGATCCACGCACCCCCATTGTTTCCCTTGCCGCCACTACTGATGGCACCGTTTGGGCCGGAACTTTCGGCAGTGGTGTGATCGCTGTAAGGGAAGATGGATCCGTGACCCGTTATACCATAGACAACGGGCTCAGCAATGACAATATCCTCTCCGTTCGCGCCCGTGGCAACTCGGTGTGGTTCGCCACTTTGGAGGGGGTTACTCGTTGGGAGAGTGGGAAATTCCACGCTTTGGCGCCCGAAGCGGGGTTCATTTTCGACGTGCTGCCCATGGAAGATGGTACCTTGCTCATGGCCACGGACGGACATGGGGCCATGCGCTGGAACGGTTCACTGGTCGAGCTGTCATCCAACGGCCCACGCACCTTTTACACCTTGCTCGCCGATCCTTCAGGCGTTGCTTGGGCCGCTGGTCCTGGCACCGGCTTGTGCAAATTAGGCACCGACACGAGCCTGTGTTTCGGCGCCGGAACGTCCACGTTCGATGGTGATCTGTTCGCGGTCGGCCATGCACTGGGCAGGCTGGTGGCCTTTGGAAGCGCTGGCGTAGCGGCTTTTCACCCACCCACGAGCACATGGACCGACCTATCCGCCCGTTTTGGTTTGGAGGAGCTGGAGGCCCAACTCAACGTGATCGCCACCGATGCCAACCGGGCCATCTGGTTCGGCTGTGACAAGGGCTTGCTGCGCCTACGGCCCAACGAACACCACTTCGACCCTCGTGTGCCGTTAGTGATCACCACCCTACTTGTCAATGGGGAACACGCGGAAATTTCTGATCAGGTATACACTGCATACGACCGGAGCGATATCACCTTAAGGTTCACTGGCCTGCACTACACCGACCCAGCAGCCGTGCGCTTTGAATACCAACTAGGTGGTCCCGGAGGTAAGGTAGCACGCACTCGGGATCGTGAGGTGGAATTCCCTGGGCTTATTCCAGGCACCCATCGCATTAGCATACGTGCCTTTGTCGGCGAACCTTCCGTAACGGACCAATGGTGGACCATCACCATCATAGTCTCGCCTCCCTGGTGGCGTCTGCCTTGGATTATCGCCACCGCTGTACTCGTGCTGGCCGGTATGATCCTTCTGCTCCTAAGCGCGCGTGAAAAGAGGCTGCGTTACCGTGATCGAATGGAGCGTGAAGCGGTCCGTTTCCAGTTGGAAGCATTACGAAGCCAAGTGGATCCGCACTTCCTATTCAACAGCTTCAATACCCTGGTCGACCTGATCGAGACCGAGCCGCAGAAGGCAGTTGACCACGTGGACGAACTGAGCACGTTCTTCCGCAACATTCTTCTGGTGCGGGACAAGGACCTGATCACGGTGGAAGAAGAGCTGCGGCTGTTGCACACCTATTTCGATCTGGAACAGCGCCGATTTGGTGCAGCCATAGATCTGCGTCTTGATGTTCCGGCGTCTAAACACCAACTGTGGATCGTTCCTTTGACCTTGCAATTGTTGGTGGAGAACGCCTTGAAACACAATGTGGCCACAGCATCCGAACCGTTGGTCATTGCCGTGGAAGTTGAACGTACGGAACTGGTCGTTACCAACCCGATCCGCCCGAAGGTGACACCGCCACGTTCCACCGGTTTTGGTTTGGAAAGCATCCTGAAACGGTACGGTGCCTTTACCGATCGACCCATCACTGTCACCAAGAACGACGGCTACTTCCGGGTCCATATACCCTTGATCACTGCTAAACCATGAACATCCTGATCATAGAGGACGAGGCTTCGGCCGTTAAGCGGATGCGCAAGTTGCTGGGTGAATTGGATCCTGCCATTCAGGTTTTGGCCGATCTGCCCACCGTTCGGGAAGCCGTGGAATGGGTCCGTTCCAACCCGGCACCGGACCTCGCTTTTTTCGATGTGCAGCTAGCCGACGGGGAGAGTTTCTCCATCTTCAGCCAGGTGGACGTCGCGTTCCCAGTGGTATTCGTAACGGCTTATGATGAGTACGCCATCCAGGCTTTTCGGGTCAATGCCGTGGACTACCTGCTAAAACCCTTGAAGAAAGAAGACCTTGCCGGTGCCATTGCCCGCGCTCGTAAGAGTGGCGTGGTGCGTGATCATGCGGCGCTGGCCGACCGAACGCCTTCTACTTTCCCTACCATGCCTATCAAACGCTTTCTGATACGCTATGGGGACCATTACAAGGTGATCGAACCCAGCCAGATCGCTTACGTTCATTCCTTACAAAAGAACACATTCCTGCGCACCAAGGAAGGGCGCGACCTGCCCTTGGAAGAAAGCTTGGACAAGCTTGAAAAACAGCTCGACCCTTCGCTCTTCATTCGACTGAACCGGCAGTTGATCGTAGAACTGCACAGCATCAAGGAACTGCTGGCCTACAGCAAGAGCCGCGTAAAAGTGATCCTGGATCCGCCTTACAGCGAAGACGCCATCGTAAGCAGCGAACGCTCTGCGGAATTCAAACGCTGGCTGGCTGGCGGTTAGGCCGAATACCGGTTCGGTGCCCGCTTCTTGCTGCTTCGTCAGGTTCCATTTCTACGCCGTCGCCGAGCCGTCCACCTTCACCGGACTATTTCCGGCCATGGATCCGCTTCTCCTCATCGACCTCCAGGACCTGTACTGTTTGCTGAGCGGCGAACGTGATGAACTGATCGGCTGTATCATGCAGTTGACCTCGCTCCGCAGTACAGAAACAGCCTTAACGCCTTGGTGTGGGCGGAGGAACTCACGAGCCACCTGGAGCTCCGTCCGATCGTGTGGAAAGAGTTTCCTGACCCTCGAACTGGAACCCCTTGACCCGCTCCATCCGCCGCTTTTCCCGCTTCATCGTATTCCCGCGCTCGAGGCCGTTGTGCTGGGATACCTTCGTGCCGCTGAACGAAAGAGCAATGGACCAGAACGTTAACGATACTTCACCAAGCAGAGCGCACCGGAACATCGGGGTTCTCAGTGCCTTGGCGTTGCTGTTCCTTGGTTTGCTGGGTATGGTGGGCTGCCAACATGAGCCGCCCGTTGTGCCCGAAGAGGTGTTCAATGGAGGCGGAGGCGGAGGCGGAGGCACTGGTCCTGATCCGTTGGATCCGTGCGACCCCGGAACGGTCAATTTCCAACAACAGGTGCTGCCCATCTTTATTTCCAACTGCGCAGTGCCTGGTTGCCATAACCTGCCCACGGACGACAACAATGACATACAGATCACCAGTTATGAGTCGCTTATGAATAGCGGGATAATCAACATGGGTGATCCTTTCAACAGCGATCTATGGGAATCGATAAACGATAGTGATCCGGATAATCGAATGCCTCGTCCACCACAGGTGCCGTTGCCGGCTTCGCAGATCGCTATTATCCAGCAATGGCTGGCACAAGGTGCCCAGAACAACAGTTGTGAGAACGTTACGTGCGATACGCTGAACGTGACCTATTCGGGCACCATCGTACCCTTGATACAGCAGCGGTGCCAGGGCTGCCACAGTGGTGGTTCGCCACAGGGTGGATTGAATTTCACTTTGTGGGCCACGGTGAATAGTGAAGCCATGGATGGCAGGCTGGGCGCTGCTATCCAGCATCTGCCTACCGGTATTGCCATGCCACCATCCGGAGGCAGATTGTCCGACTGCCAGATCCAACAGTTCCTGATCTGGATCGATGCCGGTGCCCCCAATAATTGAGGCTATGCAGAAGATCGTCATCCTCCTTTTCGCCACGGGCATATTGCTGCTCAACGGCTGCTACTATGACAACGAAGAAGAACTGTATCCGAACAGTTTCTGCGATACCACGAACGTGACCTACACGGCTTCCATTCTACCCATCATCCAGGCCAATTGCGCCACACCGGGTTGCCATGTATCTGGCGGTGATGGAGATGGCAATTTCACTGTCTTCGCTGACGTTTCCGCCAAGGTTTCCGACGGCCGTTTCCTGAGTACTGTGCGACGTGAAGCCGGGGTCTATGCCATGCCACCGGACGGTCCGTTACGCGCTTGCGATGTAACAAAGATCGAGATCTGGATCGCCAACGGTGCACCAAACAACTGACCCATGAATACGAAGGCCCTGATCCTGCTTGGTTTTGTCGCCGTCGCCATCGGTGGCGGTTATGCGTGGAACGAGTACACACGCGAAAAAACGAAGGCGAGTGAATTGCCTGTCAAAGAGACCGTCACCGCCACGGAACTTTTGACTGCGTTCAATACCGACGATGCCACCGCCACGACCCGGTTCGTAGGAACTACGGAACAGGTGGTGCAAGTGAGTGGGACCATCAGGTCCGTAGATGTGGCTTCCAATGGTATCACCAACGTGGTGCTCGAAACCGGGGATGCCATGGCCGGTGTGGTCTGCGAATTCACCGCTGATGATGTACCCGATCAATGGAAGGCAGGTGATGCAATAACTGTAAAAGGTATTTGCACCGGAATGTTGATGGATGTGGTGCTTGTGCGCTGCGTACCTGTGGCCTGATCCTTGAATTGACCGTCTCGAATCCTTCACCAACAACGAACTATGACACCCCTGAAGACCATTTCCCTAGCCTTGGCATTCCTGCCTTTCGCCCTTGCAGCCCAAGATCGTTACATGACCCGCTCCGGACATATTGCCTTCTTCTCAGCCACACCCATGGAGAACATCGAGGGGAACAACCACAAGGTGACCAGTGTCCTTGATGCCACATCCGGCGCGATCGAGTTCGCTGCACTTGTCAAAGCCTTCGAGTTCGAGAAGGCCCTGATGCAGGAGCACTTCAACGAGAACTACATGGAGAGCAACACCTTCCCAAAAGCCACCTTCAAAGGGAAGTTGACCGGCGCCGGTGCAGCCGACTTAACGACAGCTGGAACATATCCCGTTTCTGTTGTGGGTGACCTTACACTGCACGGGGTGACAAAACCTATGACCGCGCAAGGCACCATTACCGTTGACGCAGCGGGGGCGGTGAAAGCAACCAGTGAATTCTTTGTGAAACCCGAAGACCACAACATCGCCATACCGGGTGTGGTGCGCAAGAACATCGCTGAGACCATCAAGGTGACCATGAAGTTGGATCTCGTGAAAATGTGACCACAGCCTTGACGTTGACAAAAAGAATGGGACCGGAATGGTCCCATTCTCACTTGAAGAACCTGATACTGAAAATAGACCCATGTACCGCTACACTGCATTTGCCTTAGTCCTTTGTACGGCACCGCTCTGCGCCCAGGACGATCTTCTCAACCTTCTGGGAGAAGAAGAGACGGGTCCTGAATATGCCACGGCTTCATTCAAGACCACCCGCGTTATAAACGGGCACAGCTTGGAGAATACAGCACACGGCGTGCTCGATTTCAAGATCAGTCACCGATTCGGCTTTGTGAATGGGGGCGTGAATGAGTTCTTCGGCTTGGATGGTGCCACCGTGCGCTTGGGCTTGGATTATGGCGTCACCGACCGGTTCATGGTCGGCATCGGCCGAAGTGGTTTCCAGAAGACCGTGGACGGCTTTGCCAAGTACAAATTCCTGCGTCAGTGCGATACTGGTTGCAATATGCCCATCACCTTGGCTGTGTTGGCCACTAGTAGCATTACGACCCTAAAGCAGACCGAACTGCCTTGGTACGACCCCACCCGCCAGGACTATTTCACCCATCGATTGGCCTACACGTTCCAACTGATCTTGGGGCGGAAATTCAACGAGAACATCAGCTTCCAATTCAACCCGGGTATTGTACACCGCAACTTGGTAGCTGGAACCAACGAACCGAACGATGTGATACACATAAGCGGTGCGGGTCGCATCAAACTAACTAAACGGGTGGCCTTGAACGCGGAGTATTTCTACGTATTACCCGGCCAGTTGCCACAACCAACTGCTGCGCAAGAAGCCGGCGGAGCCTTGCGCACCCGTAATTCCCTGTCCATCGGCTTCGATATCGAGACCGGGGGCCATGTGTTCCAGCTGCACTTCACCAACTCAACAGGTATGTTCGAAAGAGCCTTCATCACCGAGACCACCGGCGATTGGGGCAATGGTGACATCCGCTACGGCTTTAACATCTCTCGTGTGTTCACGATACACGAGCCTAAGAAAAAGAAGGACATTTAGCCCCGGCCTCACACGCTGGGCGCCAAAGGCCCCAAGGCGTTCTCCAGATCCCGCAGTTCGATGGTGGCGATGATGCCACCGGACTCGATAACCGGCAAAGCCCGCAGCCCTTCCGCGACCATACGCTGGTACAATGGGAGGGCAGCCTCCTCCGGTCGAACGCCTGGCACAGGTTTCACATAGGAGGCGATCGGCCCGGTGCCGTAGCCTTGCGCCAATGCAGCGCGGAGATCCTCGCGCAGAACAACACCCGCATAGCCTTCCGGACCTCTGGCCAGAACAACACGGTGGTCCACCATGGTCATGGCGTTCCAAGCATCTTGTACAGAGGCATTCGTGCCCAAATGGATCGGGTCTTTGCGCATGGCGCCGCTCACCAGCAGCGATCGCAATTGTGATCGTTGCCGTACCACCTTGGCTTCGCTGCCTGCTGATAGGAAGATGAAAACGCCGATCATGGCCAGGAATGGCGCACCATTCAACAGGCCATACGCCACAAAACATACCGCCATCACCTTACCCACGCCCGTAGCGATGCGCGTGGCCCGATCGCGCGAAAGGCGCAGGCTCAAGAGGGAGCGCAAGATCCGCCCGCCGTCCATAGGGAAAGCGGGTAACAAGTTGAACAGGAAGAGGCCGATGTTGGTGGCGAAGAGGAAGGCCAGCACCGAATGCCAGGAGGTGATATCGTCGAAGATATCGGTGAAGAGAATGGAGATGCCGCTAACAGCGAGCAAGGCAAAGGCAAGCCCGGCAATAGCGAGGTTCACAAGCGGACCGGCGATCGTGATCCAAAATTCCTGCTTCGGATCCTCCGGCATACGCTCCAAGCTGGCAACACCGCCGATGGGGAGCAAGGTGATATCCCGGGTTCCTACTCCGAAACGTTGTGCCGTTAAAGCATGGCCGAATTCGTGCAACACGACACACGCGAAAACGATCATCACCAACCCGACATCCACGAGGATCTTCGGCCAAGTGGTGCCTTCGCTGAAGCCCGTGAACGCGATGTAGGCTGGCAGGAGCAGAAAGCTCCAATGCACCAAGACCCGAATACCTCGGAACCGAAATAGGGGAAGACTACCGCGCATCGATCGCCTTGTTCAGACAGTGGCTTGTTGGAGCACGAGCATGGGAATGTGCGTGTGCATCGCCAGTCGTTTGGAAACACTGCGGTGGAACAACTGTTCGAAAAGTCCACGATGCCGATGCACCACCACAACAAGATCGGCATCACTCTGCTCCGCAAGGTCGTGCAAGGCAACGATCACGTTATCGCCGCTCACGCTGTGGTAACTGTGTGGTATGGCACCCAGGATGGCATCATAACCCGAAGTGGTCGCCTCTTCATCCAACGGATGACCTTCAGGCACCACATGCACGATCTTCACTTCCGCTTGCGACCAGCGTGCGATATCCAAGAGCACCTTCACTGTGGCTTTGTCCACGTGGCCACCATCATCGGCTAGTACGATCCGTTTGGGCGGCTGGTATGCGGCTTGATGGGGTATGGCCAAGACCGGTGTGCGAAGGTGTTGTATCGCCGACGCCGTGTTGCTACCGAGTAGGATCTGTTCCAAGCCGGAAGAGCCTTGGGTGCCCATGACCACGATCGCAGGCGTCGGCTGGCTGGCCTCCACGTTCTGGAGAACAGCGGTCAATTCGCCGAATTCGCATTGGGTGCTTACCTCGGGGCTGTGGTCGGGCAAGGCATCGCTCAATCGCGCTGCGAATTCGTTCAAACCTTGTTCCGATAGCTTGTACAATTCAGCTGCCGTACCCAGCATGTCCCCCTCCACACCGGAAGCCGGAACGGAATAGGCATAGAGCAAGGTGAACGTATTGCCTTCGGTCCCGAACAAATGCACGGCGTAAACCGCGGCGTTCAGGGCGTTGGGGCTAAGGTCGGTGGGGATCAGGACATGCGCCATGGCGGCCTGATGGAACTTGGCTTAGTGACTATGGGCGTCCTCCGTTCCTTTTGTGGAACTTGAGTCTACGAGCCAGTAGCCGATGAACAACAAGGTGATCATGGCCACGAAGCTCAACAAACCAGTAACGTTGTCCGTTGTGCCGTCGTTTTCGATCAACTCGTGGGTATCGAGGATCGAGTAACGGAAGGGGACCAAGAAGGCCACCAACCACAGTGCAAGGCCGATCATCTTTTTCATGGGTATTCGGTAAAGGTTCGGTACGGCGAAGGTACGGTCTTCAACGCGAGCGCTGTCTGATCTACATCAGCCCACCGTCAACAAGACGGAGTAAACAACTACTTCCGGTCCTTCAGCGGCACATAATCGCGCTTGGTGGCACCGGTGTAGATCTGGCGCGGGCGGCCAATGGGTTCCTTGTTCTCCACCATTTCTTTCCACTGCGCGATCCAACCGGGTAGACGGCCCAGCGCGAACATGACGGTGAACATGCGGGTGGGAATGCCGATCGCACGGTAGATGATACCGCTGTAGAAGTCCACGTTCGGGTAAAGTTTGCGTTCGATGAAGTACTCGTCCTTCAAGGCGATCTCTTCCAACTGGCGCGCGATGTCCAGCACGGGGTCCTTTACGCCCAACTTCAACAGTACATCATCACACGCTTTCTTGATGATCGTGGCGCGTGGATCGAAGTTCTTGTAAACGCGGTGACCAAAACCGAAGAGGCGAAAGGGGTCGTTCTTGTCCTTGGCCTTGTTCACCCATTTCTGGATGTCGCCGCCATCGTTACGGATGGTCTCAAGCATTTCGATCACCTCTTGGTTGGCGCCGCCATGCAGCGGACCCCAAAGCGCAGCGATGCCAGCGCTAACTGCACTGTACAAGTTGCTTTGGCTGCTGCCCACCATGCGCACGGTGCTGGTGCTGCAATTCTGTTCGTGATCGGCATGCAGGACCAAAAGCGTGTTCAACGCACTGGCAACCACCGGGTCCACCTCATAGTCCTCGGTGGGCAGACCGAACATCATGTGCAGGAAATTCTCCACGTAGCCCAATTTGTTATTGGGGTACATGTAGGGATGGCCCAGGTTGTTCTTATAGCTGATCGCGGCCAGGGTGGGCATTTTAGCGATCAGGCGGTGCATGGTGCGCTCCACCTCGTGCTGTGGGCGGTTGGGGTCCTGGCTTCGTGGGTAGAAGGTGCTCAACGAATTCACCATGGCCGAGAGGATACCCATGGGGTGGGCATTGCTCGGAAAGAACTCGAAGAAGTGCTTCATATCCTCGTGTACCAAGGAATGGTAACGGATATTGCCTTCAAACTCGTCCAGTTGCTTCTTGTTCGGCAGATCACCGAAGAGCAGCAAGTACGAGACTTCTAGGAAAGACGCCTTTGCAGCAAGTTGATCGATCGGGTAGCCCCGGTATTGCAGAATACCTTCTTCACCATCGAGGAAGGTGATGGCGCTTTTCGTGGCACCGGTGTTCTTGTAACCAGAATCGATGGTGATGTAACCGGTCTCATCACGCAGCTTACCGATATCGATGGCCTTTTCCCCTTCACTTCCGGTGAAAATGGGGAATTCGTAGGTCTTTCCATCCAGGATGATCTGTGCCTTCTCACTCATTGCACCAACGTTTCTAAGGGTATTTTTATGTATCGAACGGCCGCTAAGGTAGGAAAGAACATACCCCGTTCCATGGTTGGCCGATAAAGTAAAAAAGCCCCGCGTTCGCGGGGCTTTTCAGAACATTCCTTGCCGCTTTACGGCGTGGTCCACTTCGGTTTGAAGGTGCCAACAAAGCTCTGGTAGTCCGTCTCTTTGTAATGCGCTTCACCGAAGTAGTTCAAGATCGGCTCCATTTGATCCGGTCTGAGATAGCCTGGGACCGGGGCCAACACATTCAGTTCGTTGTCCAAGTATACCACGGTGGGGTAGGCAATACGGCCTTCCACATTGGCGATCATGTAGGTGAGTTGGTGTGTGCCATTGCGCCCTGCGGTATTGGCAGCATCGAACTCGGGATTTTCCAGTTTTTGCCCCTTGAAAGTAACGGGTGTGCCACTCTCGGCATTGAACTTGACGGCGTAGAAATTCTTGTTCACGTACTCTGCCAAACGAGGATCACTGAAGGTGTGTGCATCGAGCATTTTACACGGGCCGCACCAACTCGTGTACACGTCGATCATAAGCGGTTTAGGGACCTTTTTGGTCTTGGCTTGCGCCTCTTCAATGGTGAGCCATTGGATGCCTTTGGTAGGTGGGGTCTGTGCCTGAAGCGCGAAGGGCAGCAGGGCCAGGGTGATCAGCAAGGTGCGCATAGTGTGGGTGTCCGGACGAAAGCAGCAATGACCGTGCCGGAGCGTTTTTGGTGAATGGTGTGATCAATGAATACCGCGCATCAGCTTACGCACCAAGGGAGACAGTGCCAAGAGAACGAGGCCCGAAATAAGTGCATAAATGCCGAGCTGCAGGTAGCCATCTGTGTAGGCCACCAATTTTTCGCTGTTCGGTGCGTTCTGGTCGGCCGTGCTCATGCCTGCTCCCAGTAGACCGGCTACATATTGGCCATAGGCACTGGCCAGGAACCACATGCCCATCATCAGCCCTTGAATGGACTGTGGCGAGAGCTTCGTCATCAACGAAAGCCCAATGGGCGAGAGGCACAACTCGCCGAAGGTGATCACGAAGTATCCCAGGGTGAACACTTCCAGGGAGGTCAGCCCTTCCGGGTTGGCAAAGTGGATGGTAGCGTAGAAGATGTAGAAGGCAACGGCAAGTAGCAGGAACCCTAAACCGAATTTCACCACCGAATTCGGCTCCAATTTGCGTTTGCTAAGCCACACCCAGAGAAGGCCCAGCAAGGCTGCGAAAACGATCACGAAAAGGGAGTTGGCCGAGTTGTTCACGGCATTCGGGTCCATGGGGATCCCGAAGAAGGTGCCATGCAGGTTGTTCAAGGCGAACAGGCTTAGTGAACCGCCGCTCTGTTCAAAAAATGCCCAGAACAGAACAGAAAAGAGGATGAAGACCATGGCCGCTAAGAGCCGTTTGTTCTCGGTGGCGTTGAATCGGCGCATTTCCCACCCCAAGTAGACCAGGGTCAATGGGCCAATGGTGAACATGAAGTAGTCGGTGTAGTCCGTGTTGGTCACCAATAAGAGGATGATGGGAATGGCGATGAGCGAACCCACGTAGGTGGCGATCTCCAACAGCCGTTGGCGCGACGGGGTTACACCTGCCGCAGCCAGGGGTGAAAGGCCGATGGGTCCAAGGCTTTTACGCGTCACGGCGAAGTTGATCAGGCTGATGGTCATCACCACCGCCACCAGACCGAAGGCCAGGCTCCACGAATAGTATTTGCCCACATACACCATGATGATACCACCGAGCAACGCGCCCAGGTTGATCCCTGCATAGAACAGGCTGAAACCGGCATCGCGGCGGCTATCGTTCTCGTGGTACAACGCACCCACCATGGTGCTGATGTTGGGCTTGAAGAAACCCGTGCCGATGATGGAAAAGGAGGTGCCGATGTAGAACAATTGTTCGGGTGCAAAGGCGATCACCAAACCACCGGCGATCATGAGCGTGGCACCCCAGAACAGCGATTTCTGGAAGCCCAGGATCTTATCGGCAAAAACCCCGCCGATGAAGGTGAATGCATACACGAAGGCTTGTATGGCCCCGTATTGCAAGTTGGCCGTTCGGTCGTCCAGGTCCATTTTGGTGACCATGAATACCGTGAGCATGCCGCGCATGCCGTAGAAGCAGAAGCGCTCCCACATCTCGGTGCCGAAGAGGTACCAGAGTTGCTTGGGATACTTCCCTTCGAAGTTGCGGATCTCGTCGAGGGTTGGCGTGTTGGTCATGGGGTGTTATTTCTGTTCAGGAATGATCCTGTTCAACCACCGGAGCATCACGAACATGATCACCGTGGCGGCCATGAGCAGACCGAAGTTCACCAAGAAGAAATTGGACTTGTCCTCGTACGTGTCCCAAAGACTGGCGAGTACACCACTCAACTTGTTACCAATGCTGGTGCTTAGGAACCAGCCGCCCATCATCAAGGCAGTGAGGCGCTTGGGGCTCACCTTGCTCACTAGGGAAAGGCCCATCGGGCTCAACATCAGTTCGCCAATGGTGATCACGCCATAGCCTGCGATCAACCACCAGGCCGAGGCTTTCATTTCCCCATTGTTACACAGCTTGACGGCAAACACCATCACCAGGGTGGAAAGGGCACTCACCAAAAGGCCCCAGCCGATCTTGGTAGCGGTGCTGGGTTCCAGACCACGGCGCCTAAGTAGCATGAAAAAGCCGACCACCACCGGTGTGAGCAGGATCACCCACAACGGGTTGATGGATTGGAAGAGTTCGGTATTCGCCAAGTAGAGCGTTTCGCCTTCGGCTGGCATCAACTCCGGCTGCAAGTTCTTGAAGTAGACCGGCTTGGCAAAGACCTTCTGTTCCTTGCCATCCACTTTCACAACGTGGAAACCTTCATCATAAGCGGTCACACTATCCGCAACGTTGGTCGTCTTTTCGGCCAGATAAAGGGTGTTCGCAGTGGGTGCGATGGCGGCAGGTAATTCACGGTCCGTATAGTACTGTGCCCAGGTCGTGAGCGCCGTACCGTTCTGTTTGAACACCGCCCAGAACATGACACTGACCGCAAAAATGCTCAGCAGTGCGATCAATGGTTTCCTGTCTTCCAACGACGCCTTGATGTAGAGCCCCACATAGAAAATGATCACCGGTATGGTGGCGAATATGAAGGCATCCGTGCTATCGCTTCCGAACACGTTGCCGGGGATCGACCAGCCGCCGATACCCACAATGATCGCAGGCAAGAGCACCGTCGCAAAGACCTTGCTCAACGGCATGTCCTCTTTCTGCACAGGCTTCTTCACATCGGCGTGGCGGTAGTGTTTGAGGCCGATGAAGAAGACGATGAGGCCGATGAACATGCCAACACCAGCCGTGGCAAAGGCATAGCCCCAGCCGTACTTGTTGCGCATGTAAGCCGCGAAGAGGTTGCAGACGCACGCCCCCACGTTTATGCCCATGTAGAAGATGTTGTAGCCGCTGTCCTTCTGCGCTCTATACTGATCATCGTTGTACAGATTGCCCAGCAACGTGCTGATGTTGGGCTTGAAGAAACCGTTGCCCACGATGATCAGGCCCAGGGAGCAATAGAACGCCGTCATACCCGGCAATGCAAGGCCCAAGTAACCAAGACCCATCAAGGTGCCGCCAATGAAAATGGCTTTGGTGTAGCCCAAGATCCGGTCGGCCAATAGCCCACCAATGAAAGGGGTGAGGAAGACCAAGGCTATGAAGGTGCCGTAGATATCCGCAGCATCTTTTCGCTCCATCGCCTTGCCTCCTGTGGACGTAGGGTCCATGAGGTAGAGCTGGAAGATGCCGATCATGAGATAATACCCGAACCGTTCCCACATCTCGGTGAGGAACAAGAAGGGTAGGGCACGGGGATGCTTACGTGCAGCCAATGCGGAGTTCGCCATACGGAAAGGGTTGCTGATGCGAATGCCTGGAGTGATCGATCAATTCACACCGTGCATGCGACCTTGGAGCCAGCGATGCATCAGGACGAGCAGGATGGCCGCGCCACCGCTCAACGCGATGAACACCATGAAGAAGGTGAACAAGCTGTCGATCTCCATCCCCAAGAAGTGGGGCAACTCGACGGCCTTGGCGCCTTCCTTTGCGGCCTCCCCGGCACCCGGTGGTATCAAGGCGCTCAACGTTCCGGCGAATTTGTTGGCCGCTGCATTCGCCAAGAACCACGTGCCCATAAGCAGTGAGGACAAGCGCAACGGGGCGAGTTTGCTCACCATGCTCAGCCCGATCGGCGAGAGACAGAGTTCGCCCATGGTGTGTAAGCCATATAAGGTGATGAGCCACCACATGCTGATCTTGGTGCTGGAGTCCACGCCATTCACACCGAATGCGATAACCATGTAGCCGATCGCCAACAGGCCCAGGCCGATGGCCATTTTCAATGGGGACGAAGGTTCCAAGCCTCTTTTTCCGAGCGCGATCCAGAGCATGCTGAACAGAGGGGCAAGGAAGATGATCAAGGCAGGGTTCACACTTTGGAAGTACGACGCAGGCATTTCCCAACCGCCAATATGCCGCTCGGTCTGTGTATCCGCAAAGAGCGTCAACGATGCGCCTGCCTGCTCGAAACAGGCCCAGAAGAAGATCACGAAGAAGGCCAATATGAAAATGACGCTGATCCGTTGTTTCTCCTCGTGTACGAGGCTCTTATCGCTGAAGATCACGATGGGCATGGCGATCATCGCTCCGTAGATCAGGTAACCGATGGGGTCGATATCGACCTTGAACCAGGTCTTGAAATTGAGCAGGAAGAACATCAATGCCACTGATCCCAAGATGATCCCGATGGTCTTGAGATCCATCTTCTGCTTGGGCATCCCGATCTGGGCACCTGCCGAGTCCACCAGGTATTTGCTCTTCAAGAGTTCGAAGGAGATCACGCTGACGATCATACCGATACCCGCTGCCAGGAAGCCGTATTTGAAATCGAAGATATTCCCCGTATCGCCGAGGCCACCGCAGATCAGCGGAGCGAACAAGGCACCGAGGTTGATCCCCATGTAGAAGATCGTGAAGGCACCGTCGATACGCCGATCATTGGGCGGATAGAGCTGACCAACCATGGTGCTGATGTTGGGCTTGAAGAAGCCGTTGCCGATGATGATCATCGTCAACCCGGCCCACATCATACTTATGGCTCCCGTGCTTTGCACGCCTTCGGTCACAAGGCCGCCGCTGAAAAAGAGTAGGAACTGGCCAATGGCCATGAGGATACCGCCAACGAGAATGCTCCTCCTGTTGCCCCAGAAGCGATCACTGATGTAGCCCCCTAGCAGCGGGGTCAGGTACACCAAGCCGGTGAAGCTCCCGTAGATGTTCGAGGCCTCTGCATTACCCATGAACAGGGCCTTGGTCATGAATAGAATGAAAATGGCCCGCATTCCATAATAGCTGAACCGCTCCCACATCTCTGTGAAGAACAGGAGATAGAGGCCTTTGGGGTGGCCAACGGTCGGTGCGGTGTTTAGACTCATGATCTGGTTCCGGGTTTCAGTGGTGGGCCAAGGTAGCAAAGGACTGGAACTGGGAACGGCAGGGTGCCCAGGTGCCATTCACCGGGATACCCTGCCGTTCTGTTCAGATCATAGGTTCTCCACCAACCAGTTCGTCATCATCTCGAACAGATGCAATCTGGTATTGCCGCCGTAGATGCCGTGGTTCTTGTCCGGGTAAACGAACTGGTCGAAGGGCTTGTTGGCCTTTACCAGGGCAAGGGTCAGTTCTGCCGCGTTCTGGTAATGCACGTTATCGTCGGCCAGACCATGGATCAACAGGTAGTTGCCTTTCAGCTTCTCCACGTGGTTGATCGGGCTGTTGTCGTCATAGCCGTTGGCGTTGTCCTTGGGCAAGCCCATGAAGCGTTCGGTGTAGATGCTGTCGTAGTAGCGCCAGTTACTTACCGGTGCCACAGCAATGGCGGCTTTGAACACGTCTGCGCCTTTGGTGATGCAGAGGCTGCTCATGTACCCGCCATAGCTCCAGCCTTGTATGCCGATCCGGTCCTTGTCCGCCCACGGTTGTTGGCCTACCCATTTGGCGGCGGCGATCTGGTCTTCCGTTTCATACTTACCCAACTGACCATAGGTGATGTGCCTGAAGTCGTGCCCGCGATGTCCCGTGCCGCGCGGATCCACACACACTACCACATAGCCTTTCTGCGCGAGGAGCGAATGCCAAAGCAGATCGCGCCCATCGAATTTGTCCAGCACCTCGTTGCTGTTGGGGCCGCTATACTGCGTCATGAACACGGGGTACTTCTTACCAACGTCAATGGAGGTGGGCTTCATCATCCAGCCGCGTAGTGTGATCCCGCCTTCGGTGGTGAACTGGAAGAACTCCTTCTTCACAGCACCATAAGTTGCCAAACTTTCCTGTAAGCGACTGTTGTTCTTGAGTTCTTTCACCAGTACACCTTGCCCATCGTGCAGGGTGATCACGGGTACGGTGTTCGCTGTGCTTCGGGTGTTGATGAAGTATTGGAAACCGGTGCTGAACTCGGCATCGTTGCAGCCACCGGCAGGGCTTAGCTGCTGCAGCTTCTTGCCATCGAGGCCAACGGACCATACATCCTGATCCTCGGGCGCGGTTTTGGCTGCTGTGAAGACCACCCGCTTGTTCTTTTCGTCGATGCCCGCAACGCCTACCACATCCCAGTTGCCGCTGGTAAGGGCGCGGGGCTTGCCACTCATAGGCACGAAGTAGACGTGGTTCCAACCGCTCTGTTCGTGGGTAAGCACGAAACCGCTGCCGTTGCTTAGGAAGTGCAGGTCATCGGTCACATCCACGTAGGTCTTGCTCGTTTCCCGGTAGACCTCCTTCAGGCTCAGCTTGGCCATGGCGCCTGGTGGCGGCATATCCACCATGTTGATCACCTTCTCATTCTGCAAACGGTTCATGCGCATGAACCACGCCGCTCCCTTCGGGGTAAAACCAAGCCGCGGGATGTAGGTCTCTGGATCTTGTGTACCTAAGGGCAGCGTGCTGGTGGTGGCGGATGCGATATCGTAGAGGTGTAAAGAAACCGTGCTGTTCACTTCGCCCACCTTGGGGTACTTGAAGCGGTATTCGGTAGGGTAGAGTTGGTTCTTGTAGAAGGTGAGGTCATACTCGCGCACCAGGCTTTCATCGCTGCGCAGATACAGGATCTTACTGCCATCGGGGCTCCACGCGTAGCCCTGCACCAGCGTGAATTCCTCTTCGTACACCCAATCCGTGGCACCGTTCAGCACCTTGTTCCACGCGCCATCCGTTGTTATGCGTGTTTCGTTCATGGTCGTAAGGTCCACCACGTAGAGGTCGTTGTCGCGCACGAAAGCGGTTTTGCTTCCATCGGGGCTGAAGGTGGCCAGCCGTTGCTTGGCCTTGCTCGGATCGGTCAAGGGTACAAGGGTCTTGCTGGCCCGATCGAATATGTAGTTATGAGCCTGCGAGCTCCACCGGTAAATGGGTTCGCTGGCTGTTTCGATCATCAGTTTCTTTTCATCGCCGCTGAAGCTGTAGCCCTCTATCGCGATCGGCTCCTGGCCACCTACAGGGATCAGTGCGCTACCATTCACCAGCGTTGCCACCTTCAGTCCGGTGCGGTAAGCGTATTGGTCGATCACGGGCACACCATCCACCTCATCCAACACGGTGTAGTGCTGCCCATCGTTCATGCTGGACAAGCCGCCAACATATTCCGCAGAGAACGTAGGGCTACCCCAGATATCGCGGTTGGTAAGCTGCTTCTGCCCAACGACAAAAGAAACGGTGAGGAAGAAGGCGGGAATAAGAGCGAGCGAACGGTTGGTCATGGTCATTGCGGAAGGGTGACGAAGGTAACCAGGTGCATGGCCTTCCATTGGGTTCTAGCTGGAGCGGTCCGCTTGTTGGGTGCCAAGGCCATTTGCATGGATAGCCATCATGCATGTGTGTCGCTCCCCAAGCACAGCCCTATATGCAACACTCTAGCAGGGCGCCTCAAATGATCGCACCTGTATTACCGATCCAATACAAGAAACAGACGAATTGGATCACGAACAGAACAGGAAAGATCACCGCTCCGTAGCGCACCTTTTGGGAAAGCCCGGCCATGATCATATAAAGCGGGAAGGCAACAGCGATCATCCGAGGCATACTCATCAACCCAAAGCTTAGTGGGACCAGGATGCACGCAGCAATGAAGAGATGTTGTTGCCACGATGCATGCGCGACCCCCAGCAGCCAGATGGCTATGGCGATCACGGTATACCCGGCCAGAAAAGCGGGCGCGGAAGGGATGGACCGGAAGCCATTGTACAGGTTGAGCCATGGGAAGGA
>Ga0209490_10001691_pt1 | contig 21109 bp, 15 predicted proteins | sample MAT06_FD_187209 | JGI IMG/M metagenome (GOLD analysis project Ga0209490, IMG submission 187209) | Freshwater microbial communities from Lake Fryxell liftoff mats and glacier meltwater in Antarctica - MAT-06 (SPAdes) (version 2) | ecosystem: Environmental > Aquatic > Freshwater > Ice > Liftoff... | reverse complement strand
GCGATCTGCTGATGAGCCTGCCCACCGCCGGCGTCGACGGCACGATGCGCAACCGTCTCAAGGACAGCCCCGCCGCCGGCTGGGCGCGGCTGAAGACCGGCACGCTGCGCAACGTGGTGGCGCTGGCAGGCTATGTGAAGGACCCGCAGGGCCGGCCCTGGGCGGTGGCGCTGCTGGTGAATCACGAACAGGCGTCCAAGGCACGCCCGGTGCTCGATGCCTTCGTCGACGATTTCGCGCGCCACGGGCCTTATGTGTTGTGGCCGGCGTCGTTCATGCAGCAGCCTGATCTGCATTGAAAGAAGAAGCGCCCCTGCAATGAGAAACGCGGGGCACTTGGCCCCGCGTCGTGTTTCAAGAGTGCATCAGGTGCGCCTCAACTGCGCCTCAACTGCGCATCACTCGCCGATCAGAAAAACTTGTAGTTCGCGTTCAGGCTGAAGCGGCGGCCGAGCGAAGCGGACAGGCCCGGGTCCCAATACGTGAACGCCGCCGGAATGCCGCTCGAACGGTTGTAGTCATTGGCGACGTTGAAGATGGTGCCCGTCAATGTCAGATTCTTCATGCCGTCGTAGGTGACCCCGACGTCGATGGTGCGGTCGCGGCCGACCTTGCAGCGGCCTGCTGCGGCCAGCCGCACGTTGGATGCGGTCGGCGTGGTTGGCGGGTTCAGGCAGGCCGCCGAGGTTGCCGTCGAGATGGGGTCGGCGTGGTTGGCGCGCACGAAGCTGTTGAAGTCGCCCGCGTCCCAGCGGAGCGTGAGGCTGCCGCGCGACTTCGGGATGTCGATGGTGGACGTGCCCACCAGGCGGTCGATGGCCGCACCGGCCAACACCAGGCGGTCATAGCGCTTGGTATAGGTGCCCTGCAGCTTGACGCTGAACTTGCCGAAGTCGGTGGCCGGCAGGCGAACGTTCAGGTCGTAGTCGATGCCGGCGGTCTTCGTCCACTTGTAGTTGCCGTACTCGCGCGTCATCAGAATGATCGGGCCGCTGTTCGGAACGGCCACGCCCGCTGCGTCTTTCAGCCAGGTGGCGGGGTTCGGGTCGCGTGTGATCTGCGAGGTCGGCACCGAGGGGTTGGCGTTGTAGGCGTCCATGATGTCGGCGCCGCGCTGCACGCGAATCTCGTCGTCGCGCTGGAAATACCACATGTCGATGGCCAGATCGATGTCCTTCGTGGGCTCCATCAGCATGCCGAAGGTGAAGGAACGCGAGGTCTCTGCCTTGACGTCCGGGTTGCCGCCCACCACGGTCGGGATGTTGCCGGGGTTGGTGGTGCCTGCCGGCACCGGTGTGAACCCGAGCACGTTGCAGTCACGCGGCACGTTGACGTTGACGGCCGGCGAATTGAAGGTCACCGGGATCGTCAGAGCGTTGTTGCAGCGCAGGCTGTCGACGATGCGGCGTTCGCCGAAGCTGTTGAAGGACAGCGAGAAGGAGTTGCTGATCTGCGCAATCGACGGCGCGCGGAAGCCGGTGGCTGCGGTGCCGCGGAAGGCCAGCATCGACGGCAGGGGCGTCCACTTGAAGCCCAGTTTGCCGGTGGTGGCGTTGCCGAAGTCGCTGTACTTCTCGGCGCGCAGCGCGGCCTGCACTTCCAGCTCCTTCAGCACGGGCATGCTCATTTCACCGAAAACGGCGAAGGTGTTGCGGCTGCCCTTGGCGCCGTTGGCCACCAGGCCGATGTAGTCGCCCGAGGTGTAGTTGTCGTCAGACTTGGCGGTCAGGCTTTCGCGGCGCGCCTCCACGCCCAGCGCCACGGCGGCCTGGCCGCCGCTCATCTGGAACAGCCCGCGGCTGGCGCGCAGGTCGACCGCAGCGATCGACGAATCGCCTTCGTTGACAGCGGTGCTCGACACGCTGGCGATGGCCTCGGGCGTGTTGATGCGGCCGAAACGGTAGATGCCGTTGGCGATGCTGTTGCTTAGCAACGAACTGCGCACGCGACCTTCCTGTTCGCGCTTGTTGTCCTGCTTGCTGTAGAGCAAGGCCGTGTCGAAGTCCCAGGCGCCCCAACTGCCTTCCACGCCTGTCGTCAGGCGCAGCGCTTTCAGCGTGCTGACGTCGCCGCGCGGCAGGTCTTCGAAGCGGTAGATCAGCTGCACCTCTTGCGGGGTGGCGCTGGTGCGCGTCGGGTTGTCGGGGTGGGTGATGGGCAGGATGATGGCGTCTTGGCGGCGGAAAGCGCCGCTGATGAGCGGCCAGGTGGTGCCGGTGCGGTTGGCGGTGGTGGCCAACGCCGTGGTCATCGTGTAGGGGTTGCGCTGTTCGACGGTCTTGGTCTGCGAAAGCATCACGTCGGCGTAGGCCGTCAGGCTGGTGCTGATGGCGAAGGTGCCGCGCACGGTGGCATTCAGCCGGTCTTGTTCGGCGATGGTCTCGTCGGCGTTGTCAAGGCTGAAGCGGCAGAAGCCGTTGGGCAGGGTGGCGGTGGTGGCCACGAAGCCGGCGGGCCGGGTGGGCACACCCTGGCCCACCGTGTTCTCGAACGCACAGCCCGGCAGCGTGCCCAGGTAGTTCACACCCGACAGGTTGTTGTTTGCAACAAGGATGCCGTTGATGGTGGTGCTGCCGACAACGCTGGCCGGCACGCGGTAATAGTTCGCGTTCAGTGCGGCCGACGAATCAGGCGTGAAACGCGCCAGCGCATTGGTGGCGTTCAGGAAGGCGTCGTGGCCGGCCTGATTGCCGCGGTCCTTCAGGTCGCTGAACATCACCGGGTCGCGCTTGGAATATTCCACGCCGCCGTAGACGTTGAAACGCTGGGTGTCGATGTTGCCGAAGCCGAAGGAGACGCTGGCGCCCTTGGTGACGCCCTTGCCCTTGTCGTTGGCGCTGTAGTTGACCGAGCCTTCGGCGCCCTGGTAGTCCTTGCGCAGGATGTAATTCACGACACCGGCCATGGCGTCGCTGCCGTACATCGCCGAGGCGCCGTCCTTGAGGATGTCGATGCGCTCGATAGCGGCCTGGGGGATGGTGTTGACGCTGATCAGCGAGCCGCGGCCGAAGTTGATGTCCACCGCAGCCACAGGCGCGATGCGCCGGCCGTTGATGAGCACCAGCGTGCTTTGCGAGCCGAAGCCGCGCAGCGAGATGGTGGACAGGCCGGCGACGAAGCCCGAAGCCGCGCCGTCGCTGATGGAGCCGGTGTCGACGGCGCCGTTGGCGCGCAGCAAGTCTGCGACGGTGGCGTAACCCGAGCGCTGGATGTCTTCGCGGCTGAAGCTCTGCACGGCAGAAGGCGTCTCGCGGTCGGTGCGCTTGATCAGCGAGCCGGTGACTTCGATGCGCTGGGCGGCGGGTGCTGCGGCAGCGCCGGCGCTGGGTGCGCTGGTGGCGCCTGTCTGGGCCAGTGCAGGCGTGAGGACGGAAATCGCCGCCAGGGCGATAAGGTGGTGACGTGCTTTCAAGGGGTCCCTCGTTCTTTTCAAAAAGCCGCTGCTCTGGGCAGCATCCGCGCCATCGCAATGTTTCAGCGCCGTGGCTGCACTTGCGTGGACATGTGACGAATTGCATCACCACCCCTGTCGGGCGGGCCTTCGTGGTTGCCCCATTTGTGGCGCGCGCGCATCGCCGCAACAGAATTTGTACGCGGTTTCGTCAGGTCAGCTGCCAATGACGCCGCGGCTGCGATTGCGCGTTCACAGGGCTTTCACAGCGCGATAGCGGCCATAGGCGGACTGTTAGATTTCTTCGCTTCGCTTCAGCGCCCTCACCCACCCGCCCATGCCGTTCATCCGTCTCCGCCGTCTGGCGCCCTGCGTTGCACTCAGTCTGGCGGCCGCCGCCGCGCCGCTGCTGGCGGCCGCTGTCGAGGGCGATGCCCGCGCCTATCAACAACCCTCGCCCGAGATACGCCTGGTGCTGGACGCTCCTTCGCTGCCGCTGCACAGCCTCTCGCCCGACCAACGCACGCTGGCGGTGGTGCAACTGCGCCGCCACCGCAGCGTGGCGGAACTGGCGCGCCCGGTGCTGCGGCTGGCCGGCCAACGCTTCGACCCCGCCGCCAGCGGCCCGCAACTGCTGCCGCAGATCGAGCGCCTGGCACTGCGCAGCCTGGCTCAGCCCGACGCGCCCGAGCGGGCGGTGGCCTTGCCCGCTGGCGGCGGCTTCCATCAGATGCGCTGGTCGCCCGACGGCCGGCGTTTCCTGCTGCAGCGGCGCACCGACAGCGCCACCGAGCTGTGGCTGGGCGACGTGAGCAGCGCGCGCATCAGGCAGCTGCCCGGTGTGCGTCTGAACGCCGTGCTGGGCAACGACATCGCCTGGCTCTCGTCCGACGAACTGATCGTGCTGGCCGTGCCTACCCAGCGCGGCGCGGCGCCGGTGTTCACTGCGCCGACGGGCCCGGTCATCCAGGAGTCGATGGGCCGCGCATCGCCCGAGCGCACGCTGCAGGACATGCTGCAGAACGGCCACGACGAGGCCCTGTTCGCGCACCACGCCAGCGCCGTGCTGCGCCGCGTGAACCTGCAAAGCGGCGCCACGCGCGAGGTCGGCACGCCGGCGCTTTTCACGCGGCTGGAAATCGTTGGCGGCGGGGTGGGCGGTGGGGTGGGCGGCGGGGTGGGCGGCGGCCTGCTGCTCACCGAACGCCTGCAGCCCCCCTTCAGCTACCAGGTCGGTTGGGACGACTTTGCCGCCGTCGCCGAACTGCGCAACGCCCAGGGCCAGGTTCAGCGCGAACTGGGCACGGTGAAGCTGAAAGTGGGCGTGCCGGTGGGCGGTGTCGTCACCGGGCCGCGCAGCTTCAGTGCTTCACCGTTGAACGATGGCGCGGTGTATTGGGTGGATGCGCTGGACGGCGGCGACCCCAAGGCCAAGGCCACGCACCGCGACCGCCTGCTGCGCCTGGCGCCGCCCTACCGTGGCGAGCCGCGCGAGGTGCACCGCACCGTGGGCCGGCTGGTGGGGCTGGCTTTCGTCGAAAGCGCAGGCGCAGACGCAGGCGCAGGCTCAGACGTGCCGCGCGCCATCGTCACCGACTTCGACCGCGACCGCCTCTGGATCACCGCCGACCTGGTGACCCTGGACGGCAGCGCGGCGCCGCGCCGCCTGCAAGACCGATCGGCACGCGACCGCTACAGCGACCCGGGCACGCCGCTCTCGCGCACGCTGGCCAACGGCCGCATGGCGGTGCGCGTGGACGAAGGCAGCATCTGGCTCATCGGCAATGGCGCCAGCCCGCAGGGCGAACGGCCTTTCCTCGACCGCCTGGACCTGGCCAGCGGCCAGAGCACACGCCGCTTCGAGTCGGGCGCCAGGGCCTACGAACGGCCGCTGGCGGTGCTGGTCGATGGCCGCACTGCCGCCAGTCGCATCATTACCAGCCGGGAGAGCGTGACAGAGCCGCCCAACCTGCTGCTGCGCAGCGGGCCCGACCTTGCTCAGACGGTGGCTCTCACACAGCACGCCGACCCCACGCCGCAGTTGCGCAGCATCCAGCGCGAGCTGGTGACGTTCAAACGCGCCGACGGCGTGGAGCTGTCGTTCTGGCTCTACACGCCGCCCGACCAGAAAGCGGGTGAACGCCGTCCGACGCTGGTCTGGGCCTACCCGCTGGAATTCGCCGATGCCTCCACCGCCGGCCAGGTGACGGGCTCGGCCGACCGTTTCTCCACCTTCGGCAGCACCAGCCCGCTGATGCTGGTGCTGGACGGCTACCCGGTGCTGATGGACGCCACCATGCCGGTGGTGGGCGACCCCAAGACGGTGAACGACAGCTTCGTCGAACAGATCACGGCCAACGCCCGCGCCATCATCGACAAGGCTGTCGAACTGGGTGTGGCCGACCCCGCGCAGGTGGTGGTGGGCGGCCACAGCTACGGCGCCTTCATGACGGCCAACCTGCTGGCCCACACCGACCTCTTCAAGGCCGGCATTGCACGCAGCGGCGCCTACAACCGCAGCCTCACGCCCTTCGGCTTTCAGAGCGAACGCCGCACCTACTGGGAGGCGCAGGACGTCTACCTCAGGCTCAGCCCCTTCAACTACGCCGACAAGCTGAAGGAGCCGCTGCTGCTGATGCACGGCGACAGCGACAACAATCCCGGCACGTTTCCCATCCAGACGCAGCGGCTGTACCAGGCACTGGCCGGCAACGGCGGCAACGTGCGCTACGTGGTGCTGCCCTTCGAATCACACGGCTACGTGGCGCGTGAAAGCGTGGGCCACACGCTGCGCGAGATGAGCGACTGGATGAAGCGGCAGACCCGGGACCCGCGCGCCGCGCCAGTGCCGGCGCCGGCGCAGTAGCGTCAAGACCAAGGCCTGCCGCGGAACCGGCTCCGCCGGGCGAAGGCGCGCAGCGACAAGCCTGGGGGCCTCCGTCAGACGTTGAGCCGCGCCGCCGAGACGTAGTGCTGGCGGAAGGTCTCGAAATCCACCGTGTCTTCGGCTTCCAGCGCCTGTTGGCGGCGCACCGACAGCGTGGCCATGGCCTCGAAGTTGTGCTGCTGCTCAGGGGCCCAGGGCAACGCCAGCATCGCATTGCGCGTCTGCTCGCCCTGGGCGCGGATGAAACCTGTGAACCGCTGGCCGAAGTCTTGTTCGATGGTGGCCAGCGCGCGCGCTGATGGCAGGGTGGCAGGCGCCGCCATCGCGGCCAGCGCGGCAGCCACCGCGGCGCTGTAGTCGCTGCTGTCGTGCGCCGCGTCCAGGGCCTCGGCGATGGGCTGGCATTCCGTCAGCAACTCTTGCGCCCAATCGGCCAGCAGCACGGCCTGGCCGCCGCGTTCCAGTGTCAAGCCAGGCTCGCGCCCATGCGCGGCGCTGTGGTGCTGGTTGCGGCCGAGTTCGGCAATCTCGGCGGGCGTGTCGGGCGGGCTGTGCTGCAGCAGGCAGTGCAGCAGAAACACGTCCAGGAAGCGCAGCGTCTGCGCGTTGATGCCCACCGGCTCGAAGGGATCGAGGTCCATGCAGCGCACCTCGATGTACTCGACGCCGCGCTCGCGCAGCGCATGCAAGGGGCGTTCGCCGCTCTTGATGACGCGCTTGGGGCGGATGGTGCCGTAGAACTCGTTCTCGATCTGCAGCAGCGTCGTGGCCAGCTGGTTGTATTCACCGCCGAGGTTTTGCAGGCCGATCTTTTCGTAGGGCGCATAGGGGCGGGTCAGCGCTTCTTGCAGGCTGGCGGCATAGCCGTCCAGGCCGTTGTAGCTGACGGCCAGGCTGCCCTGCGCTTCACTCTGATAACCGAGCCGGCCCATGCGCAGGCTGGTGGCATAGGGGTGGTAGAGCATGCCCGGGCTCAAGCGCTGCAAGCCGTGGTCGCGTCCTTCCACGAAGGTGGGGCAGACGGCCGGGCTGGCGCCGAAGAGTGTCAGCAGCAAAAAGGCATGGCGGCGGAAATTGCGGATGAGCGCGAAATGCTCGTCGTTGGAAAGCCCCGGCATCGACCAGTTGTAGTGAATGCCGCTGATGGTCTGCATGCGCCGGCCGTAGCGGTGGCCCAGGCCCATGCGGTAGACGCTCTTGGCGCGACCGATGTTGCTGCTGCCGTAGCGGCCCAGCGGAATGGTCTCGTCGGTGGGCAGGCCGCAGGGCATGCTGGCCACCCACAGGCGTTCGTCTCCAGCCTTCGCCAGTTCGCGGTAGACGAACTGGTGAATGCGCGTCAGTTCGTCGAGGCAGCTTTCCACCCCGGCGTGCACGCCGGTGATGAGCTCGAGCTGGCTTTCGCTGAAGTCGGTGGTGATGTGGGCATGCGTCAGCGGCGAGCCCAAAGCCGCCGGGTGCGGCGTCAACGCCAGGGCGCCGTCGGGCAGCGAACGCAGGCTTTCTTTTTCCAGCCCGCGGCGTATGCCCAGCAGGCGCTCGGCGGGCAACAGGCGCAGCTTTTGGGCCAGGGTCATGCGGGTCTCTCGAACACGGTTGAAGGGGCCGGCACAGTTTCCGGCGGGGCGCAAGGGTAAGCGTTCATGGTATTTCGTGCTCGAAGCTGGGCAAAGCCTGGACGAACCCCGGCCCGGTGCGGGCCTCTAGACTGCCATGCTTTGCAGATTGCCACGCTTTCCAGATTGCCACGTTCATGCGACATCCTCTTGACATCATCAAGCCGCACTCACCACGCCGCCACCTGCTGCGCCTGGCCCTGGCGTTGAGCCTGACGTCGCCGCTGGCACTGCACACGCCCGCCGCGTGGGCCCAGGCGGAGCCCGTGCCGGCCTTCGACGCGTGGTCTGAAAGCTTTGCTGCCGACTGGGTGCGCCTGTCGGCCGAACGCGCGACGATGACGCAGTACTTCAGCGGTGCCGAGCAAGCGGCGCTGGAACGCCAGCTCACGCCGCTGACGCCAGAGCGCCGCGCGGCGCAGGGCCGCCTGGCGCGAGAAGGCCTGGCGCGCCTGGCCACCTTCGACATTGCCAAGCTCACACCCGAGCAGCGCACCAGCGCCGCCATCCTGCGCTGGAGCCTGCAGCGCGAGGTGCAGGGCGAGCCTTTCCAGGACCACAACTTTCTCTTCAACCAGCTCGGCGGCCCGCATGTGCGGCTGGTGTCCTTCATGACCGAGCAGCACCCGCTGCGCCAGCCCGCCGACGTGGCCGCCTACCTGGAGCGCCTGGCCCAGGTCGACCAGCGCCTGGACGAAGGCCTGTCGCGTGCCCGCGCCGCAGTGGCACGCGGGCTGCTGCCGCCGCGCTTCATCGCTGAACGTGCGCGCACCCAGGTGCAGGCCGTGCTGGCGCCGGCGGCGACGCAGAGCGAGTTCGTCACCGCGCTGGCGCGGCGCAGCGAAACGATGGCCGGGCTGAAGCCGGAGCAACGCCAGCAGGCCATCAGCCAGGCGACGAAGCTGGTGGAAGAGCGTGTGCTGCCGGCCTACCGCCGTGTGCTGGCGCTGCTGGACGAAGTGCTGCCGCGCACCACGCCCGAGGCCGGCCTGTCGCGCCTGCCCAATGGCGCGGCGGCCTATGCGCAGGCCCTGGCCAGCAACACCACGACATCGATGACCGCCGATGAAATTCACAACATCGGCCTACGCGAAGTGGCGCGCATCGAGGCCGAGATGGACCGCGTGCTGCGCAGCCTGGGCCGGAAGGACGGCACGGTGAATGAGCGGCTGGCCACCTTGCGCGAGCAGACCTCGCCACCGCCAGAACCCGACCCGCGCCCGGCCCTGCTGGCGCGCTACACCGAAGCCGTGCGCGATGCCGAACGCCGCGCCCAGCCCTACTTCAACCTGCAGCCCAAGGCAGCCGTGGAAGTGCGCCGCGTGCCGGCATTGACCGAGGCCACGAGCAGCGCCTACTACACGACGCCTGCACCCGACGGCAGCCGGCCCGGCATCTTCTGGATGCCGCTGCCCGGGCCCGGCTTCAACACCCTGGGCATGCGCAGCCTGGCGGTGCACGAGGCCGTGCCCGGCCACCACTTCCAGCTCGCCCTGCAACAGGAACAGACCGCACTGCCGCGCTGGCGCCAGCGCCGCATCTTCGGCGGCGGCAGTGCCCACGCCGAAGGTTGGGCGCTGTATGCCGAACGCCTGGCCATCGACGAAAACTGGTACGAGGGCGACCCCCACAGCCTGCTCGGCGCGTTGGGCAGCCAGCTCTTCCGCGCACGCCGGCTGGTGGTGGACACCGGCCTACACACCCGGCAATGGACGCGTGAACAGGCCATCGCCTACGGCATCGGCGCGTCAGAAGTGGAGCGTTACGTCGTCAACCCCGGCCAGGCCACCGCTTACATGATCGGCATGCTGCGCATACTGGCGCTGCGCGACGAAGCCAAGGCCGAACTCGGCACCCGATTCGACATCAAGGCCTTCCACGACGTGGTGCTGAAGACCGGCAGCGTGCCGCTGGACGTGCTGGCCGACGTGGTGCGCGGCTGGACGCTGGCCCAGAAAAAGGCTTGAACCCGACAAAGCCCCGCAGCGAGGGGCCCGACGCCGGCCGTTGTATGGTTACCGGCAGCGCCTCGGACGAACAGGGCTGCCCGCCACGGAGAAAAACGCTCATGCATGCCACCCTGCCCCTGCTAGCTGCCACCGACTTTCCGGCACTGCGCCGCCGCGCGCTGGAAACACTGCAGGTGAACCTGGGCTACAAGTGCAACCAGAGTTGCCTGCACTGCCACGTGAACGCCAGCCCGCAGCGCACCGAGATGATGGACGCCGAGACCGCGGCGCTCGTGCTGCAGGTGCTGCGCCAGCGCCGCGTGCAGACACTCGACCTGACCGGCGGCGCGCCCGAGCTGAACGAGCACTTCCGCGAACTGGTGATCGGCGCGCGCGCAACCGGCGTGCGCGTCATCGACCGCTGCAACCTCACCATCCTGTCCGAGCCCGGCCAGGAAGACCTGGCCGACTTCCTGGCCGCGCAGGGCGTGGAAGTCACCGCCTCGCTGCCCTGCTATTCGGTGGCCAACGTCGACCGCCAGCGCGGTGAAGGCGTGTTCGACCGCAGCATCGCCGGCCTGCAGGCGCTGAACGCGCTGGGCTACGGCATCGATGGCACGGGCCTGGTGCTGAACCTCGTCTACAACCCGCAAGGCGCCGTGCTGCCGCCGCCGCAGGGCCCGCTGCAAGACGACTACAAGCGTGAGCTGATGGCCCACTTCGGTATTGTGTTCAATCAGCTGTATGCGCTGACGAACATGCCCATCCAGCGCTTCGGCAGCACACTCATCAGCAAGGGCGGTTTCCAGAGCTATCTGCAGCTGCTGAAGAACAGCTTCCAGGCCCACAACCTGGACACCGTGATGTGCCGCAGCATGCTCAGCGTCGACTGGCTGGGCCAGCTCTACGACTGCGACTTCAACCAGATGCTGGGCCTGCGCGCCAAGGTGGGTGCACTGGCCACGGCGCACCTGCGTGACCTGCTCGGCGCAGAAGCCGACGACGGCAGCGGCAGCTCCATCCGCGTGGCCGAACATTGCTACGGCTGCACCGCAGGGCAAGGCAGCAGCTGCGGCGGGGCGCTGGCGGGCTGAGAGGCTGAGAGTCTGTTGCGGCGCCGAGATGGCAAACGAGCGATGCGCCTGAGCATCGTCGTGCCCGCGCTGAACGAGGCCGCAGGCGTCACCGCCACACTGCAGGCGCTGGCGCCGCTGCGGCAAGCTGGGCACGAAGTCATCGTCGTCGACGGCGGCAGCACTGACGCCACCGCCACGCTGGCTGCGGCCCACGCCGACCAGGTGCGGAACAGCGAACGCGGCCGCGCGCGGCAGATGAACGCCGGCGCGGCGGCAGCCACCGGCGAGGTGCTGCTCTTCCTGCATGCCGACACCCGCCTGCCCGCGCACGCGGCGCAAGCCATCCACGCTGCCCTGCAGAGCGGCGCACGCTGGGGGCGTTTCGACGTCTGCATCGAAGGCCGCTCGGCCTGGCTGCCGGTGGTGGCCTTCATGATGAACTGGCGCTCGCGGTTGACGGGCATTGCCACCGGCGACCAGGCGCTGTTCGTGCAAACGGCGCTGTTCCGGCAACTCGGCGGCTTCGCGCCTTTGCCGCTGATGGAAGACATCGAAATCACGCGGCGCCTGCGCGCCGTGGCGCGCCCGGCCTGCCTGCGTGAACGCGTACACACCTCGGGCCGACGATGGGACACCCGCGGTGCCTGGCCCACCATCTGGCTGATGTGGACGCTGCGCTGGCGCTACTGGCGCGGCATCCCGGCCGAAGAGCTGGCGCGCGCCTACCGCTGAAACAGCATGCATAGCGAACCCGTCGCCGCGCTGCGCATCGCCATCATGGCCAAGGCACCGGTGCCCGGGCTGGCGAAGACGCGCCTGGCCCCGGCCCTGGGCGGGAAAGGGGCTGCCGCTCTGGCTGAACGGCTGCTGCGCCATGCCGCCGCGCAGGCCGCAGGCGCGGCGCCGGGGCGTGTCACGCTGTGGACCGCACCCGATGCCACGCACCCGGTGTTTGCCGATCTGGCGCAGCAGCACGGCCTGGCACTGGCCGTGCAGCTCGCCACGCCCGACCTGGGCGCACGCATGGCGACCGTGTTCGCGGCGGCCTTTGCAGATTCAACCGGCCCGCTGCTGCTGATGGGCAGCGACATCCCGGCGCTGGACAGCGCCACGCTGCAGCGCGCCGCTGCGGCGCTGCAGGAACACGCTGCCGTCTTCGTGCCGGCGCTGGACGGCGGCTATGCGCTCGTAGGCCTACGACACGACGCCGAGGCGCGACACCCGGGCCTGCACGCGGCGCTTTTCCAGGCCATGGTGTGGAGCACGTCGTCGGTAATGGCGCAGACGCGCGCACGCCTGGCGGCGCTGGGGGTACGGGCCGCAGAACTGCCCGCCGTGCCCGACATCGACGAGCCGGCCGACCTGGCGCATCTGCCACCGGGCTGGCGGGCGCGCTGAGTACATCGGCGTCGCCGCGCGGCCACGAGACCGGCCACGTCGCTGCCGGCGCGGCCGCAGCCCGCAAAGCGTTGACAATCGCCCCCCTGCACTGCCGCAGAGCCCCGCCCTTGGCCATGCCCGAACCCATCGCCCCACAGTCGCCCGACGACGCCGTTCCCGCCGTCCCTGCCGCCGCCTCCACGCCTGCCGTGCCCGAAACAGCGCTGACACTGCCTGCCGAGACGGCGGCGCCGACTGAACTGCCGGATGAACTGCCGACTGAACTGCCGGCCGAACTGCAGGCCGAACCGCCGGATGAAGTGCCAGCGGCCGAAGCAGGGGCCAGTGAAGCCGAGCCAGGTGACGCCGAACTGGCAGCCGCCGAACAAGCGGCCACGGATCAGGCAGGCGCTGAACAGGCAGGGGCTGAACAGGCGGCTGAACAGGCAGGCGCCGAACTCGAAAGCACCGACGCAACGGACGCCGAGCCGGCAGGCCATGAGACAGCAAGCGCCGAAACTTCAGACGCGACGGCAGCCAGCGCCGAGGTGACGCACGCTGCGGCAGACCCGGTGCCGGCGGCCGGTACCGAGGCTGAGCCAGGGCCAGAGCCCCAGGCAGCACGGCCGGTGGTGCCCGAAATTAGCCCGGCGGCGGTGGCCAAGGCGCTGGCTGAACACTTCCCGCTGCTCTTCGGCGCGCCGCGCGCGCTGCCTTTGAAGCTGCGCATCCAGGCTGACATCCAGACGCGCGCGCCGGGTGTCTTCACAAAGAAGTCGCTGTCGATCTTTCTGCACCGCCACACCACCGGCACGGCCTATCTCAAAGCGCTGGTGAGCATCCCCACGCGCCACGACCTCGACGGCCTGCCTGCCGGTGAAGTGGCCGAAGAACACCGCGTGGCCGCCACCGCCGAAGTGGAACGCCGCCGCGCGATCATGGAAACACGGCGTCAGGCCGAGCGCGACGCGCAACGCCAGGCCTACCGCGACGCGGCACGTGCCGCACGCAACACAGCACTTGGCGCCGAAGCGGCTGCGGCCGCCCCAGGCGACGCCGCACCTGCAACGCCACAGCCGCCCCGACCGCCGCGCCCGCCTAGGCCCGACCGCCCGCCGCGTGGTGACCGTCCGCCGCAGGACAACCGCCCCCCGCAGGCCGACCGACCGCCGCAAGGTGAGCGGCCTGCGCAGGGTGAGCGCTCTGCGCAGGGAGACCGTCCGCCGCGCGGCGAGCGCCCGCCCCGGGCTGACCGCCCCACCAACCCCAGCTCGGGCCACCCTGCACGCGCAGACCGCGCCGAGCGCCCCGATCGCCCCGACCGCCAGGATCGCCCACCCCGCCCGCAGCCGCTGCCGGCGGCGGCCGATGCGCACACCGGCGGCGACAACCGCGCCGCGCTGCCGCCGACACGCGATGTACGCGAGGTGCGCGAACCCCGCGAACCCCGCGTGCCGCCCGGCCCGCAGCTCGGCGCGGCCGAACTGGAAGCGCGCCGCGACCGCGCTGCGCTGCTGCGTTCCTACGAAGCTTCGACGCTGACGCGGGCGAACTTCTGCGTGCTGAAGCGCGTCCCCGAGGCCGATCTCGAAGTGCGGCTGGTGCAGGCGCGCCAGGAACGCGAAGCGCGCGGCCCCGATCCGCGACAGCAACCCCCACAGCAGCGCTCGGAAGGCCCGCAGGGCACCCCGGGCGGCCCCCGCGAGGGCGAACGCGCCCGCGGACCCCGCGAGTTCGGCGGCGCCAGGGACAGCCGCGACAGCCGAGACAGCCGGGGTCCGCGTCGTGACGCACCACGCGCACCGCTGCCCGCCGGCGAGCGCACGCGCCCGGCCGGCGGCGGCGGCGTTGCTGCACCCGCACCGGGCAAGCCGCCACAGAAGACCGGGCGCTGACCCCGAGCGCGGGGTTCAGCCTGGTCACACCGCGCGGAGTCGCCAGTGGGCCAGCGCCACATGCCGCCCATAACATTCCTGCTACTGAACGACAGCGATCGCTGGCTTCTTGCCGCGCGAGCTCGATGCAGGCCCCCGCCAGGATCTCGCCATAGGTTCAACGCGTCCTCAAGCGCCCGAACCGGCACCGTGACCCGAGCAGCCTTCCTGGCGGGATCGGCGTGGTGCAGGGTGAGCGCGCGCCGTCGAGGCACCGCGCAGCTGCTCCAGCCGGCCGCAGATTCCTGAGCCCGGCGATCCACTTCCACCTTCTGCGCAACCCTCCGATCGCCGGGCCCCTCGCCCAGCGCTGCAGTGCAAGCCCGGCTTTTGCTGCGGCGCACTGGCTTTCGACAGGAGTGCCCCATGGAAGCATCGTCGCAAGATGAGCGCACGCTCACCGAACTGGACCACGTTCGTCTTTCCCGCCTGACGCGAGGCGTCGGCCCAGCTGCCACGCCGCCGCCCGACTCGGCCATCGATGCCGTGCTCGATTTCGCCGATCTCGTCTCTTCGCGCAAGGTGGCTGCGGATGTCGTGACGATGTACTCGCAGGTCGAACTGGCCGACCTGGCCACCGGCGCGAGGTCCAAGCTGACGGTTTGCTATCCACCCCATGCAGACCCGACCCGGGGCTTCGTCTCGGTGCTATCGCCTGTGGGTGCCAGCCTCATCGGGCTGCGCATCGGCGCCATCGCGCGGTGGCGAACGCCCGGCGGCGGCGAGGGTGCGGCAGAAGTGCTGGCCTTGCACTTTCAACCCGAGGCCAGCGGCGACTAAACGACGTAGCGCGCCGCGCCCGACTTCTCGCTCGTCGGGTGCTGCGACAACGCGACAAGTGGGCCGCGGTGGTGTGGCCGGTGGCGGCAAACCTCACGTTTGAGCCCGGCATGCAGTGGCTGGGTGCCGCACGCCGGCTTAAGCTGCGCCCGCTGGTGCACGGTGCGGCCGGCGACAACGCGGCCACCGGGCCGCCGGGCGCATGAACGAAGCTTTCTGGATGTGGGTGGCCGGCGCGCTGGTGCTGGCGGTGCTGGTGGTGTCGGCCGTGCTGGCGGTGCGGCGCATCCGGCGCACGGCCGCACACCGGCGCGAGGCCGAGGCGGCCACACTGGCCATGGCGCAGCAAGAGGCGTTGCAGAAGGCGCAGCAGATAGCGCAGCAGATAGCGCAGCAGAACGCACTCAAACAGGCCCAGCGTCTGGCCGAGGAGCAAGCCGCCACAGCCGCCCGCGAGCAAGCGGAACAGGCGGCAGCGCTGGCTGCCGAACAAGCCGCAGAACGAGCTTCCCAAGAAGCCGAAGCAGTCGCTGCACGCGCTGCCCAAGCCGAGGCGCATGCCGCCATCGCTGCCGCTTACCGTGAAGGCGAACGCCTGGCTGCGGAACAGGCTTCGAAGCGTGCCGCTGAACAAGCCCGGCTGGCTGTCGCCCAGGCCGAGGAGCAGGCGGCCGAAGCCCGCGCCGCGGCCGCGCGTCTGGCAGAGCTGGAAGCGGAGCTTCAGGCGCGACGCGATGCACAAGCGGCAGCGGCTTTGGCCGCAACGCCATCCCCGGCGCCCGCGCCGTCTGCGCCGCCCGCGCGGCCACGCGCCCCACTCGCACCCGAAGACACGCTCGTGATGGTGGCCGATGATTCGAAGGTGGTGCGCGTGAAGACGAGCCGCCTGCTGGCGCAACACCGCTACCGCGTGGTGCTGGCCGAAGACGGGGCGCAGGCCGCAAGGCTCATCGAGCAGGAAGTGCCGCTGGTGCTGATCACCGACGTCGAGATGCCGAACATGGACGGCTTCGCGTTGACCCGCCACGTGCGCAGCCACCCGCGCGCGGCGCACATCCCCATCATCATGATCACCTCGGCCGACGACCGGTTGAAGACAGCTGCGGCCGAGGCCGGTGTCACGCTGGTGCTGGGCAAGCCCTATGAAGAAGCCGCGCTGCTGGCGTGCATTGCTCGGGCCATGGCCAGCTCGGCGTAAAGGGTTTCGGCGTTCGGCGTTCGGCCTGCAGACCGCTGCCCTGACAACGGCCCCAGCTTAGTTTCAGCTTAGTTTCAGCCCGGGCCCAGCCAGGGCGCGGGTTCGGCCATGGCCGCTTCCAGCGCCTGCACATAACGCCCCAGGTGCAGGCCATCCATCAGCGCGTGATGCACCTCTACCGACACCGGCAGCCAAAGCCGCCCGCCATCACCCTGCAGGCGGCCGAAGGCAAGCTTGGGCACGCTGTCTTCGCGGCCCCAGTTTCGCGCGTGCGAAAAGCTGGTGAAGTGCAACCAGGGCAGGGTGGTGAAGTGCAGCAGCGCGTTGTGCTCCTCACGCGGCTCGAAGGGCGCGCTGCGCATGCGCGCGGCCTCCATCGCGGCGCGCGCCTGGGCGTGGAAGCTGGGCCAGTGCGGCGTGTGGTCGAGGTAGCAGAAGCCGAAGCTCTCGTCCGCGCGCAGCACCGTGCTGCTGCCGTGTACTTCGTCGTGCACACGCACCCGGCCGCCTTCCAGCCGGTAGCGAAAGGGCTCGTGCAAGTTGGCCAGCCGCAGTGAAAGGAAGAGACTGGCCAGCGAAAAACTCTGCCCGCGCGCCGCCACGGCAGCCTTCAGCGGCGCGGCGTCCAGGCGCACGCAGACGCTGAAATACGGCTTGTCGAAGCCGCGGAAGTACTCGAAGGCTTCGCGCCGGGGCCAGGTGTCGGTGTCGAGGTAGGTGGCCATGGGCGCGATGATGCACGCGGCTGGGCAGGGCCGAGCGCCGTTGAGCCGGGCCGGACCGGACCGGCGGTGATACTCGCGCGCCATGCCGCCCGCACCTTCGCCCACACCGCCGCCGCTAACGGCAGCTTCGCCCCGCGTCGACCCCGCACTCGTGGTCATCGCGGCCGGCGTGTGCGCGGCGCTGCACGTGGGCAAGCTGGCGCCGGCCGTCACCACGCTGCAGGCCGAACTTGGCATGACGCTGGTACAGGCCGGCTTTCTGCTCTCGCTGGTGCAGGGTGCGGGCATGCTGCTCGGTTTGGTATTCGGCGCACTGGCCGATGGCCTGGGCGCGCGGCGCAGCATGGTGCTCGGCCTGGCCGTGCTGGCTGCGGCCAGCGCCGCAGGCGGCAGCGTGGCCGGGGTGTCGGCGTTGATGCTGTGCCGCGCGGCCGAAGGCTTCGGCTTCCTGCTGGTGGTGCTGCCCGCGCCGGGCCTGGTGCGCGCGCTGGTGCCGGCGGCGCGGGTGTCGGCCATGCTGGGCGTGTGGGGCGCCTACATGCCGCTGGCCACGGCTTTGGCGCTGCTGCTGGGGCCGCTGTGCATCAGCGTCTTCGGCTGGCGTGGGTGGTGGTGGGCGCTGGCGGCGCTGTCTGTGCTGGCGCTGTTGGCTTTGCGCCATGCCGTGCCCGCCCGGCTGGCCGGGGCTGCGGCCAGACCCCAGGCGCTGCCCTGGTGGCTGCGCCTGCGCCTCACGCTGGCGGCGCCCGGCCCCTGGTGGGTGGCGCTGTGTTTTGCGATGTACTCGGGCCAGTGGCTGGCGGTCATCGGGTTTCTGCCCGCCATCTACACCCAGGCCGGCATGACTGCGGGCGCCATGGGTGTGCTCACCGCGCTGGTGGCGGCCACCAACATCGTGGGCAACCTGTCGGCCGGACGGCTGCTGCAGCGCGGTGTCGGGCCAGGCAAGCTGCTGGCCACGGGCTTCGTGGCAATGGCGTTGGCCGCCACCGTGGCCTTTGCCGCTGTGGCTGAACTGGCCGCGCTGCCGCCGTGGGCGCGCTATGTCGCGCTGCTGGGTTTTTCAGGCTTCGGCGGCTTGATCCCGGCCACGCTGTTTGCGTTGGCGCTGCGCGTGGCGCCAGGGCCGCAAACGGTGTCCACCACCATCGGCTGGGTGCAGCAGTGGTCGGCGCTGGGCCAGTTTGCGGGCCCGCCTCTCGTGGCAGCGCTGGCCAGCCAGGTCGGTGGCTGGCACCTCACCTGGGCGGCCACGGGCGCGTTTGCGCTGGCCGGGCTGGTCTTCAGCCGGCTGCTGGTGCGTGGCCTGGCACGTTGAACGCGGCATTCAAGCTGGCAGGCGGCGCGGTCGATAAGCCGGGTATCACAGCCGCGAAGGCTGTGAACCCTCTTGCCCATTGCCTGCGTCCTGCCTGGAGAAGCGACCATGAACGCCCCCGCCGAACTGAAGTACCGCCTGATCACGCGCAGCGACATGGACGGCCTCGTCTGTGCCGTGCTGCTGAAAGAGCTGGGCCTGCTGGGCGAAATCGTCTTCCAGCACCCCAAGGACATGCAGGACGGCAAGGTGGCGGTGACCGATCGAGACATCATCACCAATCTGCCCTATGTGCCGGGCTGCGGCATGTGCTTCGACCACCACGCCAGCGAGGCCGTCCGCAACCAGCTCGGCAACGACGCCGCGCCGAGACCCAACTACATCCTGCAGCCCGACGCCAAGAGCGCCGCGCGCGTGGTCTACGACCATTACGGCGGCAAGGCCCGCTTCACGCGCGTCAGCGACGCCATGATGCAAGCCGTGGACAAGGCCGACTCGGCCGGCTTCAGCATGCCAGACGTGCTGGAACCGAAGGGCTGGGAACTGCTCAGCTTCCTGATGGACGCACGCACCGGCCTGGGCCGCTTCCGCGAGTTCCGCGTCTCGAACTACCAGTTGATGATGAAGCTCATCGACTGCTGCCGCGACATGCCCATCAGCGACATCCTGGCGCTGCCCGACGTCAAGGAACGTGTCGACCTGTTCTTCGCGCAGCACGCACTGTTCCGCGATCAGATTGCGCGTGTGGCGAAGGTGCACGGCCCGCTGGTGGTGCTGGACCTGCGCGATGAAGACACCATCTACGCCGGCAACCGCTTCGTGGTCTACGCCATGTTCCCGCAGTGCAACATCAGCATGCATGTGATGTGGGGCCGAGAAAAGAGCAACACCGTTTACACCGTGGGCAAGAGCATCTTCGACCGCAGCAGCCAGGTTGACGTGGGCGCGTTGATGCTGCACCACGGCGGCGGCGGCCACCATGCGGCTGGCACGTGCCAGGGCCCGAACGAAAGCGCCGAGGGGCTGAAGCAGCTGCTGATCGACCAGATCACGCAGCGCGGTGGAAGCGCTGCTTGCGGCCTGAAGGCGGGCTGAAGGCGGGCTGAAGGCGAGCATTCGGCACGCGCTTAAAGTTGCGACATGCGCATCACCATAGACCCTGGCGTCCGCCTTTTCGTCGACATCGAAGGCCCGGGCTTCGTGCCCGATGGCCCACGCTTGCGCGAGAAACCCACGCTCATCCTGCTGCACGGCGGACCGGGCTACGACCATTCCGGCTTCAAGCCGCTGTTCAGCGTGCTCGCCGACGTGGCGCAGATCGTCTACGTCGACCACCGCGGCCACGGCCGCAGCGACCGCCGGCCTGCGGCCGAGTGGACGCTGGACACCTTTGCCGACGACGTGGTGAAGCTGTGCGATGCGCTCGACATCAGCAAGCCCATCGTGCTGGGCCAGAGCTTCGGCGGGTTTGTCGCGCAGCGTTATCTGGCGCGTCACCCCGCGCACCCGGCCAAGGTGGTGCTTTCCAGCACCAGCCACCACCTCGGGCTGGAACGCAAGGTTGCAGCCTTCACGCGCTTCGGCGGTGCCGCTGCGGGCGCTGCGGCGCGCGCCTTCTGGGCGGCCCCGAGCCCTGCGCTCTGGGGCGCCTACAACACCCACTGTCGCGATGTCTACAACCCCACGCCTGGCGACCCGGTGGCGCGCCAGCGCACGCTGATGAACGAAGACATCCTCTTCACCAGCGCCCGCGGTGAACAGCAGACCATGCAACTGCTGCCCGGCCTGGCGCAGGTGCAGTGCCCGGTGCTGGTGATGGCCGGTGAGCTGGACCCGGTGACGCCACTGGCCGATGCGCAAGACATCGCTGCGGCGATTCCCGCGCCCTGGGGCCGGCTGGTGACCTTTCCCAACGCCGGGCACGGTGCCTGGCGCGATTGCCCGGAGGAAGCGATGGCGGTGCTTCGCGAGTTCATCACTGCGCCGTAAGGCTCGGGCGAGAGGTGCGGCAGAACGCGCGGCAGAACGCGCAGCGAACGCGCAGCAAGCGGCGCCGGCAGCTCTACCGTGCGCGAATCTCGGCGCGGCGGTTCTTGGCCCAGGCTTCGAAAGTGCGGGCCGCGTCGACCGGACGCGTGTCGCCGAAGCTCACGGCTTCGAGCTGGCTTTCTTGAGCGCCCAGCAGCAGCAGCGCCTTCACCACCGCCTCGGCACGCTTCTGGCCCAGCGCCAGGTTGTATTCGGCGCTGCCGCGCTCGTCGGCGTGGCCTTCCACCACCAGCGCCCTTGCGGGGTCGGCCCTCAGCGCCATGGCGTGGCTTTCCAGCATCTCGCGGAAGTCGGGGTGGATGTCGAAGCTGTCGAAATCGAAAAACACGAAGAGCTGCGGTGGGGTAACAACAGCGGGCTGCGAAGCCGGGGCCGATGAGACCGGCTGCGACGACGCCTGCGCCTGCGCTGCGACCGTGGGCGTGGCTGCAGCGGCGGCTGTGGGCAGCCTTGCAGCCGGCGTTACGGCTCGCGTGGCGCCTGAGCGCCGCGCGGCTGCTGCGGCTTCGGCAGCGGCTGCCACGGCGGCCTCGGCCTCGGGCGTGGCCCAGACCGTGGTGCCCGAGGTGCGCGTCACCACGGGCTGCGCACGCGTTTCGTCGGGCAGCGGCGCCGACGCGCAGCCCGCCAGGGCCAGCAGCGCAGCGACGGCAAGCGCTGCAGCCCGGCGCCCGGGCAGCCGCACACAAGCGAAAGGAGGAGGCAATCTGTTCATGGTGGCGGTGGCAGGAGCGACAAGCGCGGTTGCGACGGACAGAGGCGAGAGGCAAGGACAACCGGCAGGGACATCAGGCAAAGCCGGCTGA